>Ga0315906_10001571_pt1 | contig 33649 bp, 22 predicted proteins | sample LakEriMetagenome_4_FD_203526 | JGI IMG/M metagenome (GOLD analysis project Ga0315906, IMG submission 203526) | Freshwater fungal communities from buoy surface, Lake Erie, Ohio, United States - Buoy 2 MA122 | ecosystem: Environmental > Aquatic > Freshwater > Lake > Lake biofilm | place: USA... | reverse complement strand
ATACTCTGATAGCCAATAAGAGCAAATGAAGGATCCAAAAATTTCACTAAATTATTCCAGTCTTCATCAGTAGGAATATGCCATCCGGATGGGCAAATATTTTTACTATTATTCACTGCATAAAAGTTGTATAATTTACCAAATGCAATATTATTATTAGCGTCATTATTGTAGTAACACCATGCACCAGCAGTATTATTTGCCCATTGGATATTATCTGTGACATTGGGAATTAAAGTACCATCTCTGTATTTGCCAACACGTAAATTCTCTGCCATCCATGTTTGTGTACCTATCTGGATTGTTTTATATGTATTACCTTCTATATCGGTTAATGTACCATACGTTAGATTAGGATTGAACTGGGCACAACTTATGTTATCGTTATTATTATTTCCGGAATCATCATCTTTCTGACAACCAATCAATATCATACCTGCAAAAAGAATAAAAAGACCATTTCTCATAGCTGAGTGTTTTAATTGAAATATTCCTTAGCCACTCAAAGCTAAGCGATAACACCGAAATGTCAACACCTAACGCTAAGCTCCTGAAAATCATTTCTAAATCAACAATTTATCATCTTTAAAGTCATTTCTCATGAAACAATATCATATCGCCGAAATATCTATCAGCTACAACCTTTAACCACTAACTTGATTATCTTTACCAATATGCATGAATCAGCATGACAAAATCAACGCTTCATCATCTGCTTAAACTACTTGCCGGTCCCTTAATCGCATTGACATGCTGGCTTGTCAATCCTTTTCACCTCAATGAACTGGCAAATAATACCATTAGCATCGGAGCATGGATGATTGTCTGGTGGATTCTGGAAAGTATTCCTATGCCGGCTGTGGCATTGATGCCGCTGCTGATGTTTCCCATTTTAAAGATCAGCACGATCGAAAAAACAGCGCAGGCCTACAGCAACCCGGTTATTTTTTTATTCATGGGGGGATTTATGATCGGTCTTGCTATTGAAAAATGGCATCTGCATAAACGCATGGCTCTGCATATCATACGCCTCACCGGAACGAGTGGCAAACAAATCATACTGGGTTTTATTCTTGCGTGTGGGTTTTTGAGTATGTGGCTGAGCAATACCGCCACCACCATGATGATGTTTCCCATTGCCTTAAGTGTGATCAATGTATTAAAAGCTCATGAGCCTCCGGGTAAAAATATGGACAACTTTTCGCTGGTGTTGATGCTGGTTATTGCTTATGCCAGCAATATCGGAGGCATGGCAACCATCATCGGCACACCGCCCAATGTGGCATTCGCTGCTTACATTGAAAAAACTTATCATTACAATATTCAGTTCAGCGAATGGATACTCTTGTGTTTACCATTGGCTATTGTTTTGCTGTTGGCGATTTACGGCGTACTCGCTTATTGGCTATTCCCTGTTAATATCCGACACAGCGAAGATGCTTCTCTGTTTGTACAACAAGAATTATCGGCACTTGGTCCCATGTCAAAAGCTGAGAGACTGGTCCTGGTTATTTTTTGCTTCACTGCATTGATGTGGATCAGTAAGGATTTACTCAACCAAGTTCTTCCTGTATCTCTTGACGATACACAGATAGCCCTGATCGGAGCACTTGCCTTATTTATTTTTCCATCCGGTGATATAAGTGGAAAATCAGATCGCTTACTTGAATGGAGCGATACCAGTAAAATGGCCTGGGGTATTTTGTTATTATTCGGAGGAGGCATTGCACTTGCCTCAGCACTTGAATCGGCAGGGATAGTTCAGAAAATTGGAACAGGATTGGCAGGTTTCAGTGGCAACAATACATTTCTGTTAGTGCTAACTATTGTTACCTTATCCGTTTTTCTCAGTGAGCTGATGAGTAATGTGGCGCAGGTCATCGTGTTTGCCCCGGTGCTGGGTTCGCTGGCAGACGCCCTGCATATCAATCCTCTGTTGCTTGGTATCCCCATGACACTCGCCGCAAGTGCTGCCGCCATGTTGCCCATGGGTACTCCGCCAAATGCCATTGTTTTCGGGAGCGGACATATCCCCTTAAAAAAAATGATCAAAGCCGGATTTGCGGTCAATCTGGTTTGCATCCTGGCCATTACGTTGTTTTGTTTTTATTTTCTTCCGTATATAATGAGCAATAATTAGGTAAGGAAGTGAATGGCAAGGAACTACCCATACTTCGATTACCTAGCTTGGCTCTGTTATCTCGAAAAAAAGATGTCATCCCGCCTTACACAAAACTTTTGTCGTGTTGTTTTGGCGTCAGAAGCAATTCAATAATGCGAGATGTATTATTCCGCCTGAATAACTCTTGATCTATGAATATATCCCTCTGTTCCGTCATTTAATAGAACCCGGAAATATTCACCTAATGCTTCCTGAACAGTAAACCTATCGGCATCATAAACTTTTCTGATAATTGTACCACCAGGAGTTTCTCTTAAGTTTGTAAAGCCATCCGGATCCTGTATTTTGAAAAGTTTTGAATTGTTTTCTTCTTCTTCCACATACATTCCATCCGTGTTAAATATTGAGCTATCTGGAAGTACAGGTGCTTCCTCGGCCAATATTCTGTTATTTTTTTCTTCAATGAGGGAATTAATATACTGACGATCTCTAAAAGCATAGAAAACCATCTGTTTTCCCCGAAGAATAAAGCTTCCTATTAATTTATCCTCCTGAATTGAATCAATCTTCAAGCCTTTATTAAAATTTATCGGATAAACAATCTCATAATCATACTTTTTATTATCCCGCAGCTCCTGCATATTAATGTCATCCAGAGAAATACTACTGTTATAAAGTCTTGCTGTATTAGTAAATTCAATATCGCCGGTATTTGTAGTATTAATAATATTGAAATTGAAACTCAATTCATATATACTGGATGTATCTTCTCCTAAAAAATACCACTCACCTTTGGCTTTCCCATTTTTTTCAATAAATGCATTTTGTTCATCGCTTGTAATTTTATGTTTCGTTACAGCGGTAAATGAAAATAATCCTAAAAACAATAGCAGAAAAAAACCAAAAAGATATTTATAGTTGAATAAAGAATTTAATTTTTCTCCCAATGGAAATGATTTTTTATTGGCTTCCTGGTAATCTGAAAACAACCCTACCCCTCCAAGTAATAAAGCGATGATAAAATACCAAGGAACGACAGACCTGAAAGAATCTGACAAATTTTCCAAAATACTATTTTGACTGTAATTCGGTATAAACAGAGCTAATACCCATACAGAAATTGTTGTAATGGCAATGGAATAGAATTTTTTATATCCCGATTTTCTTGAGATAACAAAAGGTATGCCTGCAAAAATGGCACCTGCAATGATTAATTCAAAAATCCTTCCATGTAAATCAAACTTTGTAAGAACTGGACATAAAATCAGAAAGCCTAATAAAATAATCTTGGCTAAAGGATGCCGAAAATATTTTAACAGGTAAGAATAATTGTTAACATTTTTGTTATACAGAAGAGCACCGATTGTGTAAATTAATCCTCCAAAAAACATTATTGTAACCCCTGCGCCTGCTTTAGTTGATGCACTGGCTGAAATACCTCCTCCGCCATATGAAGATTTTGAAGAGTAACTGAAAAAAAGAGCCAAAGCAATTGCCATAATACCAATACCCTCGTATAATCTATACTTCTCTAAGGATTTTTTATAAAGAAAAACGAAAGCTGAAATGGCTAAAGGTATTGAATAAAATAGTCCGCCACCTCCCGACGCACTTCCGCCAAAACTTGAACCAAAGCCTCCCGAATGAACGGATGCTTTAATCCAGGTGAAAAAACCAGAAATCGCAATTATGATTATGCCAACAGACATAATCCATTCTCCGAGGCCAAATTCATTTATGTTAATATATTCATTAGTCTGCACTGAACCGGTTATAGGCTTATTAGTGGTTACAGAAACAGCATTTTTTCTCAAAGCCGCATCAATATATAATCGTATTTCAACCTCTGAAATTCCAAGTGATGATCCCTTATCAATAATTAATTTTTCATGCTCTGGAGAAATTGAACCACTTGCAGTAGCCATTTCAATTAAATCTTTAAGATTAGCGTCCATAAACAAATTTTTATTAAATATATAGATTTTATAAAAAAAAACAAGTTTCTGCTGCTTTCAATAGCTTTTTATCATTAATGGAATAAATAGCACTCAAATGAGTGAAGGCAAGCGAGTAAAATCAATCGTAATCAACTAAACCCTTACAAAATCTTGATCAAAATCCTCACACTCCATATAATCACCAAAATGCCAAGTAGAAAATATGCTGTCTTCTTAGGAAGTCTGCCTGCAAGCTTCGCAGCGATCGGTGCCGCAATAAAACTACCCAGCATCAGCGCCACAATATAATGCCAATGACTAACACCGATCATGGTGAAGAAGGTAAAGGCACTCGCGAGTGTAATAAAAAATTCAGTCAGACTAACAGAGCCCACAACATATTTATGACTTCTGCCATTATTGATTAAGGTAGAGGTAACAATCGGTCCCCATCCCCCACCTCCGAATGAATCAAAAAATCCACCGAAAGCGGCCAGCACTTTATAATGCTTGAACTTTTTCTGTGGCTTCATCTCCCGAAAAGCATTGATGATAAATTTAATGCCCAGCAACATGGTATATACGGCGATGGCCGGTCGTAACCATTTACTATATTCATCTCCCATCACTACCAAAAAGATAGCCCCAAAAGCTGCTCCGATCACACCGGGAATCACCAACGCCTTGAATAATTTCTTATTCACATTTCCAAAGCGATAATGGCTGTAACCGGATACCGCACTGGAAAACACTTCCGATGTATGGATACTGCCACTGATGGCGGCCGGACTCATCCCGGTCGATAACATAATAGATGTACTGGTCACTCCATAACCCATACCTAAAGCCCCATCCACTAATTGTGCACAAAAACCGGCGAGTACAATCCAGTATATAGGAATATCCGGATCCAGCGATTGATACCAACTCACCACATCGGTGGCAATTTGTCCGAATGGGATATAGGAAAATATAAAATGACCGACTAGCATAAAACCAAAAGCCAGCAAAAAGTATGTAGCGATTCGCTTCCATCGCTTCTCATTCAACGCCACATCATTTTCTACCAGTCCCTTAGTGACCGCATTCATCTTTTTGACCTTCTCCTGAAAATCCCCTTTGATCGTATTACGAAACGTATGCAGATTCTCCAGCACATCATCGATTTCTTCCGGAAGAGATTCATTCAACACCTGCTTGATACGCTTGGCTGCCGTTGGTGATTTACCATTCGTTGAAATGGCAATTTTCAGATTGCCTTTTTGTACAATGCTGCCCAGATAAAAATCACACAGTTCGGGTGTATCGGCCACATTGATCAGGATCCGCTTCTCTTTACATATAACACGGATGCGTTTATGTAATTCCTTATCATCGGTAGCAAGGATCACCAGATCTTTATTGTCCAGATCAGTCTCTTCAAACCTGCGTTCATGTACCTGACATTCCGGAAAATCTTTGAGATAGTTGCGCACTTCCTCTCGCACCATAGGCGCCACAATAGTCACCGCTGTACGTGGCGAATTGGCTAAAAGCGATTCCAGCTTCTCCAATCCCACATTGCCGGCACCTACAAGAAGCAACCGGAGCTGATCCAGTTTCAAAAAGACCGGATACAACTGATTCTTATGCTCTTTTATTTTTTCCATATAACTGAATCCTTTTCATAAATGTAATATTGGCCAGATGCTGACTCGACTCCTGAGGCCATAACAGCCACATATAACCGAACTGCAAATGGATAGTTTCATTCAATTGATATGCCATCGCCGCAATCAAACGATTTTGATCAAACACAAAATCATCCTGTGCGTATTGCTGCATGTACTCTTCTGCAAGAATCAAACTCCAGTGTTTGGATAACTCCTGATGAAAATTGATCCTCAGCCGAAAACGGTGAGCCGTGAAGCCATCCCTTCTCTTCGTATCTTCAAAAAAACGTTGCTCCGAACGAAAACGGATCTGTAATCTCTTCGATTCGTCTACTTTTTTATTAGCATTGAATTCCTGCCAGGTACGAAATTCTCTTCCAAACTCCTCATTGTCTTTATTAAAACTTGTACGAGTAAAAAAGAAAGCCACCCCTCCTGCTACGGAATATTTTTCATTGATATGATACCGAATGCCAGGTCGATACAGATATTGTAAAGGATCGGTTTGTGCACCTAATGTCCGGTAACTGGCATCATTATGCATTTCCCATTTGGAAGAAAAACTGACGGGCATATTCAACGTCACCCACAGACCTTCCTCCGGTCTGGTTTGCGCATGCATAACCAATGGCAAAAATTGTATCATGCCAAAGATTAACTGTATTAATATTTTTTTTCTTCGATCCATTGTTTTGCATTTCTTGCCGCGTAACTGATAATAATATCAGCACCGCTTCTGACCAATGCAGTCCAAACTTCCAGATGCAAAGCCGCTCTGTCTGCCAATCCCTTTTCTGCCAGCAGCTCCACACTTGCATATTCACCACTCACATGATAAGCTGCAACGGGCTTCAAAGTCTGTTGCTTCACTGCCTTGATAACATCCGTATACAAAGCAGCCGGCTTGACCATCAGGATATCTGCCCCTTCTTTCTCATCTCTTAAAGCACTGGCTATAGCATCATTCAGATTTCCTGCATCCATCTGATAGCTCTTACGGTTTTGAAGTCCTCCTGATTTCGGCGCCGAATGACAAGCATCGCGGAAAGGGCCGTATAGTTGTGAACTGAACTTAGCTGCATAACTCATGATACTCACCTCATCATATCCCATCGTATCGAGGGTGACTCGAATGGCTCCTATTCGCCCGTCCATCATATCACTCGGCGCAATACAATCTACCCCTGCCTCAGCCAGCAAGGAAGCATATCTCGTCAGTTCAAATACCGTTGGATTATTCAGCAATTTGGTTTCCTGTTTATTAAGTATACCGCAGTGCCCATGTGATGTATAACTGCACAAACACAGATCTGAGGCCAGCCAGATTCGATCACCAAAATGCGATTTAATATTTTTTACAACCGATACAGCAAATGAATAATCGAAATCTTTGGCAGATTTTTTGGAAGGAACAGGGAATAATAAAAATTTGGTAACTCCTGCTTCAACATCAGCATGAATGGTTTGAATAACCGATTCAAAACTATCTACTCGTACGTCTTTCAATCCATCCACATAACGGTGTTGATTAACCGAAGCATCCACAAAAATCGGCTGAATAAACGCCTTGTGAGAAAGACGTACTCCTGATGTCAGCTCCCTTATATGTTCACTGGCCCGGTAGCGCCGCTGCGTGCCGGGATAACTGATCTTTTCCATGCATCATACGATTTAATGGTTGGGAAAATAACAGGATTAATACCCTCCTGCTGTAATAACTTGGCCGTCTCTCCGCCTGCACAAATATGAATCGCATCTTGCGAAGCATACGAACCGTAGATCTCATACTGTGCATAACTGCTCCAGAATATACCTTTGGCAGCAGTAATTTTTGTACACAGCTCTTCAACTAAGTTGGGAATCAGGCGATAATTAGATACCGCTTTTCTTCCTTTCTGCATCCACCTGTTGACCGCTTTTTCATGAGTAAGGATACAAACATCTTTTTCGGAACTCTGAATCAACGGCATCTCCAAGGTCGGTAACCAGTGTTCAAAACCAAGTGCATCTGCGCTACCTTCAACCCACACGCCCATTCTGGCGAGTTCATACCAAGTCTTGGTGCCCGATGCCCAAACACGCTTAGGTTCAAGTAAAGTACGAATCGATGATGTGATCGCCTTGTAATTCGCCACAAATACAATCGATTCATCTATTTTAATCACTTCCTCTTTCCACTCGTAAGTGAAAAATGATTTCATATGGTCGGTAGTGGAAAAGATTTCATCAGGTTGCAATGAGAGATGAGGTAAAGATTCCCATTCGGTAAATGCAGATCCGTTTTGATCAACACCTGCCGCATATAAATAATTGCCATGTGAAGTATGTAAGGTGGTTACGCCAAACTTCTGCATACATCCCGTTCCGTATTGATATGCTTTTCTTTTTTCAGACACTACTTCTTCCATCAAAGGAACGTCATTGATCATCTCCAGAATGGAAACAGCATCTTTATTGTTCGGATCAGCCTCTGCGATAATGGTACCCTGACAAGGTGCCGGCACACATTCGATCAGCGGTAAAAACATGAGTCGCTTGCCTTTAAGCAATTGAGTGACGGATGAAGGATCGGAGGCAATGCATTCCTCCAATTCCGCTGCGATTAACCGATTCAATCCAGCTGTTGCGAGAATGGTCGCATCATATTTACCATCATGCAACTGCTGTAGACGTCCTTCGACATTCCCTCTGATGGGGCGCGTTTCTATTTTTATAAAATCATGTAATTGGGGCAAGGCCTTTTGTAAGAACTGAATTGCCATTTCCTCTCTGCGGGGGGCACAAGTGCCAACAACAATCGTCTTTCCTGACGATAATTTCTCCAAAATATCCGGCTGAAAAATCGCCACATCGCGCACATCATCCCGGTCGATCGCTGCAAAAGCCGAGTGACTGAAAAAATGAGGGGCGCTCATGTCTTTCAAAGAATGTACAGCGATCTCTGCCTCGCCATGTTGAAGTGCTTCAAATATTTCCTGTGTAAAAAAATCAGTACCATCCAGTGATGACAATGGAACAGACGCCTCCTTATCACCCCTGCTGCTTCGGCCGATGATCTCAACCGCTGTATCAGGTGCTGCCAGGAGAATCTTCTTCTTCACGAGTTCAGCCTGCAAGAGACTGAGTCGACTCTTTCTGCATATGATGCGCAGCTTCTTCAAGAAATACTTTTTTTAAACTTTGAACCAAATGAAATATCTGTTCACGGTTATGCTTTGCCGTTATGATCAATCGTAAACACTCTTCGCCAACCGGTACCGTCGGATAATTGACCGGTTGTACATACACGCCAAAACCTTCGAGCAAACGATCTGCAATAGCCTTACAACGCGTGGCATCCTGAATTAAAACCGGCGTGATATGCGAACCATTACGGGTATACGGAATGGCATATTCATCCAGTAATCCTCTGAGATAGGTAACCAGCTCCATGATATACTGACGGCGTGACTGCGATGTCTTGATCAGGTCAATACTTTTCTCAGCTGCTGCACAGATAGCAGGCGGAAGTGATGTAGTGAATATAAACCCACTGCCAAAACTGCGAATAAAATCGATGATCAATGCATTCCCGGCAATATATCCTCCGTAAACACCCACCGCTTTGGCCAGTGTACCGTTAATAATATCAACCTCGCTCAGCAAACCCTCTCTTTCCAGAATACCGGCACCTGTCTCTCCGTATAACCCGGTGGCATGTACCTCATCGATATAGGTCAATGCCCGATATGCTTTAGCTACTTCCAGAATTTCCTTCACGGGCGCCACGGAACCATTCATGCTGTACACCGATTCGAAGACCACCATTTTCGGCTGATCAACCGGCAGTTCTGCCAAAATCTCTTTAAGATGAGCTACATCATTATGGCGAAATATTATTTTAGTATTACCCGAAGCGCGAATGCCTTCGATCATCGACGCATGATTCCGTTCATCTGAAATAAAGATCAGATCAGGAATTTTTCGACCTAATGTCTGCAAAGCCGTTACGTTTGCCAGATAAGCACCCCCAAATAATAAAGCAGATTCTTTCTTATGCCAGTCGGCGAGCAGTTTTTCCAGCGACTGATGCTGTTGTGTTGTGCCTGAAATATTTCGGGTGCCGCTACTGCCCGTACCACTGTGATGCAGAATAAATGATAATTTACCGATCACTTCCTCCTCTACGCTCATGCCCAGATAATCATTGCTGCAGAAATTGATAGCGCGCCGGGTTTCTCCCCCTTTTTCATAATAAAAATGAGGGAAGTGACGAGCGCTTTTGTTGACATTCAGAAAATACCGATAGCGCCCCTCCGAACGGAGATCATCCAGCTCTTTTTTGAAGTATGCACTGTAATCAAACATAATTTAGGGTTGCAAATATACACTTTTCCTACTTTTCAGGTAGACTTATTAAGGTAGATAAATGATTTTTCTAAATATCCTCCCCCTTATTTTGCACAAAAATTCCAGGCAGGCCCTACATATAGTCATCTTAATCATCGGGGTTCGAGTGCCTCACCCCTCACAATTGTAACCTACAACTAACAACCTTCAACCAGCAACTAACAACCCATTTGCATTTGTTACTTTTCTCATTTGAACCTACATTTGCAAAGTCTATAATCTAAATAGATTTAAACCAATCGAAATACGAAATCATTATGCAAAGTTTTCGCACTGAATTAGAGAATCCGATCGTAGAGAGAGATATCATTGAGTTAGAAAATAAGATCAGGGCCTTCCGCGAAGGCTCCATGCCGGAGGAAAAATTCCGCAGTCTGCGTCTCGCAAGAGGTGTGTACGGACAACGTCAGCAGGGCGTTCAAATGGTGCGTATCAAACTACCCTATGGTAAAATGACCTTAGCGCAGTGGAGAAGAATTGCAGCGGTATCGGATGAATATTCCACCGGCAATTTGCACCTCACCACCCGTCAGGATATTCAGATCCATTTTGTCAGTCTGGATCGCACCCCTCAATTATGGGCCGAACTGGAAAAAGATAATGTTACCCTGCGTGAAGCCTGCGGTAATACCGTACGTAATATCACGGCATCCGATACGGCCGGTATTGATCCAAACGAACCCTTTGACATTACTCCTTACGCACATGCGATGTTTGAATACTTCTTGCGTAAACCGGTATGTCAGGAAATGGGACGTAAATTCAAAATTGCCTTCAGTAATACCGATCAGGATACAGCTCTGACGTTTATGCACGATTTAGGCGTTATTCCAAATGTGAAAGTCATTGATGGTAAAGAAGTAAGAGGATTTAAAGTATTAGTAGCCGGCGGATTAGGAGCGCAACCTCATCTGGCTATTGCCACGCATGAATTTTTAGAAGCGGATCTGCTGATCCCTTATCTCGAAGCCGTGCTTCGTGTATTCGATCGTCACGGGGAAAGAAACAGTCGTCATAAAGCCCGTATCAAATTTCTGGTTCAAAAAATTGGCATTGATGCGTTCAATGAACTGGTCGTAGCTGAACAAAAAGCGCTTACGCATGAACGTTACCCTGTAGATGCCGCATCCTTCAAAGATGCAGCGCTCCCCTCTTATGAACTAAAATCGGATCTTAAAGCGAAAGATCCACTGAAATTCGAACTCTGGAAAAATACGAATGTCATTCCTCAAAAACAGCAAGGATATGTAGCAGTATATATTCGTGTACCTAATGGAAATATCAGCTCCGACAGCAGTCGCCGATTGATGGATCAGTTAAAGGATGTGATCGGTGATGACGTGCGTGTAACGATTAATCAGGGTCTGCAATTCCGATTTATAAAGCCGGAGCATTTGGAGTATGTATATGCAGTACTTGAATCAGAAGGATTTGCCGCAGCCGGTTTTGGCAGCACAGCTGATGTAACGGCTTGTCCGGGTACAGATACCTGTAACCTCGGCATCAGCAACAGTACGGCTACCGCACTTGCCTTATCGGAAGTAATCGAAGAAGAATACCCTCAATATCTTCATAACAAAGAACTTCAGATCAAGATCAGCGGCTGCATGAACAGCTGTGGTCAGCATGGTATGGCTTCCATCGGATTTCATGGAAGTTCATTGAAAGCAAAAGGACAAGTATTACCAGCTGTACAAGTGCTTGTGGGTGGAGGTGTTTTAGGAGATGGTGCCGGAAGAATAGCTGACAAGGTGATTAAAGTTCCGAGCAAACGTGCTCCCGAAGTATTACGATATATTCTGAATGATTTTGAAAAGAACGGAGAAGGTAAAAGCTTTTTGGATTACAGTGCCGAAAAAGGTGATCGCTATTATTATGATCTGTTAAAACCTTTGGCAGATCTGGAAAGCATTCTCGAAGCAGATTATATCGACTGGGGTCAGCAGGAAAAATTTGCTACTGCCATTGGTGTAGGTGAATGTGCCGGTGTTATGATTGATCTGGTAGCCACTTTATTCCTTGAAGCAGATGAAAAGATCGCCAATGCTGTTGAATGTCTGCAAAACAAAGCATGGGCCGATGGCATTTATCACGCCTACTCTGCACAGGTACATGCGGCCAAAGGTTTATTGCTTCAGAAAGGTGTTCAATGTAATACTCAGCATGGCATCCTGAATGATTTCGATAAGACGTTTACACAAGCCGGTTTATATACAGCATCCGAAAGCTTCAAAGCGCAGGTATTACGCATGAATGATACAGCACCTTCAGAAAGTTTTGCAAACGAATATTTACAGCAGGCGAAAGGCTTTGCAGCTTATGCGAAAGCTTCCAGGGAGCAGATGGTACTGGAAGAGAAGAAGATTTAGTCCTTATATATTTACAGCAACATATTATTTTATATAACCCCCTTAGTCCCCCTCAATGAGGGGGATATTTCTTAATCATAGTCACTGATTTCAAATCCAGACAAAATTGTTACAGGCCCAAAATGAAAATAAAGAAAATGCCTGCAAATTAAAATTTAACATTATCTCATCTGTCTCCTTCTTAATTTAGCAATTCGATTGTGTATATGGAGAAAACCGACAACAAAAAAAATATCAGAGATATCAGCTGGCTTTCATTCAATGCCAGAGTCTTACAGGAAGCCAATGACCCAACGGTCCCACTCAGAGAACGCATCCGCTTCCTGGGCATCTTCTCCAATAATCTCGATGAATTTTTCCGGGTACGTGTTGCCACGCTTAAACGGATGACACAACTTGGCCATAAAGCCAAGCATAAAATGTATCTGGAAAAGAATCCAAAAAAGATCCTGGATCAGATACAGGAAGTCGTACTCGAACAACAGAATGAGTTCCAGCGTATCTGGCAGCATATGCAGCAGGATCTGAAAAAAGAAGGTATTCGTCTGGTAACCGAAAAACAACTCAACCGCGAACAGAAAAAATTTATCGAACAATATTTTGATGAAGAGATCGAATCGGAAGTTATTCCGCTGATGATCGAGAGCACGCCTCAAATGCCCTATCTGAGAGAGCGATCACTGTACTTAGCTGTTTGTTTGCGCCAGAGCAATAACGCCTATAATAAAAAATATGCGCTCATTGAAGTGCCTTCCCGCAACAAGCGCCGTTTCGTCAAACTGCCTTCTGCTCCGGGCAAACATGATATCATCCTGATGGAAGATATCATCCGTCATTGTCTCCCCAGGATCTTTTCCTTCATGAGTTACGATCATTATGAAGCACATATCATTAAAGTGACCAAAGATGCAGAGATCGATATAGATAATGATGTCAGTTCATCCTTAATACAAAAAATAGAAAAAGGATTAAAAAACAGACGCAAGGCAAAACCCGTCCGTTTTATTTACGACCGTGAGATCAATGCAGGCCTGCTGGAACATCTGATCAGACGACTCAATATATCAAAGCAGGATGCGATCATTCCGGGAGGAAGGATTCATAATTTCAGGAACTTCATGGATTTCCCCCGTGAAGTATTCAGCGCCAAGACCACTCGGAAAAAGCCATTTCATCATCCGTTATTACAACACTTCTCCCCTATCAGTGATGTGATCCAAAAGCAGGATGTACTGCTGCATTTCCCCTATCATTCATTTGATGCAGTTATTGATTTGCTGAGAGAAGCGGCCATGGATCCGGATGTGAATGAATTAAAAATCACTGCGTACCGTCTGGCTGAAAATTCAAAAATCATCAATGCGCTGATTAATGCTGCCAGAAACGGCAAAAAAGTTACCGTGATGCTCGAACTACGGGCACGTTTTGATGAGGAATCCAATCTGGAATGGAAAGAACGGCTGGAACTGGAAGGCGTGAAGGTGCTGGTGGGCGTACCCAATATGAAAGTCCATGCCAAATGCTGTCTGATCAAAAAAAGAATAAAGAACAAAACGATTCAATATGGTTTCGTAAGTACTGGCAATCTGAATGAACAGACCGCCAAAGTATATGGTGATCATTGTCTGCTAACTTCCGACAGAAATATCATGGCCGATATCAATAAGATCTTTGCCTATCTGGAGAGACCAATTCTGTCGCGACTCAAACTACTGCGGCAATGTAAAACCCTGGCCGTAAGTCCAACCGGAATGCGGAAAATATTTATGGATCTGATCACCAATGAGATCAAAAATGCCAGAAAAGGTCTGCCCGCTGCGATCACTATCAAGATGAACAGTCTGTCAGACAATGAAATGATCGATCTCCTGTATGAAGCAGCCAGATCGGGTGTACAGGTACGCATGATCGTACGGGGTATATTCTGTATGCAGCCTGAACAGAAAAAGTTTGCTCAGAAAACCTATGCTGTCAGTATTGTAGATCAGTATCTGGAACATAGCCGGGTGTTGATATTTCACAACAACGGCAAAGAAAAAGTTTATCTATCTTCGGCCGACTGGATGGTCAGAAATCTGGATCATCGTATTGAGGCGGCCGTAGACATCAAAAATCCGGCACTTCAAACCGAGTTAAAAGATTATCTGAATATTCAGCTGAAAGATAATATTAAAGCAAGAATACTTGACAATCAGCTGCAGAACAGATATGCACCCAAAAAAGGGAAACGTATCCGCAGTCAGATTGAACTATACGAGTATCTGCATCAAAAAATGCTGAAGCAAATTGAAACTGGCAGCCATCGACATCGGAAGTAATGCAGCCCGTCTGCTCATCACGGAAGTTTTTGAAAAAGAAAACGCCGAACCTGTTTTCAACAAGATCAATCTGATACGCGTCCCATTACGACTGGGCATTGATGTATTTGAAAATGGCTCCATCTCAAAAGATAAAGCGAATAAGCTGGTAGAAACCATAAAAGCCTATAAACATTTACTCAGCATTTATGAAGTAAAACATCTGAAAGCATGCGCAACCTCTGCCATGCGGGATGCAGCCAATGCAGCCGATGTATTGAAACAAGTCAAAGATGCCACCGGTATTGACATAAAAATCATCAGTGGCAGCGAGGAAGCCTCTTATATCAACGAAAACCATGTAGCCGAACATCTCGATAAGGAGCATTCCTACTTATATATTGACGTAGGTGGCGGGAGCACTGAACTCACTTTTTTTTCGAAAGAAAAAATGGTCTTTAAATCATCTTTTAATATTGGAACCATCCGTTTACTCAAGAAAAAAGTAAAAGATGAACATTGGGAAGAGATTAAAGAATATATCAAACAGCATACCAAAAATTATAATAATATCACCGCTATTGGTTCCGGCGGAAATATCAACAAAGTCTTTTCACTCTCCAAAAAGAAAGAAGGCAAACCACTGCATATCGACTTATTGAAAGATTATCTAAAAGAATTAAGCAGTGTAAATCTTCAGGACAGAATGGAAATGTACAAACTACGGGAAGATCGTGCGGATGTGATTGTACCCGCTTTACAGATCTATGTCAACGTCATGCGCTGGGCAGATATAAAAGAGATCTATGTACCCAAGATCGGATTGGCAGATGGGTTGATACATTTATTGTATGAAGAAGTAAAAAATAATTAGTATTTATCAATTAATAATTGAATATTTCTCACTCACTTACTTATTACTAATTATTAATTCTTAATTACTAATTAACCCTATCTTTATTCTCTTAAAGTATACTATGAGCCAACATAAAGAAGTAAAAAGAGTGACAACCAATACACTGCTGAAAATGAAAGAAGCAGGTCAGAAAATTGCTATGCTGACTGCTTATGATTATTCCTTTGCCCGTTTGTTTGATGAAGCCGGCATAGACGTATTGCTGGTGGGCGACTCTGCCAGTAATGTGATGGCCGGTCATGAAACAACCCTACCCATCACATTGGATCAGATGATCTATCATGCTCAGTCCGTCATCAGAGGAATCAATCATTGTCTGGTGATCGTAGATCTTCCTTTCGGAACCTATCAATCCAATTCAGATATAGCCTTAGCCAGTGCCATCCGCATTATGAAAGAAACCGGCGCTCATGCCATCAAACTGGAAGGAGGTGCCGAGGCCGTGGAATCCATCAAACGAATCGTATCAGCGGGTATTCCCGTGATGGGGCACCTTGGATTAACCCCTCAATCAATTTATAAATTCGGCACCTATAATGTGAGAGCCAAAGAAGAAGCTGAAGCAATCAAACTAAAAGAAGATGCACAATTATTACAAGAAGCCGGATGCTTTGGTATAGTACTTGAAAAAATTCCGGCGGATCTCGCAAAAGAAGTAACGCAGTCTTTAACCATACCCACCATTGGGATAGGTGCTGGAGCAGCTTGTGACGGACAAGTACTGGTTATGCATGATATGCTGGGAATCAATCATACGTTTAAACCCAGATTTCTGAGGCAATATCTTCAAATGCATCAATTGATCGATCAGGCTGTCAAAGCATACATCAAAGATGTGAAAGAAAAAGATTTTCCGGGCAAACAGGAATCTTATTAAATCATTCCAAATTAAGTACTTACTGCCGCGTAATAACATTCCCAATAGCATTGGCATCCAATACCCCCCACATCATAATGGAGGGGTATTTTTTTTCCAGGATTTTCATATAAGCTTTATACCCTGTATCCACTCGCTTACGCTCTAGCCGCACCGCTTTGGTGTAAAAAATGGTAGAGAGATAATGACTTTCCCTTTTCAGAATGTATTTGATCTTGAGTTTACTACGACTCCTTCTGGCATAAATATGCGCAAAGCCGAATACCGCAAAAATGTGTTCCTTATAATTGAGGCTGCGCAATTTTAATACATCACAGTAATACAGCGTATCCCCTCTTTTGTAATGACGCCACTTTTTATTCTTAAACTGTAAAGGCAAATCAAGCTGTTTTATACCTGTATCTGCAAACCGGGTATTTGCATCAGCTTTGGTTGTGTACTTTGAAAAGTTAAGATAAGTACTCTTTGCTTTTACAGAATTCTGTATCAGCAGAAATGAAATCAAAATAATATATCCGGTGATTTTACTCAATATACTGCAGGCTGGTTCGGTAAAAGTTACTTAATATATTCCGCAAACGCAAGCAATTGCTTCATTAAATGACAAATACGTGACTAACATATATAAGCCAAACCTATCTTTGCGACTAAATTTAAACCAATGCTACGGATATCCATTGCGGCGATTTTTATATTGATTATAACCCATTCCAGTCAGGCACAAAAAACCATTGAACTAAATGAGGTCACCATATCCGCCACACTCTCTCCTCAGCAGATATCCAAAACAGGAAGAAATATTGTTGTCATCTCGCAGGATATTATAAAAAAAATGCCGGCGAATTCCATCGATGAGATCATTCGGTATCTACCCGGTATTGAAGTACAAAGTCGCGGACCGATGGGGACTCAAAGTAATATCACCATCCGCGGGGGTACATTTCAGCAAGTACTGATTATTCTGGATGGCATCCGTTTGAATGACCCACTAACTGGGCATTTCAATTCCTATATACCTGTCACACCCGATGAAATTGATCGCATTGAAATTCTAAAAGGCCCCGCTGCAGTTTTGTACGGTACAGAAGCCGTTGGTGGCGTTGTACATATCATCACAAAATCTTTTGCCGGCAAACTAAATAATCAACCTCGGACTTCAACCCGTGATGGCCATCGTCTGATGGCACAGATCGCCAGCGGCGAGTATGGTCTGACCAATGCGCAGGCATCCGGCAGTTTTCAAAAAAATAAAACCAACGGGTCTGTATCCCTTATCACAAATAATGCAGGAGGTCAACAATTAAGAGGAGCACGCGGATATTTTAATCTTACCACACTCAACGCCTCCCTTCGTCAGGAAATTGGAAAATCGTGGAGTATCGCTTATCGGTTCGGACTGGATGACAGAACATTCAATGCACAGAATTTTTATACGGCCAGACTTTCAGATACAGCTACCGAATATGTGAGCAGCACCTGGAATCATATCAAAACAACGTATCAAAAAAATCAGCACTCCCTCACACTTGATCTGGGTGATAAACGTACAACAGATGAATATCGCTTCAATAAGAATCTGAATCCTAATCTGAATAAATCCCGTTTACAACAGGCGCAGCTGATCTATCAGTACAAACTATCTGAGCAAACGACCGTCTCTGCAGGAACGCAATATATACGTCGCTCTATTGTATCCAACGACCGTGGTAATCATGCCGTTCAAAATGCAGCCGGTTTTGCATTTGTACAGACTCTGATTGCAAAAAAAATCAATCTGCTACCGGGTTTCCGTGCCGAATGGAATGAACGAAGTGGATGGGTCGTATTGCCCCAACTTAATATGAGTTATCCTTATAAGAAATTTAATTTCAGAGCAGCAGCCGGACAAACTGCCAGAGATGCAGATTTCACAGAACGATTTAATAATTATCAGCGTAATCCGGTTCCTTCCGGGAATCGCATCGGGAATCCTGAACTGATGGCAGAAAAAGCTTTCAGCTACGAAATCGGAACTGATTATTCTCTCAATCAACATTTTAAAGCAGCTGCTTCCGTCTTTGGAAGAAATCATAATGACCTGATCGACTGGGTTCGCACTCCATATGCAAAAATGCCTCGTCAGGTGAATCTCGTCAGTACCGGCAATTATGATCTGGCATCCAATATTGCCACCGTACAAACCATCGGCATTGAATTAGATCTGCATTATCAAAAAACATACGGAGATCATAAAGTCAATGCAGGAGCCGGAATGATCTGGATGGAAAGTAACAGCAGCGATACCATTCCCTCTTTGTATGTTTCGAACCATGCACGGCTCCTGATGAATTTCTATGTGGCTTATCGTTACAAATGGTTCGGCATATCACTGAATGGTTTACACAAAGAGAGGAATACACCACCTGCCATATCCGGCTTAGTACCCCTCTCAGCTTCTTACACATTGATCAATGCCAAAGCGGATGTGAACCTTTTAAAGGATAAGCTTTCCGTATTTGTACAGGCAGATAATCTTTTCAACCAAAAATATGCCGATATACTGGGCAGTATTATGCCGTCCAGATGGTTGAGCGGAGGCATTAAATTTATCATGGACTAACTACCTTTACACCAATTCATTCAATACGATTGTCATCATCTTAAATTGCCATTATTATGAATAAAGATTTTTTAGCGGTATTGGGCGTTCACGCAGAGAATGCCGGTACTTCAACCGGCACAAACTGGTTGCCGGGAAAAGAAAAAATAATTGACTCTTACTCTCCTGTTGACGGCTTAAAAATCGCCTCTGTAAAAGAAACGACCAAGGCCGAGTATGAAATCATTGTTGGCAAGGCACAGGAAGCTTTTGCAGCATGGCGTATGTGGCCGGCACCCAAACGCGGAGAGATTGTTCGTCAGATCGGCGAAGCACTGAGGGTAAAAAAAGAAGCCCTCGGCAAACTCGTCTCGTATGAAATGGGCAAGAGTCTGCAGGAAGGTTATGGCGAAGTGCAGGAAATGATTGATATCTGTGACTTTGCGGTGGGACTTTCCCGTCAGCTGCACGGATTAACCATGCACAGTGAAAGACCCTTGCACCGCATGTATGAACAATGGCATCCGTTGGGTATAGTCGGTATAATTTCCGCATTCAATTTCCCCGTTGCCGTATGGAGCTGGAATACCATGCTTGCCTGGATATGCGGAGATGTTTGTATCTGGAAGCCAAGTGAAAAAACGCCTCTTTGTGCAGTGGCTTGTCAGCATATCATTGCCGAGGTGTTTGCTAAAAATCAGGTGCCGGAAGGGGTAAGTTGTCTTATCACCGGCGGAAGAGAACTGGGCGAAGCGATGAGCGCTGACCCGCGTATTCCCTTGATATCGGCAACAGGAAGTACCCGCATGGGTAAGGCAGTGGCTTCAGTTGTTGGAGCCCGACTCGGCAAGACATTACTGGAACTAGGCGGCAATAATGCCATCATCATCAGTGAACATGCCGATCTGGATATCGCCATTCGCGGAGCGCTCTTTGGCGCAGTGGGTACTGCCGGTCAACGTTGTACGACTACAAGACGACTGATTATTCATGACTCTATTTACAATACTGTCAAAGAAAAATTAACAGCCGCCTACAAACAACTCAAGATCGGTAATCCTTTGGATGAAGGTAATCATGTAGGCCCCCTCATCGATCAGGATGCCGTACAACAATACTTAAATTCCATAAATGCGTGCAAGAAAGAAGGCGGTCACTTTATCATCGAAGGTGGTGTGCTTGGCGGTTCCGGTTATGAAAGCGGCTGTTATGTAAAACCCTGCATCGCAGAAGCGAAGCCGGACTATGCTATCGTACAACATGAAACCTTCGCTCCTATTCTTTACTTATTGAAGTATCAAACGCTCGAGGAAGCCATCGCCATCCAGAATGGTGTTCCACAAGGCTTATCCTCTGCCATCATGACCTTGAATCTGAGAGAAGCCGAATTATTCCTTTCAGCGAAAGGAAGTGATTGTGGTATTGCCAATGTAAATATTGGCACCAGCGGCGCAGAGATAGGTGGTGCATTCGGTGGCGAAAAAGAAACCGGAGGTGGCAGAGAAAGCGGCAGTGATGCCTGGAAAAATTACATGCGCCGTCAAACCAATACAATTAATTATTCATCCAGCTTACCACTGGCGCAAGGTATTAAGTTTGACATTTGATGAAAAACTGTTAAAAATTAAAACGAGCCTATACCAATAAAAGATATTACTGCAACTTTACATAAATGAATTTTATGCTATTTACCAGATGGATTATCGCAGGTTTATTTTGTTTCGTTTCATTGTTTACAATTGGACAGGAATCACTGACCGACTCTTCCAAAAATTCCTTAACGCTGGAAGGGTGGCATCTGAAAGATAAATCTACGGACGGGTTTCATGGTATCAGTCTTTCTCAGGCTTATAATAAACTAAAAGGAAAGAAAAGCACCATGATTATCGTGGCGGTGATCGACAGTGGCATTGATACGTTACATGAAGATCTCAAACCTATCCTTTGGAAAAACCCGAAAGAAATACCCGGCAATGGAAAAGACGATGACAAAAACGGATATGTCGATGATCTGCATGGATGGAATTTTTTGGGTGGCAAAGACGGAAAAAATGTAAACGAAGACTCCTATGAAGCGGCGCGTATTTATCACAATCTAAAAAACAGATACGATAAAGTCACTGATGAAAATTCACTCAGCAAAGAGGAAAAAGAAATCTACCGACAATATGTAAGAGCGAAAGCCAACATGGAGAGCAGTGCCTCTGAAGCCATCAGCAATCTCATGTTTCTGCAGGGACTTTACACAAAATCCATAAAAGCAGACAGTATGCTGCGTATCGTTTTTAAACCTTCTTTTAATGGTCATGATCTCGCTTCGTTCAAGCCCGCCAACTCAAAAGAAACTGATGCAAAAGCTATCATGCAGACTTTATACAAGGGATTTGATATGATGGATGCCAATAATATTTCACTGATGAAAGAATTTACAGACTATTACAATGGTTTGGAACGAAAAGCAGCATCTTTAGAAACACCCCCACCCGATTATCGTCAGGATATCGTGAAAGATAATTATAACGATATCAATGACCGTTCTTATGGCAATAATGATATCATGGCGGCTCATGCCAGTCACGGAACCCATGTATCCGGTATCATTGCTGCAGCGCGGAACAATGGGGTTGGCATGGATGGCATTGCCGATAATGTGCGTATCATGACATTAAGAGCAGTTCCTGACGGAGATGAACACGATAAAGATATTGCACTGGCCATCCGCTATGCCGTGGATCATGGCGCTAAAGTGATCAATATGAGTTTTGGGAAAAGTTTTTCTCCTCAAAAGAAATGGGTAGATGACGCAGTACGCTATGCGCAAAGTAAAGATGTATTACTTGTACATGCTGCGGGTAATGATGGCAAAAATCTGGACAGCACGGAAAACTATCCCAATCCGGAGATGGCTGACACCAAACAAATCGCCCCTAATTTCATTACAGTAGGTGCCAGTGGCGATACTGAGACCGGCGGTCTGGCAGCAGATTTTTCGAATTATGGAAAAAATAAAGTAGATGTTTTTGCTCCGGGTGTAAAAATATATTCATCTGTTCCGGGAGGTAATACCTATGCATTTCAGCAGGGCACCAGTATGGCAAGTCCGGTAGTAGCCGGCATTGCCGCTCTATTACGCTCTTACTATCCCGAATTAAGTGCCGTTCAAATCAAATATTGCATCGAAACCGGTACTGTAAAAATTGATGATACCGTACAAAAGCCGGGTGCAGAAGAAGAAGAAGTCAGTTTTGGTTTACTCAGCAAAACAGGTGGTATTGTAAATGCATTAGGTGCAGTTAATGTTGCTGAAACGCTCAAGCCTTTGAAGAAAGTTAAATGACAATTAGTAAAAACTCATTTAGGAATAAACTCAAAAGTCAAAAGGCAAAACCAAAAATTTATAGCTTTTGACATTTGCCCTTTGACTTAATTATTTACGCTTTCGACCTCTTCGACTCCTTCGGCTCTTTGTATAAAGAGAATTTAATCTGATCGGTTTCTTTATTCAGCTCTGCCAGCAACACATCTCCTTCCTTGATCTTCATGTTGAGAATCTCTTCTGCCAAAGGATCTTCCAGATACTTCTGAATGGCACGATGCAATGGACGGGCTCCAAACTGAACATCATAGCCTTTCTCCGCAATAAAATCTTTGACTTCATCAGTCAACCGGACTGAGAAGCCAAGCGCTTTAATACGGTTCAATACACCCTTCATAAGGATATCTATGATTTTGAAGATATTTTCTTTAGTCAGAGAATTAAAGATGATCACATCATCAATACGATTCAGGAATTCAGGTGAGAATGTTTTCTTCAAGGCTTTTTCAATGACCGCTTTACTGTTCTCTTCCTGATTTTGAACACGTGTACTGGTTGCAAAGCCTACGCCTTCTCCAAAATCCTTCAACTGACGTACCCCGATATTGGACGTCATGATGATGAGGGTATTCTTGAAATCTACTTTTCTTCCTAATCCATCTGTCAGTTGTCCGTCATCGAGCACCTGCAACAAAATATTGTAAATATCCGGATGCGCTTTCTCGATCTCATCCAGTAAGACAACCGAATATGGTTTACGACGTACACGTTCTGTCAATTGTCCTCCTTCTTCATAACCCACATAACCCGGAGGTGCTCCGATCAGACGACTCACCGTAAATTTTTCCATGTACTCACTCATATCAATACGTATCAACGCATCTTCCGAGTCAAACATATGTTTAGCCAGAGCGCGTGCCAGCTCCGTCTTACCTACCCCTGTAGGCCCAAGGAAAATAAAGGTTCCAATTGGTTTCTTCGGATCTTTTAACCCAACTCTGTTCCGCTGAATCGCTTTCACCACTTTGGTGATGGCTTCATCCTGCCCAATCACGGCGCCCTGCAGATCAGCCGACATGCCACGTAATTTCTCACTTTCGGCCTGTACCATTCTTTTTACGGGAATACCGGTCATCATACTGATCACTTCAGCGATCGCTTCCTCATCAATCGGATAGCGCATGTGCTTGCTTTCCTCTTCCCACTTGGCTTTGGCTCTTTCCAACTCCACTTCCAGCTTTTTCTCATTATCTCTCAGCGCCGCTGCTTCTTCAAAGCGCTGACTTTTCACTACTTTATTTTTTTCCTGCTTGATCTCTTCAATTTTTGCTTCCAGATCAAGTAATTCTTGCGGGACATTGATGTTCTTCAAATGAATGCGAGCACCAACTTCATCCATCACATCGATGGCCTTATCGGGAAGTAACCGATCCGTAATGTAACGGTCACTCAATTTCACACAAGCGTTCACCGATTCATCCGAATAAGACACATTGTGAAATTCTTCGTATTTCAGTTTGATATTATTAAGAATCTGGATTGTTTCATCTACACTTGGCGGATCAACGATCACCTTCTGGAAACGACGATCGAGAGCACCGTCTTTCTCAATATGCATTCTGTATTCATCCAGCGTAGAGGCACCGATACATTGCAATTCGCCTCTGGCCAGTGCCGGCTTGAAAATATTCGAAGCATCCAGTGAACCACTCGCCCCACCTGCACCAACTAAAGTGTGTATCTCGTCAATGAATAAGATAACATCTCTGTTCTTCTCCAGCTCTCCCATGATGGCTTTCATCCTTTCTTCAAACTGTCCGCGATACTTCGTACCCGCTACCAGTGCGGCCAGATCCAGCGAAACAACCCTTTTGTCATATAAAACACGGGATACTTTACGCTGAATAATACGTAAAGCCAGACCTTCAACGATAGCTGTTTTACCTACACCGGGCTCACCGATGAGAATGGGATTATTTTTCTTACGACGGGAGAGAATCTGTGATACACGTTCAATTTCTGCTTCACGTCCTACAATAGGATCCAGCGAACCTGCTTCTGCCAGCTTCGTGATATCGCGCCCGAAATTATCCAGTACGGGTGTCTTACTCTTCGTGCCTGACTGTGATTTAGATTTGGAAGAAGCGTATTTGGATTTTTCATCATCCATATCCTCATCGCCTGAGTCATCGAACTCTGCTCGGGGATCATTGGGTTTAACGACTCCCAGTTCATTACGGAACGACTCGTAATCCACATCATATTGCTGCAACAACTGCGTAGCAACATTTTCCTTGTTTTTAAGGATAGAAAGCATCAGATGCTCCGTTTCCACCTGCGGGCTTTTGAATGATTTAGCTTCCAGCAACGTGATACGAAAAACTTTTTCGGCTTGCTTGGTCAGCGGAACACTGTTCGCATTGGAGATTACTTTGCCCGATTTATCCTGAATAGCGAGCTCAATCTCCTTACGGAGTTCATAAAGATCCACATTGAGTGTCTTTAATACTTTTATAGCGATATTTTCGCCTTCGCGAATCATCCCAAGAACGAGATGTTCGGCGCTGATATATTCATTCCCCAGGCGGAGGGCTTCCTCACGACTGTAGGTGATGATTTGTTTGACTTGTTTGGAAAAATGCTGGTCCATAAGGCATAATGGTTTATACAATGTTAAGGAATATTTTTTAGAACTATATTTGAAATAATTATACAATCTGTTAATAAATGAAAATCAAAATTGATACCAAAGAAAAATTCAAGGTAATTCATCCGGAAGAGCCGGAATTATCTGCTAATATGACAGAAAGCCTGAGGGAAATCTTCCAAAACTGTCTGACCGATTATCCTCATAATGTGATCCTGAATCTTAGTGCCGTGACGTCTGTCAGCGAAGAAGCAGCTAATTTACTGACGGACATACAACAGCATTTTTACGAAAATCAATATTCTTTCGTATTATGCGAACTGAAAGAGGATGTGGAAGAAGCACTCGATCAAATGGGCGTGCTTGAATTACTGAATACGACCCCCACAGAATCAGAAGCATGGGATATTGTGCAAATGGAAGAAATTGAACGAGAGCTGCTGGGGGATGATGATATGGAAAACAAGGACAACTAACCATCATGTTTGGAGTAACCATACTGGGAAATAATTCAGCCATTCCGGCACATGGCCGGCACCCGACCGCTCAGATCATTAGCACCACGGATGATCTTTTGTTGTTTGATTGCGGTGAAGGCACACAAATTCAGATCCTGAACTATAAAATCAGAAGAAGCCGGATCAATCATATTTTTATCTCTCATCTGCACGGAGATCATTATTTCGGACTGATCGGACTGGTGAGCAGCTTTGCCTTACTCAACCGCATTCAGCCGCTGCACATTTATGGACCTGCTCCATTACAGGGTTTAATGGAACAACAGTTTCAGCTTTCGGAAACACATCTCTCTTTCCCGCTTCATTTTCATCCCATCGAAAAAGACGGAATTTTATTAGACGCACCGTTATACACCGTGTCCTGCTTCAGCACCAAACATCGGATCGAATGCAGAGGATTTATAGTTCGGCAGAAGAAAAGAAAAAGAAAGATCATCCGCGCACTGGCTGAATCACATAATATTCCAACCGGTATGTATGCTCTATTGCAGCAGGGAGAAGATATCAGGCTGGATAACGGTCGCATGATCCCTAATGAGACCATCACTATCCCCGCACCTACACCTAGATCTTACGCCTTTACAGCCGATACATTATTTGATCCGGAAATCGTGGAACACGTGAAGGGCGTGGATCTCTTATATCATGAAGCGACCTATCCGCATGCCCTGATTGATAAGGCAGCCGCCCGATATCATTCGACTACCAAGGAAGCCGCTGAAATCGCCCGACTGGCCGGCGTAAATAAATTATTGATAGGTCATTTCTCTGCCAAATTCGATAACCCACTTGTATTTGAAGACGAAGCCAAAGAAGTGTTTCCGAATACGGAAGCGGCCATGGAAGGGGTGACGTATTTAGTGTGAAGAAGTTGTAGGTTGTAAGTTGTAGGTTATTGGTTAATGCTCATCGATAGCAAGGACAACAAATAACTAACAACCTCCAACCATCAACTGCTTCCTCACTCCGCCCAACTCATTACATACGAGTTATTCTCAATCTCCAGCGCTTGTTTGGTCAGCATTAATGGTCTGAATGTATCCACCATCACCGCCAGTTCCTTCGTTTCTTTGGCACCGATACTTTTTTCAACTGCGCCCGGATGAGGACCATGCGGAATACCTGCCGGATGTAGCGTGATCATACCACGGGTAACGTGCTTTCGACTCATGAAATCTCCATCCACATAATAGATCACCTCATCACTGTCGATATTACTGTGATTATAGGGGGCCGGTATAGAATTCGGATGATAGTCATACAAACGAGGAACAAATGAACATACTACAAATGAGTTAGTCTCAAATGTCTGATGTACGGGAGGCGGCTGATGCACTCTTCCGGTGATGGGTTCAAAATCATGTATAGAAAAAATGTAAGGGTAACAGCATCCGTCCCATCCCACCACATCAAACGGATGCGTACCATAATGCAATCCGTACATCATGCCTTTCTTTTTTGCCCGGATGAGAAAATCACCTTTTTCATCGTAAGTCAACAGATCCTGTGGCGGACGAATATCTCTTTCGCAATACGGAGAATGTTCCATCAGCTGACCAAACTTACTCATGTAACGTTTGGGAAAACGAAGAGGAGAAAAAGATTCTACAATAAATAATCTATTCTTATCGTCATTAAATTCAATTTGATAGATGGTACCTCTCGGTAATACAATATAATCTCCGTAACTGAAAGGTAATTGTCCGTACTGTGTCTTCACGACCCCGCTACCCTCATGCACAAAAATCATTTCATCACCATCGGTATTCTTATAAAAATATTCACCGGTTCCTGAAGTAGGAGCAGCCAGAACGATATGACAATCATTATTCACCAGGACAGGAATTCTGCTTTCCAGAAATTCTCCGCCAGGTTTTACATGAAAGCCTTCAAAACAACGATGCTTCAGCATTTTTTCTTCCGCGATCTGCGGACTCACATCCACCTGTGGCTCTGTCTTGATGATTTGTGTGGGAGGATGCGCATGATAAAGCAAGGAATAATCATCGCTGAATCCTTCGGTAGAAAAAAGTTGTTCACTGTATAAACCGCCATCGGGTTTCCGAAATTGCGTATGGCGCTTGTGGGGAATAGATCCCAGTTTGTAATAATATGGCATAGCACAAATTTAAGGGCGTGTTTAATTGCCCCAACAACAATACTTTTGTAAAGATGACAAAAATCGGGCTTATTTCGGATACCCATGGCTATTTTGATGAACAGATCGCTTCTTATTTAAAAGAATGTGATGAAATCTGGCATGGCGGCGATTTTGGACCGGATGTACATGAAGCACTTACGCAATTCATTTCTTCAAACCCTGCTAAAAAAATCCGTGGCGTATATGGCAATATTGATGGCGGATTGATCTGTAGCCATTACCCTGAAAATGCTATCTTTTTTTGTGAGGATGTCAAAATCATGATCCGTCACATCGGAGGTTATCCACCCAAATACAATAAGGACACGATCCCTCTTCTTCATAAAGAGAAACCGCAATTGTTCATCAGCGGACACAGCCATATTTTAAAAATCATGTATGATGACAAACTGGATTGCCTGCACATGAATCCCGGTGCCGCGGGAAAACAGGGATGGCATAAAGTGCGCACCATGATTCAATTTAGCATTGAGCAAAAAGAGATTAAAGATTGCAAGGTGATTGAGCTGGGAAGCCGCTGATGAGATATATCAGGAAAAAAGCGGAATGATGACCCTTCTGGTCAAAATAATTAGCACAGCCACTAGAAACAGTAGTATTGATATACGATTGATACCATGCATATATTTCAGCCACTGCGTTTTAGGGCGATCGGGATCCGGCTTGCGGATATACAGGTATTCAGCGATTTGACGGAAAATACTCATGAAAAGAATACAATTAGAATTCGATATGGTTTAAAGATATTAAAAGTTTTCTTTGTTCTCTTCGTTATCGTGGTTGTCGGGGTGTCGATGAATCTATTCCCCTCATCGAGGGGGTGAAGGGGGAGGATATTTTTTAAAACAGGCTACATGGTATCAAATACTATCATACCACAAATATAGAATTATCATTATCTTCATTCCTCACCACATACTACTGCGATGAACAAATATTACTCCCTTGTTCTGTTTATCTTTTTAGTCATTGCCTGTAAAAAGAAAGATCCCGTTTTGTTCAAACAGATTCCCTCCTACGAAAGCGGCATCACCTTTAATAATGCAATCAATGAGAATGAGATGCTCAATATGATCAATTATCAGTACCTGTACAATGGTGGTGGCGTGGGTATCGGTGATTTCAATAATGACAGTCTGCCTGATATTTATTTTACGGCAAGTCTGCAACCAAATAAGCTTTATCTCAACAGAGGCAATATGAAATTTGAGGATATAACCTCATTAGCCGGTGTGGGGGGTGAAAAAAAATGGTGTCGCGGGGTGAGTGTAGTAGATATCAACAATGATGGCTTGCTCGACATGTATGTGGCTGCTGCCGCCTGGCAAAGTCCGGAACTCAAAAAAGATATTCTGTATGTGAATCAGGGTGTTAATGCGAAAGGCATCCCGGTGTTTAGAAATCTGGCTGCCGAATACGGCCTGGTCGATACGGCCAGCACACATATGTCGGCTTTCTTCGATTATGACAATGACGGAGACCTGGATCTGTATGTCGTGGTAAACGATTTAAATCAGGAATACCCGAGTACATTCCGCAAGATCAGAAACGACGGAAGCGGATTTACGAATGACATACTCTACCGCAATGACTGGAATGAACAGTTACAACATCCCGTGTTTACCAATGTCAGCAAAGAAGCCGGCATCACCTGGGAGGGAAACGGACTGGGCATCTCCATACTCGATATCAATCAGGATGGTTGGAAAGATATTTATGTAAGCAATGATTATCTCAGCGGCAATCTGCTTTATATCAACAATAAAAACGGCACGTTCACCAATATGAATGATGCGTATTTCAAACACGGCAGTCTGAATGCCATGGGCAATGATGCCGGCGATATCAATAATGACGGCTTGCTCGATATTGTTGAAATGGATATGATGCCGGAAGATAATTACCGCCAGAAAATGATGATGAATCCGGTAGACTATAACTGGTACTTATATTCCGATAAATATGGCTTCCCCTACCAGACAGTGAGGAATACCCTGCAATTGAATCAGGGTAATAGCATGTTGGAGAATGACAGCAACAGTCATCCTGTTTTCAGTGATATCGCTTATGCAGCAGGTGTGGCACATACCGACTGGAGCTGGGCAGCTTTACTGACCGATGTGGATAATGACGGCTATAAAGATCTGATGACCACGAATGGTCTGCCTAAAGATGTAACCGATCTGGATTTCATCGCATACAGAGAGCAAGGAACAGCGACCAGCCTTTTTGATCTTATGCAAAAACTACCTCCCGTACACATCAGTAATTATATTTTCCGAAACAACAGGGATCTGACTTTCGCCGACCAAACCAAAGAATGGGGATGGGACTTCCCTACTTACTCGGCCGGCATCGGATATGCAGATTTTGACAGAGATGGTGATCTGGATGTCATCATCAATAACACGAACATGGAAGCCAGCTTACTGAAAAATAACCGCAATGAATTTAAAATGCCTAATAACTATATCCGCTTTGCCATGAGAGGCGGTGTGAACAATATACAAGGGATCGGAACCACCGTTAAAATCTATTATAACAATCAAATACAGGTGGCAGAACATACACCCTATCACGGCTATATGAGCAGCATGGAGCCGGTCATTCATTTTGGACTGGACACCATCAGCAACGTGGACTCTGTTGTAATCTTATGGCCTGATCAGAAGAAAGAAACCATTACCGGACTGCCCATCAATCAAACGCATTATATCAGTCAGTCAACAAAAGCATTGCCATACAATCCTGATAATATACCTGGCTATCAGCCATGGTTAACAAATCGCAGTATGGAATCCGGTATCGATTTTTTTCATGATGAAGCGGATTATCCCGACTTTAACTTTCAGCGTCAGCTTCCGCATAAATTATCTCAATTCGGGCCGGTAATAGCATCCGGCGATCTGGATGGTGACGGACTCACAGACATAGTTACAGGCGGTTCAGCCCCAAATCCGGCTTTTATTTTCCGACAGACAACCGATCAAAAATTTATCAATATCAATCTAAACCCGACAGGATTTATACAATCCGGTGATGACGGCGCTATCTGTGTTTTTGATGCCGACAGAGACCAGGACAAAGACATCCTCATCACAACGAGCTGGTTCAGCACGCCCGGCATGTCGCACCCACCGAAAGATCGTCTATATATCAATGACGGCGTCGGCAATTTCCGTTTAGATACAACCGCCCTGCCCTACTCTGATTCGCTCTCATATCCTAAAACAACCATTCAGGCTTTTGACTTTGACAAAGATGGTGATGAAGACCTGTTCATGGGTGAACGTGGTATACCCGGACGCTATCCGGCGTCGGTGAGTGGACATATATTGCGTAATGACAGCAAAGGCGGTCAGCTTCGATTTACGGATATAACATCAGGGGTTGCTCCTGCATTAAAAGATATCGGTCTGATCACCGATATGCGATGGAGTGACTGGGACAAAGACGGAGATGCTGATATGGTCATTACCGGCGAGTGGATGGGCATCCATCTTTTCATCAACGACAAAGGCAAATTCAATGAGCTCAATACCCCACTCAAAAATCTGACCGGATGGTGGAACTGTATCACTCAGGGAGATATCGATGGCGATGGTGATATGGATTTTGCCGTGGGAAATTACGGCACCAATGGCATCTATCAGGTGAATGAACAACAACCTGCATCTGTCTATGCCGGAGATTTGGATGGCAATAAACGATGGGATCTGATGATGGGCATGTGGAAACCGGAAGTACCTCATGGTGTCAAAAAAGAATTTCCGGTAGCCTATCGGGATCAGATTGCCGAAGAGACCCCTTCCATTAAAAAGAAATATGATATATACAAAGGATTCGCGCAAGCAGATCTGGCCACTGTGCTGAACTTTTATCCAAATAAACCCTCCGTGCAGAAAAAAGCCATTGAGTTTCCTTCCGGCTGGATAGAAAATAAAGGAAATAACAGTTTTGAATTTCACCCCTTCCCTGTTCAGGCACAATGGTCACCTGTCAATGCCATTCTCATTGGCGACTTCAACCACGACAAGCAACCGGATATAATTTTAACCGGAAATGATTATACCATGCATCCCTATATCGGGCGGTATGATGCTATGAATGGCTTAGTTCTAAAGGGAACTGCGTCAAAATCTTTTGTCCCACTGACTATTACTGAAAGCGGATTTTTTACTCCCGGTCACGGACGATCGATGATTCATATCCCTTACGGGAATTCCTCTGCCATTGCGGTGGCGCAGAACCGGGGCAGGATGAAGTTTTATGTTGTCAAGTTAAAAGTTGAAGGTTGAAAGGAAAAACGAAAGACTCTTTTTGGTTTTGATTTTTGACTTTTGACTTTATATTATTTCTGATACATAAGTGAATAATTGTATCCTTACAAGCATTTGTAAATATTTGAATACCTAACTTCGCACAAGGGCGTTAGTTATTTCTGCCCCACCGATCGGTTGCCTGCTAATAAATTGAATGATTATGTCGAATGCACACGCAAGCGGGTTACAGCAATTTAAAAATTCAGTCGGACTAAAATTCCAGCTGTACAACAGTTTATTTACCTCTCTCCCCTTTCACCGCATTGAGCGAACAGGCATCTTATTATCTCTTTTATTAACGAATTGCGAGGACGGCTTTAAAAAGAAAATGAGTCCAATTGAGATACTGGAAGATTTCTTTAAACGCCATACCCATTTTTCTACGGAACAGGAAAAACTAGATCTCTTATTTCGTTTCGTACAATATGCTGAAAGGCAGATCGTATTGTTTGACGCACTGGAAGATGCTGCCTTTAAGGAAGTGAACGACATGCAGGGGCCGGGCACGATGAAGCAGTTGATGAATGAAGCGATCATCAGCGGGAAAGAACAAAATCTGGCAGACAAACTCAATGACTACGAAATTCGTATTGTGCTGACGGCACATCCTACCCAGTTTTATCCCGGATCCGTTTTAGGTATCATCAATGATCTCGCCAAAGCACTTTCTGATAACAATACCGCCCAGATCAATACCTATCTGCAGCAACTGGCAAAGACGCCTTTCTTAAAACGTCAAAAGCCAACACCATATGATGAAGCTGTTAGTCTGATATGGTATCTTGAAAATGTTTTTTATGCCGCTGCCGGCAATATTTATGCATCCATTAAAAATACATTAGATATTAATCCTTTTGAAGCCAAGCCCATGATCCGTATGGGATTCTGGCCCGGAGGCGACAGAGATGGGAATCCGTTCGTAACGACAGAAACTACTTTAAAAGTAGCCGCAGCATTAAGAGGATCTATTATTAAATGCTATTACCTGGATGTCAGAAAACTCAAACGCAGACTCACCTTCAAAGGTGTGGATCATTTACTCAATGCACTGGAACAGAAATTATACGATAATATTTTCATACCGGGCTATACAACTTCATTAAGTCAGCATGAAATACTCGATGCCTTAAAAGAGATAAGAGAGATCCTGCTGCTTGAGCACAACGGATTGTTTGTGCATATGGTAGAACAACTGATCGGAAGAGTACAATTATTCGGACTTCATTTTGCTTCGCTGGACATACGACAAGACAGTTCCATTCACGGGAAAGTATTAAATGCACTCAAACAGAAAGATCTTTCGTTAGAATGCCAATTACTGCCCAATTATGCATTCAATACGGATTCTGTAGCTGAAGAGTCCATGATCAAAGACACGCTGGAATCCATGAAAGCCATTCGTACCATTCAGCAAATGAACGGAGAAGCGGGATGTCACCGGTATATTATCAGTCAGTGTCATGATGCTACACAGATCATGGAAGTGATGCAACTGTTTCAAATCAGCGGATGGGACCCCAATGATTTATCAATAGACATCGTGCCCTT
>Ga0315906_10001567_pt1 | contig 33719 bp, 32 predicted proteins | sample LakEriMetagenome_4_FD_203526 | JGI IMG/M metagenome (GOLD analysis project Ga0315906, IMG submission 203526) | Freshwater fungal communities from buoy surface, Lake Erie, Ohio, United States - Buoy 2 MA122 | ecosystem: Environmental > Aquatic > Freshwater > Lake > Lake biofilm | place: USA... | reverse complement strand
CTCCAGTCCGGCAAGAGCAGGACCGGTTAATTTTTTATTCAAAGCGTGGCAGGATGCACAATTCGCCTGAAACAAAGCTTTTCCATCCTGAGCCAGAAGGGAAGAACCGCAAAACAGCGAAAAAACTAATAGCAGAACAGAAAGACTGCGCTGAAGGGTTGATTTTGGTTTTGTCATACCGTGATAAAGGTCGAATGATGAGGAATAATATCCTGAAATTGGGTGCAAATTTAGGGGAGGATACTGACATAATATCCACAGTTTAAAAAAAAATTAAAGATGTTTTTTTACGTAAAACAAAGTCACAGCTATACAACCTGTTTTAAAAACGTTAAAAGAGACATTTTTATGACAAAACAATACAAATAGAAGTAAAATACATTTGATTGGTCTGATGATTTCATCCGACTTTTGCAATCATGTTCACACGATTGAAAGAAAAGTGGCAAGTGAGCTGGCTTCAGTTTGTCCTCATCTTCACCACATTTGCATTAGGAGGAAGCGCCTGTGCGCGTGCCGGCAGCTGGTTACTTGGATTGGTGCTGCCTGAAAAAAATGTGATTTACTGGATTGCGTACGTTCCGCTTGTTACCATTCTTTGGCCTTTTTGTGTTCTGCTTATCAGCATTCCCCTTTTTCAGTTCCGGTTTTTCATCAATTACCTTCACCGTATATGGCTCAAGATAACGGGAAAATAGAAGGTATTAGGCGGAAGCTGGCTGTGTTTGCCTCTGGCACAGGCACCAATGCAGCGAAGCTGATTAATCATTTTCGGAATAATCCAAACGGAGAAATTGTATTGGTTGTATGCAACAAGCCCAACGCCGGAGTTATTCAAATTGCTGAAAACGAAGGAATTGAGTTTTTGTTAATTGAAAAAGAACAATGGTTTAGAGGCAATGGATATGTAGAAGAATTAAAAAGCAAGGGCATTGAATACCTGATTCTTGCGGGTTTCCTTTGGAAACTTCCTTCAACGATTATTAAATCCTGGCCGGGCAAAATACTGAATATTCACCCGGCTCTATTGCCTAAATACGGAGGCAAGGGAATGTATGGCAGGTTTGTGCATGAAGCGGTTATTGCAGCAGGCGAAACACAGAGCGGGATCACCATTCATGTGGTGGATGAGCTGTACGACCATGGTCCGACCGTTTTTCAGGCAATGTGTCCGGTACTGCCCGATGACAACACTGACAGCCTGGCTGCGCGTATACATCAGCTCGAGCATCAGTATTATCCCGATATTGTAGACAAATTCATTTCCGGAGAATGAGAATACACAAGCTGCTTCTACTCGTTTTCTGCATTACATCAATGTTGTCTGCTTCAGCTCAGTTTCAGCTGAGCGGTACGGTGTTGGATAGTACGAAGCGTAATTTGGTGGAGGGAGTGCAGGTTTTTTGCACGTGTGGGACAATGAGCTTTACCGATTCACTTGGCAGATACAGTCTCTTTGTGGGAGAGCAGGATTCTGTATTTTTCTTTTATCGCAGCAAGCCCACTCAGTTGTTTCCTGTTTCAACCATAAAAAATCCGGAGTCGTTTGATATTTCTTTACAGATATATGTGCCCGGACGCTATCAGTATTTACAGGAAGTAGTGATTTATGGGAAAACCCGAAGGCAGGATTCCATTGAAAACAGATTGCAGTATGAAAAAATATTTGAGCACCGCAACGCAGGTTTACGTGTTACTACTGCACCGGGAGAATCGGGCATAGGTGCCGGACTTGAACTGGAATCGCTCATCAACATGTTTCGCTTTCGTTACAACCGAAGTCAGAGTCGGTTTGCCGAGAGATTAATTAGAGAAGAGCAGGATCGATACATTGCTTATCGTTTCAATGCTGCGATTGTAAAAAAACTAACCTCATTAACAGATGGCCAACAGTTGGAACAGTTTTTGCAACTATACAAACCCGATTATTTATTGCTTACCCAAACGCTCGACATAGAACTATATCAATACATTCAGGCGGCGGCAAAGGAGTTTTTAAAGAAGAGGGGGAAGTGATAAGAGGAAGCGCGCTGATAATTTTTTTTGCCTGGGTTATCTTTTTCCGGAAACATTTATCTTAGATGAAGTAAGCTAATGCCGAGGCAACTTTTTTTAATGCGCTAATCTTTATAATCGTCGATTCAAATATTAGCAAAAAATATGGAGTACTAATGTCGAAAAGAGTTGCGGATATAAAGAAGTCGGCACCAAACAAAAACAATGACATACAATAACTATATATGATTCCAGATTTTCAAACTATAATGCTTCCTTTTTTACAGATTTTATCTGATGGGGAACAACACACAACAAATGAAACAAATCAAAAATTGGCAGAACACTTCAATCTGACAGACGAGGAATTGAATCGCTTTTTACCTAGTGGTGTAGCAAAGACTTTTCCTAATAGAGTTGCGTGGGCGAAGTCACATCTTAAAATGGCAGGATTTATTGAAAATACTAACCGAAGTTCTTTTAAATTAACAGAAGCAGGAAAACGATTTTTAGAAACAAATCCAACTGAAGTAAACTTAAGAGTACTGAAAACTATCCCAGCTTATCTAGAGCGAACAGGAAGAATAAAAGAAGATGATGCTATAACAGATGATAATATACCTGCAGATTCAACGCCCGAAGAAACATTAGAAAACAGCTATGTGAATATCAGAAAGAATCTTGTACAGGAACTACTTCAAAAGATAAAAAGCAGCAGCCCCAATTTCTTTGAAACACTAGTTGTAGAATTGTTAGTAAAAATGGGATATGGCGGATCTATAGCAGACGCGGGTCGTTCAATTGGCCGCGCCGGTGATGAAGGTATTGATGGGATAATAAAAGAAGATAAGCTTGGTCTGGATGTAATTTACATCCAAGCGAAAAGATGGGAAAATGTCGTAGGAAGACCTGAAATACAAAAATTTGTAGGTGCTTTAGCCGGTCAAGGCGCAAAAAAAGGTGTATTTATTACAACATCAAGATTTACTAAAGAAGCACAAGAATACCAGCCTAAAAATGAAACAAAAATTGTTTTAATTGATGGTGAAAGATTAGCAGAACTTATGATAGATTACAATTTGGCAGTATCAACGGTAAATGTATTTGAAATAAAAAGAATAGATAACGATTATTTTGGAGATCTATAAATAACGCCTAGTGCTTACACAGACTTTACCTCAAAATATTTGTGAGATTAGATAACGATATTTTACCTATTGAGAAAAGGCACAGGGTAAGGTAAAGTGTTGCAGCGATAAACGTCAATTGCATAAAAAATAAAATGCTCGCGCAATAAACAATAATCATTATGAAAAAGATCCGCACTTCCCTGGTTGTTGTATCAATTCTGCTCGTATTAAATTTTATTTTTTCTGCAAAGCCCTTTTTATACCACTTCTACTCCGTAAAGAATCTGACTGAAATTTTTTATGAAAGTAAAAGAAATAGGCACCAATTTAGTGGCGCGATCTGTAACGATGGCTGGGTTAGTCATTCACAAGGCCGGGGCACCTGCTCCTGGCATGGTGGAGTAAACTATTATTTTTACAAAGGAGAGTATATTAAATCAAAAGAAGAGTGCAGAGAAGATGCTAAAGAATTTTCATGGGTTGAATAGATTATTGATGTGCATGTAATCACAAAAGTTTGAAAAAGAAGATTCAAAAAAAGGATTCAGTAAACATTGTGACTTGCTGCAGAATAAAGTAGCAGATTTCAAGCCAAATCCTAATAATCTCTATCTTGCATCGGTAAAATTTAAACCAATAGTTGTCGCTTAAATATACTCCGATAATGGCTGAGAAAACTTTAATTAAAAACATCAGTATTGTAAACGAAGGCCGTATCATCATCTCCGACCTGCTCATTGAAAACGGCATCATAAAAAAAATTGGAAGCATCAATCCTGATAATCACACCAAGATAATTGATGGTGCCGGAAAATATTTGTTTCCGGGTGTTATTGACGGACAAGTGCACTTCAGAGATCCGGGTCTTACACACAAGGGAAACCTCTACAGCGAAAGCAAAGCAGCTGTTGCTGGTGGCGTAACCTCTTTCATCGATATGCCGAATACGGTTCCGAATGTATTGACCCTGGAAATACTAAATGAGAAATATAAAATAGCTGCTGAAAAATCTTTGGCCAACTTCGGATTTTTTCTTGGTGTAAACGGAGACAACCTCGATGAAGTGATTCAAACAGATACCTCGAAACTATTAGGCGTTTCTGATGACGGGCTTTACTTTACCAAGAAAGGCAATCTGCTTGCAGACAATCCCGAAACAATGGAGAAGCTTTTTGCCAATTGTAAATCTATTATTGCTATCCACGCCGAGAAAGAACAGATCATCGAGGAAAATGAAAAAATATACAGGGAAAAATATGGTGAAGATGTGCCGGTTGAATACCACCCCATCATAAGAAGTGAAAAAGCCTGCTATGAAGCATCAAAACGCGCGATCGAACTGGCAAATAAACACGGTGCCCGTTTGCATATATTACACTTAACAACCGAAGCAGAAACACATTTGTTCAGAAACGATATTCCTCTTCAGGAAAAAAATATTACCACCGAAGTATCAGTTCATCATTTGTGGTTTTCAGACAAAGACTATCAGGAAAAGGGAACATTAATCAAATGGAATCCTGCAATCAAAACTGAAAAAGACAAAAAAGGACTTTTAAAGGCGTTATTAGACGACAGAATAGATATTATCACAACAGACCACGCTCCACATACAATGGAAGAAAAACAAAAACCTTATTTCCAGTCAATGTCAGGCGCCCCAATGGTACAACACGCTCTAAATATCATGCTTGAGTTTTACAAGCAAGGTGAGATCTCTTTGGAAAAAATTGCAGAAAAAATGTGTCACAGTCCTGCAATTCTCTACAATATTGAAAAAAGAGGGTTTATTCGGGAAGGCTATTGGGCCGATCTTGCAATTGTTGATTTAAATGCAGAATGGACAGTAAGCAAAGAAAATATTTTATACAAATGCGGCTGGTCGCCAATAGAAGGAACTACATTTCATACAAAAATCACACAAACCTTTATTAATGGTCATTTAGCCTATAATAAAGGAGTCTTTGACGAAGAAAATAAAGGGATGCCTTTAAAAAAGATTGTTTAAATTCTTTATATACAACAACCTTCAATGGGACAACTCCAATAGCGATGAAAATAAAACACATAATCTCTAATAATTAAACAACAATAACGATTACATGAAACATCCTCTTTTTATTGTTTGTTTTTGCTTAATTGTTATAACAGCTCGCTCCCAAGTTTTAAGTGACGATGAAAACAAGCTCTATGAATTAATGATGACCTACAGAAGAGAGAACGGGCTGTCTCGTATTCCATTGTCTTCCTCTTTAACCTTTGTTGCCCAAACTCATGTAAAAGATCTGGCTCATAACAAACCTGATTTAGGAAGCTGCAACGCCCATAGCTGGTCCTCTAAAGGAAACTGGTCTGCCTGTTGTTATACAGAAGACCATGCACAGGCAAGGTTGATGTGGTCTAAACCGGCTGAACTAACCTCCTATAAAGGTTATGGATACGAAATTGCCTGCGGTTCTAATGGCTGTTGCAGCAGCTTTATTATGACCGCCGAATATGCATTGTCTTCCTGGAAATCCAGCTCCGGACATAATGCCGTAATCATCAATAAAGGAATGTGGAATCGGGACTGGAAAGCCGTTGGTATCGGTATTTACAAAGGGTTCGCGGCTGTTTGGTTTGGACACGAAAGCGATGATCAATAAGATGTTGCTTAGCCAAAAAAACAATCCTTATTTATCACTATCTATAGAAGCTTGAGCGCTGATGTCTTTTCTCTGCTGTAGTAGAAGTCCTGATGGCGGATCTTACTTGCTTACCCGTCTGATTGGCCTGAAAATTTCTTTATAAATTAAAACCTCTCCGTTCTTTTTACGAAAGAAAAAGGTGTTGTTGCCCCAGCTTTCATAATTAGGAGAGTCGTAATGCTGATAATAAGTAACAGAGCCGGTATTTTTATTTACCCGAATTTCTTCATCTGATGCTTCTATGGAAATCCAGGGATACTTATCAAAAAGCTTTCTCTTTTTTTGCAAATAATCTGCTTTGCTTCCCGACTCTTTGTCATCATGGTAGGAAAAATCCGGGGCCAATAACCCGGCCTGAACATAATAATCCTTTTGATTCCATGCCATGAGGTACGTTTCATAAACATCGTACATCTCTTCCCTGGTCAGAATTTCTACCGGTAAAACATCTTCCTCTCTCTCTTTCTTATTTAATTCCTTACGACTATTTCTGTTTTTTGAATAAACAGTAGAGTTGTCATTTGTTTTTTCTGTATTTACTTCAGTGCCACTCATTTTATTCTCGTATTCATTATCATTTTTCTTTTGAGAATTTAATACTAATGCAGTTACCGCACCACCAAGTGCCACACACAATACAAGTATTAAGATGTTTTTAGTATCGTTATGTTGCATATGAGTTTTTAAATTTGTTCAGCAATAAATTAGTTTACCTATGAAAGTTACAACATTACAAATATTTGTCCCCTTTCTTTCTCTTCACTTCTCCTACATAATCCTTGATCTCCTGCTCTTTGTCTTTTTTACAAATCAGTAAAACATCTTTGGTGTCTACAACTATAAAATCATCCAGGCCCTGTAACAACACCAGCTTGTGATCTTCTGCATGAACCACATTTTTGGTGGCATCAATAATCATTACATTCTTCCCGGCCACCGCATTTCCAAAATAATCTTTCTCCATGTTCTCCCAGGCACTGTTCCATGTGCCGAGATCACTCCAGCCAAAGGAAGATGGAAGAATATATACATTATTGGCTTTCTCCATGATGCCATAGTCGATAGAAAGATTAGTACACTGTGGATAGATGCGCTCAATGGCTTCCTGCTCTGATGGGGTATTGAATAAATTTTTCTCCGTTTCAAACAACTCATTCATTTCCGGCAAATGCATTTCAAACGCTTTGAGAATACTTCGAAGACTCCAAAGAAAAATCCCTGCGTTCCATAAAAAATCTCCGCTAGCAAGAAATGTTTTTGCCAGCTCCAGATTCGGTTTTTCGGTAAATGTTTTAACCTTAAAAATATTATCCGCCACAGGCAAAGATTCTTGTTGTATATAACCATATCCTGTATTAGGATAAGTTGGCTTAATTCCCAGTGTTACCAACGCGTTGATATGTCCTACAAATGAAAAGGCATCTAGGCAAACTTTGGTAAACACCGGCCCGTCAAGAATAATATGATCGGCAGGTGCACATATCAACAAAGCGTTTGGATTAACCAGATGCAACTTGTGAGAGATGTAAGCAATGCATGGTGCTGTATTCTTGCGCGAGGGTTCACTTAAAATGTTTTGTGGAGATAATTCCGGAAGTTGCTCTTTAACTATTTCCGTATACTCTGCCGCTGTAACCACATAAATATTTTCTTCCGGAATAAACTGGCGAAAACGATCATAAGTTGATTGTATCAAAGTTCTGCCGGTATGTAAAATATCAAGGAACTGCTTCGGATAAGAAGTCCTGCTCATCGGCCAGAACCTGCTTCCGATACCACCGGCCATGATGGCTACATAATAATTTGCATGTGTATTACTAGATTCCGACTTTGGAGTGTAGAGAGGTTTTGTCATCTTATTAATTTTAGCATTGCTGCACTCAAAGAATCCCTTCTCTGATTAAATCATGCAGGTGAATAACGCCGGCATATTTCTTGTCAACAACTACCGGTAGCTGAGTAATATTATTTGAACGCATCAACTCCATTGCATCAATTGCCAAAGCGTCTGCGTCTATGGTTTTAGGAGATGGTGTCATGATCTGATCGGCTCTGATATCTGTTAGCTGCGTATTTTTTTCAAGCATGCGTCTCAGATCTCCGTCCGTTATAATTCCAATCAAAAACCCCTTTTCATCTATCACCGCAGTCATACCCAACCTCTTTTTAGAAATTTCCAGAATCACATCCTTCAGCAAGGAATCCGATTGCACCTGCGGTTTTTCATTTTGAATATACAAATCAGCAACCCTGAGGTAAAGCTTCTTTCCAAGCGCTCCGCCGGGATGAAATTTGGCGAAATCAGCACTTGTAAACCCTCTTTGTCCCATCAGCGCTACCGCAAGGGCATCTCCCATTACCATCTGAGCCGTTGTGCTGCTGGTTGGCGCAAGATTATTGGGACAAGCCTCCTGGCTAACTGTTGTATTCAGCACCATATTCGCCTGCAATGCCAGATAAGAGGATAGGTTGCCAACCATCGCAATTAGCTGGTTGCCAAAACTTTTAATCAGCTGTGTGAGCACCTTGATTTCCGGAGTGTCTCCGCTTTTGCTGATAATCAGTACCACATCATCCTGTAAAATCATACCCAGATCGCCGTGAATGGCGTCTGCTGCATGTAAATAAGCCGAAGGGGTGCCGGTGGAATTGAGGGTGGCGACAATTTTCTGGGCAATCACCGCACTTTTTCCAATACCGCTTACAATCAGCCGGCCTTTTGAGTTCAGAATGCAGTCCACTGCCCGTGAAAAATCTTCTGTGATCAAAGAAGCCAATTGCTTAACCGCCTCTGCTTCAAGCAGAATGGTTTGTTGTGCCGCCTCAGCCGGTTTACGGTATTCCATCAGAGGGCAAACCTACTTTAAATCAGTAGAAAAAGAGAGGAATTAACGCCAATTTTTCCGTTCTTTTCCGCTGTTTTCCGAAGAATTAAGCGTAAATTCAAGAAGCCGACCAGTTTTAGCAGTCTTTTAAAGAATTACAAGAGGTAGCAGGGCTTAATTTTTTTACCTTCGTTGCCCTTTAAAACACCGCTTCGACATTATTTAAGGTCGATTTTCGGCAACAAGCAGCCGAGCATTTTACAAGTTTATAACAAAAACCAGGAGGAGTCCGGAAATGAGTACCGTAAAGAAAAAAACAGTCAACCCTTCGTCTCGAACGAAAAAAGTTGAGATATCCGATAAAAATAATTCAACAAACAGTCTTACTGCAAAAGGGACCGTATCTGATGAGTTTTTGTATGATGCGCTTCATACTAATTTTGGCTTTAATGCCTTTAAGGGTACGCAGGAAGAAGTAATCAAAAACCTTCTTGCAGGGCGCGATACTTTTGTGATCATGCCCACCGGCGGAGGTAAAAGCCTTTGCTATCAGCTGCCGGCACTTGTAAGTGAGGGTGTTGCCATTATCGTGAGTCCGCTTATTGCCTTGATGAAAAACCAGGTTGATCTGGTAAGAGGTTACAGCAGCAAAGACGATGTGGCGCACTTTTTGAATTCCACATTGTCTAAAAAAGAAACACGTGTGGTACACGACGATCTGCTGAGCGGAAGAACCAAGATGCTCTATGTTGCTCCTGAAACCCTCACCAAGGAAGAAAACATTGAATTCTTTTCCGACCTAAAAATTTCATTTTTTGCCGTTGATGAAGCACACTGTATCAGTGAATGGGGACACGACTTCCGTCCGGAATACAGAAGGTTGCGCGAAATGATGGACGAGATCAACCCTGATATACCGGTGATTGCACTAACGGCAACAGCTACTCCAAAAGTGCAAAGTGATATTGTAAAAAATCTCGGACTGCGAAATCCGGATATTTTCATTTCCTCTTTTAACCGCACAAATCTGTACTACGAGATTCAACCTAAAATTAAAAAAGAGCAGACCGTTAAAAGTATCGTGAAGTTTATTTCCCAAAACAAAGGGAAAAGCGGTATTATATATACACTTAACCGCAAAACAACAGAAGAGCTTGCAGATCTGCTCATGGCAAACGGCATCAAAGCGGTTGCTTATCACGCCGGCCTCGACAGTAAATTAAGAGCAGAAAGGCAAGATCAGTTTCTGAATGAAGACGTACAGGTAATCGTTGCAACTATTGCATTTGGAATGGGAATCGATAAGCCCGATATCAGATTTGTGATTCACTTTAATATTCCGAAGAGCATTGAAAATTATTACCAGGAAACCGGGCGTGCCGGAAGAGATGGCATGGAAGGGAAATGTATTTTATACTACTCTCACAAAGATGTAAGCAAACTCGAACACCTAATGCGAGATAAACCCCTTAGTGAAAGAGAAGTAGGTGCGCAATTAATTCAGGAAACGGTAGCTTTTGCAGAAAGTTCTGTTTGCCGCCGTCATATCCTGATGCATTATTTTGGCGAAGTTTATCCGAAAGATAACTGCGGCGGTTGCGACAACTGCCTTCATCCGAAGGAAAAGATCGAAGCAAAAGACGAAGCCGTAATAGTATTGAAAATTGTTCGCGCCCTTGATGAGCGATTCCCCGCTGAGTATGTTTTACCTGTATTAACCGGTAAGCTTACTTCTCAGATAAAGATGTACAGGCACGATGAACTTGAAGTATTCGGTAGCGGCAACCATCAGCCGGAACATTTCTGGAATTCTTTGATTCGTCAGATGTTGCTGTCGGGTTTGCTGCAAAAAGATATTGAGGAATACGGCTTGTTAAAGTTCACTAAAGCAACAGAAGCATTTCTCAAAAAGCCAAAATCGTTCCCGATTGTGCTTAACAATTTATACGAAGAGGCAAACGAAGATGATGAAGAATCGGGAGAAAGTGTTGGTGGAGCTGCAGCGACAGATGATAAACTGTTTGAAATGCTGAAAGAGCTCAGGCAAAAAGAAGCAAAGAAAAAATCGCTTCCTCCTTTTGTGATCTTTCTCGAAAACTCTTTGCAGGATATGGCAACGCTCTATCCAACAACGCTGGCCGAACTTGAAAAATGCCAGGGAGTAAGTAAAGGAAAAGCTTTGCGATATGGTAAGCCGTTTATTGAAATGATTGCACAGTACGTAGAGGAGAATGAAATTGAAAAGCCGGAAGAGTTTGTAATGAAAAGTGTTGTCAATAAAAGCGGTGACAAGGTTTTTATTATACAGAATGTAGACAAACGTATTCCTCTTGAAACAATTGCCAAAACAAAAGGATGGAAAATGGGGGAGATGCTTGAAGAAATGGAAACCATTGCGGCAAGCGGAACTAAACTTCGTTTGGACTATGCAGTAAATGAATGGCTAGACGAATATGAGCAGGAAGAAATCATTGAATATTTCAAGAGCTGCACAACAAGCGATCTGCGTATTGCCCAGCAGGAACTTGAAGATGGCAATTACAGCTGGGAACAACTAAAACTGATGCGCATTAAATTTCTGAGTGAATACGGAATGTAGATATATAACTTACGATCTCTGTTTTATTAATAATCTTTTAATTCTGTTTCAGCAGGCATTTGTATCGCCTTTCTTCTAAACAATTCATAGAAAAATCCGACAACCAAAAAGTCTCTACCAGTTTCATCATTAATTCTGTAATCGAACTGGTGCAAATAGCCAATCTGAATTGTAGATAGTTTTGATGGTTTAAAGTTCAATGAAGCTTGGAAGCGATTTCGTTCAAAATAAGGTTCATTGTCTGTAAAAAATAACTCATTGCTCAGGCTAATCATAAAGAGTTTATAGCCTTTTCTTTCCTCGCCAAACGGATACGATACGCCTATCCTGTAACGAAAACGATTTCTGTAACCATTGCTTGTCCATCTTAATTCGGCCCTGTAACGCTGTTCTATTTTAAATCTGTTTATTTCCTGAAAGAGAATCAGCTGAGGCCACAACCTGATCTCGTCGTTGTTTTTTGGGCGAACAAAATTGCCTCCTTCTCCGAATGTTTGATACGACCCTGCTCCAAGTGATAACTGAAACGATTTATTCAGCTTGTAGTTAAACCCTCCCTTGTACTCGTAATAATGATAGTTGTTATAAAATTTCAATGAGCGCAATTGCGCCTCTCCGAAAAAACTCAGTTTATTAGTTCTGTTGTATTTCAGATTTAAAATATTCCAGCTTCCTAAATCATATTGCTGAGAAAACGTTGACTGCTTTATTACAGCAACACAGAAAATGAAAATGATTGTTTTTTTGCAAATCATTCATGTGTTTTATTGGTTGTTTTATCTATCACAAGGAAGGAGCTTTTCAGCAAAGCCGCATTTGGCACAGTAAGCAATCCACGGTTGGATGTTTTAATAAAAACAAAAAAGTAGGTTATATCAGTTAACTCTCCTTCTATATGATTTCCCTCATGAGTGATCGAAATAGTATCACCCACCTTGATTGGGTGATGAAAAAAAAGAATAAGACAAGCCGTAATATTTGAAAGAATAGACATCTCGGCAAAAAGAGCAACTCCAAAAACTGTAAGCAGTGAGCTTACAAAAATGAGAAGGCTTTCCTGCTTAACACTCCAGATTGAAACAATAACAAGAGAGACAACTACCAGAAGAAGAAGGTTGATTAGTTTAAGTACATCTTTTCTTTCTGCATTCTTAAAATAAGAATCCATAATTGTAAGCCTGACAAAATACCTGAATGAAAATTTAATAATAATAAAAACAAGGAGAGTAAAAATTGTTTCAATTATCTGTATTTTATACGCCTCCATATTTTTTCAAGTTAGATGTTCTCTGTTTTCGGATGAATTACCGCAAGTGATATACAAATGGTTATCAATTGTTTTTCATAAGCACTCGCTGCACACTCCGCTTACAACCATATTTGATTCTCTTGGAGAAAAACCTTTCGGCAGCTTAACTTCAGGCACGTGTACATCTTCCAGGCAAATAGTTTTATAGCAGCTGTCACATACAAAATGAACGTGGTTGTCGTGATGGTGTCCTTCTGCACAATCTTCCTTACAAAGTGCGTATTTGACTGTGTTGTCAGATGAAGGAATGTTGTGAATAATGCCTTTCTCCTCAAAAATCTGAAGTGTGCGGTAAATAGTAACCCTGTCAATACCATCTGCGATTCTTTTCTCAATGTCTGCATGAGAAAGGGCTCCGTCACTTTTTAAAAAAAGGCCTAGTATTCGTTGACGGCTTTCCGTAACGCTTAATTGATTTTTTTTAAGTAAATCGCGTATTTCGATTTGCATAGAAGCAATTTACTTAATTCGGGTTATTCTGAAAAATGCCATTTACAAACCGGGGGCCGCTGTAAGATTCCCTAAGTATTCTTGGAATATCCTCAGATAATTTTTTCAACTCTTTTTTATCCAACGCATCATAAATACCGCGAACATATCCTTCTTTGTCTACCAAAGCAAACAACTGTGTGTGAATAAACTGATCCTCAATTGCCGCTGTTTCATCCTGCTGATTGTCGAGTAAATAACTTTTTCGTGCCGCTTCATAAAGCTTTTCTTTGGTGCCGGTAAGCAACCACCTGCGGGATGCATTTATTTTGAGCGAGTCGGCAAAATGTTTCATTCGGCCTACTGAGTCCGTCTCCGGATCAACCGTATGACTCAGAAAAATTAAATCCTCCTCCGAAACAAACTCCCTGGCAATGTTTTCCATGCTGGCATTCATCTTCGGACAAATTCCCTTACAGGTTGTAAAGAAAAACTCAACAACCTGCACCTTCCCCGCCACATGCCTGTTAGTAATAGTATCTCCCAGCTGGTTTACAAATTCAAACGGCTTCACAGCATTTATCTTCGGTAATTTTTTCCTCCACATGTCATTGTCGCCATAAAGCCCAACATAAAATCCGCTCAGCAAAAGAAGAAAAAAGATGATATAAATAATCAGTTTTTTAGACATAAAATAAATTACGAGTGCAAAGTTAGATGCTTCAAAGAAGCAATTAATCAGAAACTTAACAAAGGAAAGAAAGACAAGTTGTAAAACATTCCCTTATTTTTATTTTTTAAAATTTAAAATATGGATCAGCTTACTCTCGGAATCGGAACCAGGCTGCAGCATACCCGTTTTGGACCCGGTGTCATTGTTGGAATACGTTATGCCACCTATCTGATTTCATTTATTAACAACGGCATAAAAGAAATAGAGAAAACCGACAGCGAGCTGGAAGAGATCATTGCCGAAAATGTAACAGAAGAAGTTGAAACACACAGCGAAACAGAAAAAAGCCTTTTGCGAATACTTCGTCTCTGGGGAGGCATAACAGAAAACGTTCCATTAGGCGATCGCTGGCAAAAAGGAAAAATGATTCTACAGCCCGCAGATCAAACATTAAAAGGCAAGGAAATTCCGATCGAAGATTTCTTTCACAAAATTGTCATGCTGCGCGATCGGCTTCGGGTTCTGGAACAAAATATCAACAGCTCAAAGAATCTCTCTGATGAAGAAAAAGTAAATATCCAGCAGTACATTACCCGCTGTTATGGATCACTCACAACTTTTAATGTGCTGTTTAAAAATAAGGAACAGTGGTTTGTGGGAGAAAAAGGCAAAGAGGGATAATTTATATCTCTAAAAAGATTCTTGCTCTTTTCTTAATTCTCTGTCGAACAAAAAAGTACCAAGCGGCATCCAGGCGGCCAAAAAAGCAATTAGAAATCTTTTTAATGGCCAGTTGCGTATCTCTTTTACATAATATGCCATGGCAACATACAAGACAAACAGAAGTCCATGAGCCCATCCTGTATATTTTACTGCCAAGGGCCAGCCCATGAAATACTTCAGAGGCATCGCTACCAAAAGCAAAATCAGAAACGAAATTCCTTCAGCAATTCCTGTATACCTAAGCCAACGTAATGCTTGCATATTTATTCATTAAACGGGATTGAAACTACATCAATCGGCTTATTCATGGTTGCAATCTGTAGTATGACAATGATTGGCTTTTCTGCAAAGACGATAATTCAGATAATGTGCCGTTAAAACAGCAAACACCCCGGGTAATATCAGTGTGATGCCATAGTAAGGTACTTCTACAAACTGATGTACTACAAAAAATGTGATTCCTGCTGTAAAAATTAAGAGTGTAACAATACGATGGTGGTGCTTTTTGTAACCATGCCATAATGAGTAAAAACCAACAACAAAAGCAAATACCAACAAAGAAATCTCAACCCAGATATTTTCAATGAGGTTAATCCCAAATAAAGGAAGACTTGTTACCAACAACGGCATTAGCGCACAATGTATTGCACAAATTAAAGAAGCGCTGATACCTAAAGCCTGCCAGTTGATTCGGAAACCCATTAGCTTGTAAAATTAAATTATTTTGCAACTATATTGCAAATAAAATAGGGGAATTATTAAATTGCAATAACCCAACGAAGACTCGATAACAACTCGGATGACCAAAAGCCTATTTATATGACCATTAAAAAAAATAAAAAAGGACATATTTATTGGCTTATTCCTATTTTTACAAGTATAAATTGCTCTTGACCATGAAAAAATTATTCACTTTATTTTTATCTGTTAGTGTTGTTTCCATTTTTGCTTCCTGCTCAAAAGAAAAAATTGCTGTAGATCCCAGAGATAAATTTGTTGGGGAATGGTCTGGAACGATTACTATAACTGTTCCAGCAGCTAATTTTACTGATACAGACGACCTAACCCAAATCATCAAAAAAGATGAAACAAACCCCAACCAGATTATCATTAACGATGAACAAAAGGCGGTAGTCAGCGGAAATACATACACATATATTCCTTTCACTGAAACATCAACCAATCCGCCCGGAACGATAAGTTTTACCGGAACGGGTACGCTCAGTGGAACAACTTTGTCGGAGTCGGGAACTATCTCCGGTAATATCTCAGGGGTGCCGATAACAGGAACATGGTCGAGTTCGCTGACAAAAAAATAAACGGAGTTCGAGATTAAGTTTTATTCGCTTTATAACGAGTCTCAATTTTCCCGTTTTGTTAGTTTTACTAATTGGTTTCCTTTATTTTTTTTGATTTTCCCTTAGGGTTTTTGCTCTTGACTTTTGGAATTTGTAAATTTATCTTTACAGTCATTAAATCCAATTGTTATGAGAGCAACCGTAACCTCAAACAGATCTTTTTCGCTGGTCCAGGCTTTTCGTTCACTTTTCGAACAACTCTTCGAATCGTTTGAATCTCCTCAGCGGAAACAATTCCGCAGGTTGAAAAAAATGGTGGGATAACCGCCTCCGCCTCGACCAAAAGAACCACTCCGGCTTAATGCCGGAGTTTTTTATTGAAAAAAAGCAAGTGTTTTACTCATCTCCTCCGAAATTTCATTCAGACATAAACGGCCAATACTTCCTTCGTGCCAACAATCATTATCAATATCTAATTCCGGTGGTTCAAAATTTCCGCTGTTAATCTCATCTCCAACCTTTCTGTATGCATCCCTGAAATAAACACCTTGCTGAACCAGCCGATTCACTGCATCCACACTAAAGAGAAATTTATACTTTTCATCTTGCAATAAATCTGTTTTCACATCAATATGCTGAAACATTAGCGTAATCATATCCAGACAGTCTTTGAGATCACCGATTGCTGGAAAAAGAATTTCTTTGGTTAGTTGTAAATCGCGGTGATAGCCGGATGGAAGATTATTTAAAAGCAGCGTTAACTCGTTGGGGATTGACTGTATCCGGTTGCATCTTGCTCTGATTAATTCAAATACATCCGGGTTTTTTTTATGCGGCATGATGCTGCTGCCGGTAGTAAGATGATCAGGAAAAGAGATGAACCCAAAATTTTGATTCAAAAACAAACAGCAATCCATACTGAGTTTACTAAGCGTAGCTCCAATCGATGCAAACGAAATAGCAACTAATTTTTCTGTTTTACCTCTTGTCATTTGCGCATATACGCTATTGTAATTCAGGGTTGAAAAACCTAGCAGCTCTGTTGTAAGTTTTCTGTTAAGTGGTAGAGAAGATCCGTATCCTGCACCACTCCCCAGCGGATTTTTATTGACAATCCGATAAGCAGACGCCATCATTTCAAGATCATCAATCAGGCTTTCTGCATAAGCACTCATCCATAAACCTGCTGAAGATGGCATCGCAAGCTGAAGATGGGTATACCCCGGTAGTAATTTTTCATGGTGCTTTTCACTTTGCGCCAGAAGTACATCAAAAAGCTTTTTTACTTTTTCAACTATCTCTTTGATTTCTGCTCTTAGAAATAACTTGATGTCTGTTGCAACCTGGTCATTCCGGCTACGGCCGGTGTGAATTTTTTTTCCTGTTTCCCCGATCATTTGCGTTAACATAAACTCCACCTGCGAATGAACATCTTCCACTCCTTCATCTATCTGAAATAAACCTTCTTCTATCTTTTTAAGAATCTTCTTCAATCCTTCAATTGAACTCGTAACCTCTTCTTTCGTCATCAAGCCCACTTCACCAAGCATAGTTACATGCGCAATGGAGCCTTCTACATCAAAACGGGCAAGTTGAAGGTCAAACTCGCGGTCTCGACCAACCGTAAATCGTTCCACCGATTCGGCTGTTGATGTATTTGATTTATTCCAGAGTTTCATATGTCAATAGTTATAAATTGTTGGTTGAAGAGGGTTTCCATAAATTCTATATATCCTTTCACTCCTTCATGTAATTCCCGAATGTAAATGAATTCATCGGCAGTATGACTTCTCGCGCTGTCGCCCGGACCCATCTTCAGCGCAGGAAAGGGCATGAGTGCCACATCACTCGTTGTAGGTGACCCGTAATACGATTTCCCAAGTTGCAATCCTGCTTTTACCAATGCATGATCGATTGAAATGTAAGATGGTTTCATGCGCAACGAGCGTGGCTCAAACTTGCTTTGCATATTCTGAGAAAGGATGTTCAACATTTCATCAAAAGTGGTCAGTTCATTTACCCTGATATCAAGTACGTAATGACATTCAGATGGTACTACATTGTGTTGCTTATTGGGTGTTTCAATAACTGTTGCTGTGATGCGGTTTGAACCAAGTAACCTGCTTTCATTTTCAAAAGACAGATTTGTTAATCGCTGAATATCATCCAAAGCTATATATAAAGCATTCTTCCCTTCGCCTCTGGCCGCATGTCCTGCTATGCCCTCCGCTATACAATCAACGACAAGTAGCCCTCTTTCTGCAACTGCCATTTGCATCTGAGTAGGCTCACCTACAATTGCGCAATCAACTTTTGGAAGTTGCGGTAATAAAAACTCGACCCCGTTCTTTCCACTGATCTCCTCTTCGGCTGTCGCCGCAAAAACAATATTATAGGGAAGATTCTCTTTATTATAAAAATAAACGAATGACGCAATCAGAGAAACCAAACAACCGCCAGCATCATTGCTTCCCAGTCCAAATAATTTTCCTTCTTCAACAGCGGGAATGAAAGGATCTCTTGTATATGCTTTATTTGGTTTAACGGTATCGTGATGTGAATTAAGTAAAAGAGTAGGCTTGTCGGCATCAAAATGCCTATTGGTTGCATAAATATTATTTTGCAATCGATGCCATTCAATTTCTTCCTGATCCAAAATGCCAGATATATACGCTGCGGTTTCTTTCTCTTCCTTGCTGAATGAAGGAATCGAAATAAGAGACTTCAGCCACTCTTCTGCTTTAAGATATAATGGATCGATTTTATTCATTTTGCAAAACGGTTCCGGCATTGCCATTGATGAGTAATTCAATTTCCTGCGCTTGTCCGATAATTACACGAACTACTCCCTGATGAACAGCTTTCAATGCATTTTCAATTTTAGGAATCATTCCCTCTGAAATAATCGGCTTGTTATTCAGTTGTTCCTGTTTTAACTGCAGATAACTATTTGGTGTGATCTGCCTGATTACGCTGCTTTCATCATTTGTATCTTTTAATACACCTTTTTTTTCAAAACAATAAATCAATGTCGTATCAACAAAAGAAGAAGCACCTCTGGCTAACTCTTGCGCTATAGTGTCTGCATTTGTATTTAAGAGTTGTCCTTCTCCATTATGTGTGATCGGAGCAATAACAACTGCATCATGTTGCTCAAGAAGGTTACGTAATTGCAATGTGTTGATCGAATCAATATCTCCTACATAACCATAATCAATCGACGCTTTTCGTTTATGTGCAAGAATCAAATTACCATCAGCACCGGTTACGCCAATGGCATTGCAGTCTTTTGCCTGAAGAGCAGCAACAATCGTTTTGTTGATTTGTCCGGCGTAAACCATTGTAACGATACGTAACGTCTCTTGATCGGTAATACGTCTGCCGTCAATTAATTCCTGTGGAACACCAAGTTTTTCAGCGAGTCGGGTGGCAAGTTTACCTCCCCCGTGTACCAGTATTTTTTTTCCTTTGATTTTTGCAAAGCGACACAGGAAATCATCCAGCAGCTCCGGCGAATCAATGACGTTGCCGCCAATTTTTATGATAAACAGCTTATCCATTTCCTGATAACATTGTTGATAAAATACTTTGTGCAGCCCATACTCTGTTTGCCGCCTGTTGTGTCACAATGCTCATAGAACAATCAAGCACCTCATCTGATAATTCAACATTTCTTCTTACAGGTAAACAGTGCATCACTTTCGCAGAAGGGCAATCTGAAAGACTTTTAGTTGTAAGCATCCATGATGAATCACAGGTTAACATCTTTCCATACTCTCTGTAACTGCTCCAGTTTTTGACATAAACGAAGTCGGCTCCTTCTAGTGCTTTGTTTTGATCTTTAACAATTGTAGCACCTTCTGTAAACTGTTCATCTAACTCATATCCTTCCGGATGTGTGATCACAAACTCACACCGGTTCCACGCATTGATCCATTGAGCAAAACTGTTTGCTACACAGTGTGGTAAGGGTTTGATATGAGGCGCCCAGGTAAGAACAACTTTTGGCTTTTGTTTTGTAGATAAATGTTCCTGAATTGTGATGATATCAGCCAGTGATTGCAATGGATGTAATGTTGCGCTCTCTAAACTTACAACCGGCACACCTGCATAACGAATGAATTGCTTCAACGCAAATTCACTGTAATCTGCTTCCCTATTACTCAGCGTCGGAAAAGTGCGCAATGCAAGGATATCAAAATAGGATCCAAGCACAGGTGCTGCATCTTTGATATGTTCAACCGTTGTTCCATTCATAACAACACCATCTTCAAACTCCCATGCCCAGCCTTCACTTCCGGCATTGAACACCACCGCCTGCATCCCAAGATTTTCTGCTGCTATTTGTGTGCTGAGTCTAGTACGCAAACTTGGATTTAAAAAAACAAGTCCGATTCTTTTTCCTTTACCCAATGAAATGTCCCGATGAGGATTTGCCTTGTACATAAGGGCATTCTGAACATGTCTTTCCAAGGCTGCAGAAAGCGAATCGTCTGCAGATGATATTAAATCGGCAACAGAAATAAATTGCTTCAACGTAGTTGACTTTATGTTGTTATTTTAAGAAATAATTTCGGGCTGAAGCGTAAGCTCTTCCTGCACAGCTTCGATAAACATCTCTGCATCTTTTTTCTTCAATGACAGAGGAGGTAACAGTCGTACTACATTAGGCTTCGCTTCTCCAGTAAATATTTTATGTTTGTTCAGAAGAACTTTTCTGAGTTCTTTATGTTCTTCCGGCAAATCAAATCCTATCATTAATCCTCTTCCGCGAACATTTGCAATACCTGTAATTTCTTCAAGTGATTCGCGAAGATATTTCCCCGTCATCACTGCCTGTCCCATTAGTTTTTCTTCTTCTAGTACTTCCAATACAGCAAGTGCAGCTGCACAGGCTAGATGATTACCTCCGAAAGTGGTTCCAAGTTGAAAATGCTTCGCTTCTAAGTGCGGAGCAACGATAATGCCCGCAACAGGAAAACCATTACCCATACCTTTTGCCATTGTATAGATATCGGCATTGACACCTGCAAAGTCGTGACTGAAAAATTTTCCGCTACGACCGTAACCGCATTGAACACTATCGGCAATATAAACTGCTCCGTATTGATCACATAACGTACGAATACTTTGAAGAAAATCATTTTCTGCTACCCGAATTCCTCCCACACCTTGTATTCCTTCAACGATGACAGAAGAAATTTGGTCTCCGTTCTTCTTAAAAAAATCAGTCAATGCATTTATATCATTGAAGGGAAGAAAATGTACGTTATCGGTTTGGTTTACCGGAGCGATATATGCTTTCTGATCAGTAGCACTCACGGCAAGCGAAGTGCGACCATGAAAAGCACCGGTGAAGGCAACAACTAATTTTCTTCCGGTGTGAAAACTTGCAAGCTTCAGTGCATTTTCATTTGCTTCTGCTCCGCTGTTACAGAGAAACAAACGATAATCCTGCTTCCCGGAAACCTGTCCCAGTTTCTCTGCAAGCTCTTGCTGAATAGGGATACGTACTGAATTAGAATAAAATGCAATCTTATTAAGTTGAGTTTCTATTCTTTCAATCCATTTGGGATGGCAATGCCCAATGCTAATCACAGCATGACCTCCATATAGATCCAGATATTGATCTCCTTTTTCATCCCACACATACGCACTGCGAGCTTTTACTGGAGTAATCGGTTGAATGGGATAAACATCAAATAATTGCATAATTAGGTTTTTAGAAGTAAGAAGCTTTTAATTGCAAACCTGCTGTTTCATCTATCCCCACCATCACATTCATATTTTGTACAGCTTGTCCCACGGCTCCTTTCAGCAGATTATCAATAGCCGAGTGAACAACAAGCTGATCTCCCGTTTTTTCAATTTGAATCAGACACTTATTGGTATTCACTACTTGTTTTAAATACAAGGGTTCACTGATGATATGTGTGAAAGGATGGTGCTGATAAAATTCCTGATATAATGAATCGATCTCATCTTTTTTCAATGAGCATTGTAATTGGGAGCTAACGAAAATTCCTCTTGTAAAATCTCCTCTCCAAGGAACAAAATGAATGACCGCTTCTTCATTACCTGAAACTTGTTTGAGACTTTGCTGTATTTCAGGAACATGCTGGTGAGATAATGTTTTATATGCCTGGATATTGCTGTGCCGCCAGCTGAAATGAGAGGTTTCTGAAAATCCTTGTCCCGCTCCGGTTGAACCGGTAATGCCCGTTGTAAAAACTTCTTTTAATAACCCAGCTTTGGCCAATGGTAAAAGTCCCAGCTGTATGGCCGTTGCAAAACATCCCGGATTGGCAATAAGTTGTGACGACTGAATAAGTTCTCTGTTTAATTCAGGAAGCCCGTACACAAAGGGGAGCCCGTTGTATTCGGGTCTTGCTTCATCGATATTCAAGCGAAAATCATTTGCCAGATCGATGATTCGCAGGTGTGTTGGAAAAGAGTATTCAGATAAGAATTTTTTCGACTCGCCGTGTCCGAGGCAAAGAAAAAGAACATCTGTTTCTTCTATATTGAAATCTGCGGTAAAACAAAGTTCTGTTTCACCTGTAAGATCGCGATGAACTGCTGATATTGGTTTCCCGGCATTGCTTCTGCTATGTACAAATGAAATAAAAGCATCAGGATGCCTGAGTAAAACCCTGATGAGTTCTCCTCCTGTATAACCTGCGCCCCCAATAATGCCTATGTTCATAGTTGTTAGTTATTGGTTGTTAGTTATTGGTTGTTGGTTCGTTTCAACAAGAATATTTTCTGTTCGCTTTGTGTGATTTTGTACTGCATGCCAGATGCGTACCTGATTGCCGAATATGGTACTGAAGCCGCGTACATCTTCTCCGGTATAACCATTGTTCATCTCCCCATATTTGCCAAATTCACTACTCATCAGATCGAACCGACTTTCGATTCCGGCAATTACAAAGCGATAAGGATGTAATTCCAAATGCACTTTCCCGGTAACTGTTTGCTGGCTGTTTTCAAAATATGCTTCGATATCTCGCATGACCGGATCAAGTATTTGCCCCTCGTGCAGCCAGTTTCCATAAAACTGTGCCAACGTGTCTTTCCACTGTAATTGCCATTTAGTCAATACATGTTTTTCCAATGCATGGTGCGCTTTTAGGATAATGAGTGGCGCCGCAGCTTCAAAACCTACCCGTCCTTTAATGCCTATGATAGTGTCGCCAACATGTATATCACGGCCGATGGCAAACGGAGCAGCTAGTTCCTGCAATCTTTTTATTGCATTTACCGGATGATCATAACAGACACCATTAACCGAAATAAGTTCTCCTTTTTCAAACTCCAATACGATCTTATCGATTGTCTCTGTGTTTAATTGAGTAGGCCAGGCTTGTTCCGGTAAAAGACCATTGCTGTTTAATGTTTCCCTTCCTCCTACGCTTGTTCCCCAGAGCCCTTTGTTGATACTATAAACTGCTTTTTCAAAATTCATCTCCACGCCTTTCAGCTTCAGATAAGCAATCTCTTCTTCGCGGCTGAGCTTTTGATCGCGAATCGGTGTTAATATTTGAAGGCCCGGTAACAACACGTGAAAGATCATATCAAAGCGCACCTGGTCATTCCCGGCTCCTGTACTTCCGTGTGCTATAGCATGCGCATCTAGTTGACGTGCATGCTCTGCAATGTGAATAGCCTGCATTAGCCTTTCTGCACTTACACTGAGTGGATATGTGTTATTTTTAAGACAATTACCGTAAACGAGGTAGCGGAGAATGCGGTTGTAATAATCTTCAGTAGCTTCAACGGAAGTATGAGTCGCTACACCCAAACGATAAGCGTGTGCTTCGATCTGCAGTAACTCTGCTTTATCAAAACCTCCTGTATTCACAATGATACTGTGTACTTCATAACCCAATTCATCGCTCAGGTATTTGGCACAATAGGTAGTATCAAGTCCGCCACTGAAACCTAATACAATTTTTTTCTTTTCTGATGTAGTTGTATGCATTGGGGAAAAATTGCTGTTTAGAAAATGGACAGATGACGTTTTTTTTCATCCTGCTCTTTTGATGTGGATTTGTTCTTGGTAAGCAGACGGATGAATTTCCATTGTTTAAAGCGAAGCAATCGTTCGAGACCCTTTTTCTTTTGTTCAAAAAACTCACGGGTTTCTTCAGGTTCATAATGGTCGGATGGATCGTAGAGCATGGCCGTACACATGCAATTTTTACGATCCTTACTCATGAGTATATCATAGTTAACACAGCTTTTACAACCATTCCAGAACTCTTCATCCTGTGTTAACTCACTGTAAGTTACAGGCTCGTAACCGAGTTCACTGTTGATTTTCATGACGGCAAGTCCGGTAGTAAGGCCAAAGATTTTCGCGGAAGGAAACAGTTCGCGGCTTCTGTCAAATATTTTTTTCTTGATGGCTTTTGCAACGCCGCTTTTCCGGTATTCGGGTTTTACAATCAAGCCACTATTGGCAACAAAAGCTCCGTGACTCCAGCTTTCGATGTAACAGAAACCAACCCATTCGCCTTTTGATGTATGAGCAATGACAGCCTTACCCTCTTTCATTTTCCCGGCAATATATTCCGGACTTCTCTTAGCGATTCCTGTACCTCTTGCCTTTGCGCTTTCCTCCATTTCCGAAGTGATCAACGACGCATATTGGATGTCGTCTACGCCGGCGGTACGTACAATTAAATTTTTCTCAATCATTGTTTGCGGAAACTAATCTGATTTCGGATCACCAATCCAAAAAGCAACATAGCGGAAGGATGTTCACTGACAGGGGCCTTGGTGAGTGACTTGTCCTGTCAGACAACACGTCGGCAAAAAATAGTAATCAGATACATGAGGAACATTGGTCAAATTAGAAAGTGCACATATTGCTATGCGCTGATTGTTTGCGAAGCAAAAGTATAAATTATGCAGAATAAACAGGTTGTATAAAATAAAAAACTTCGTTTACTATCATTCGTTAGATTTTGTAAGAGGGTTTTTTAAATATTCCCTCATTGTAATTACCTGAAATCGATTTTTGTTATACAGATAAATATTTTCTTAAAGGATTTCCAACTTACTAATAAAAGGGAATGCTTTTAAGGGTTTACCCTATGCCGATCCTATGTCTTTGCTTAATTTTCATTTATTGTAATTGAATTACTTGTCTACAGGCGAAATTGGAAGTAATCTTGTGTTGTCATTCAATGACACCGTATCCAAATCCTACCAAAAACCAAAAAATCCAATGGCCCGTTTTGAAACCGGCCCTATGAACACGAAACCAACGGCTTCCGACCTTTTGAAAACAAAACAAAGCAAAAACAAAAATTTGAAGCCAAATAAAAACCCGCTTTATCAGCGGGTTTTTTTATAGTGTAAGCAGGCTTAATTTTTTACGAGGCTTCCTGATCGGGAATCGTTACCTGTGTTTTGAGATCAAATGGAATTTTAAACTGAAAAAGCAAGTCTTCGCTTTTCTTTTCATCCAGAGCATCTACACCATATTTAATTTTATTCGTATCATCATAAACAAGCGTATTAAACAACCGATCCCACACTGAAAAACTATTCGCGAAGTTTTTGTCTGTCCAGGGGCGTTGATAATGATGATGAAACTTATGCATATCAGGAGACACGAAAACCAACCCTATTAATCGGTCAAGTTTTTTTGGCAGTCGAATGTTGGCATGATTGAAGTAAGTGAAAAAAGCCTGAAAGCTTCGGTGAAAAAAATAAAGTCCCGGACTCACTCCCATCATCACAACACCCAAAATAGTAAAGCTTTCTCTGATCAACCATTCGCCCGGATGATGGCGTGTGCCCGTGCTAACATCTACATATGTGTCACTGTGGTGAACCACATGAAAACGCCAGAGTGCTTTTACCTTATGCATCAGATAATGCGGAATGTATTGCGCAAAAAGATCCATAATAAACAATGTGAAAAGCAGCCTCGCCCAGAGGGGGAAAAACAACCAATTCATAAGTCCGAACTGATGTTTTGTTACCCATAAACTGATTGCAACAGTAATTACTCCCAGAATAAGATTAACAATGAATGAGGTTCCTAAAAAAACAAGATTGATGCCTGTATGACGAACCCGCTTATACCCTTTGTCAAAAACAAAAAGAGGTATAACAAATTCAATTAGCCAGAAAAATAAAAGAGGAACAAGTACCGTTAGCAGTCGCTGCATTGTGGTGATACCGTCCCAGAATTCGGCAAATGTCTTTATCATAATAAAAGTTGATAATCAAAGATCCGTTCACCCTGTGTATCAAATTTAAACCAAGTTATTTGATTGTTTCTGATAAATACTGCCTGTTATTTTAAGGGTTTACCCTGGTCTGATATTATGTCTTCGCTTATTTATCATTGTTTGTTCTGTTAATATTTGCTTAGTGCAAAATACGGCCGTAATCTTGTGTTGTCATTTAATGACACCGTATCCAAATCCTACCAAAAACCAAAAAATCCAATGGCCCGTTTTGAAACCGGCCCTATGAAACGCTCTTAAATAATTGGTTAATACCAATTATGATGTAAATCAGGGCGCAACATATGTCAATAGAAACTATAACTATTCGCATATGAAACAAAAACCAACGGCTTCCGACCTTTTGAAAACAAAACAAAGCAAAAACAAAAAATTAGAAGCCAAACAAAAAACCCGCTTTATCGGCGGGTTTTTTTATTCTTAGAAAATGGATGAACAAAATTTACTGGTTCAGCATCAATGGCATAGCCAGCATTAAAAGATCTTCTCCTTCGGCCTGCTCAGACGGCTTTATCAAACCGGCTTTTGTTGGTGTGCTTAATTCGAGGCGAACATCTTCTGTTTCAATAGCACTGAGCATTTCCACCAGAAAACGCGCATTGAATGCAATCTGAATATCTTCTCCTTCGTACGAACATTTCATTCTTTCGTTTCCTTCAAAACTGAAATCAACATCTTGTGCCGTAAGTCTTAATTCATTTCCGCTGATATTCAGCACAACCTGATTGGTGCTTTTGTTACTAAACACACTCACCCGGCGAAGAGCACCCTGAAAATCATTGCGGTTCACCAGCATGGTATAAGGATTTTCAGCAGGTATCACCACTTTGTAATCGGGGAATCTTGCATCAATCAATCGGCAGACCAGCTCGGTTGTACCATGGCTTACAAAAAGATGATTGTTGTTATATGAGATAGTAAGCGTATCGTCATTTGCGGGCAACGCTCCTTTAAGCAGGTTAAGAGGCTTCTTTGGTACTATGAAGCTGTCATTTTTCGGACAGCTTGTAGAAGTGAGTTTAAAACGAACAAGCCTGTGTGCATCCGTTGCAACAAAAGTTGCGCCTTTTTTATCGAGTTCGAAATAAACGCCGGTCATAGCCGGACGTAAATCATCGTTGCTTACCGCAAACAGTGTTTTATTAATGGCAGTTACAAGCGCATTTGAGGTAGTAGTAAAAGATGTTGTTTCATCACTAACCGGTTCTTTTGGAAAATTCTCCGGATTTTCTCCCATCACCTTGTACTTTCCGTTGTCGCTGGTGATTTCAATAGCGTAATTTTTGTCAATATTAAATGTCAGCGGCTGATCAGGCAGATTCTTCAATGTTTCCATCAGAATTTTGGCAGGAATGCAAACACGGAAGTTGTCTTTTGCTTCTATGTCAAGATGTATTTTCATGACGGTTTCAAGGTCTGTAGCCACCACAGTCAGCTTCTCTTTGCTTACTTCAAAAAGAAAATCTTCAAGGATCGGCAAAACTGTATTGCTGTTGATAACCCCGTTTATCTGCTGCAGATTTTTAAGTAAAATGGAGGACGAAACGACGAACTTCATAAAAATTATATCTTATTGTTTAATGGAAGATCCCTAAAAATGATTTGCAAGATACGTCTAAATAGGTTTTCTTCATATATCTCAATTGAAAGGCTCTTTCCTTTACTTTTGTCACAAAATTTGAGTATTTATTTCCCCCTTAAACCGGCAATCCGCATTAATCAGAAACAATAGGTCTGAATAACACGGAACCCCGTTTTTAAACTGGCATATATGCAACTATCTCATTTGGCCGAAACACTTATTGGGTCTGAAATTGTAAAGCTCGGCAACCAGATAAAGGAAAGAATTCGGCTGGGAGAAACGATCTATAATTTTACGATAGGAGATTTTGACAGCAAAATTTTTCCGCTCCCGGCAGAGCTGGAAAAAGCCATTCATGATGCTTATACAAACGGGTATACGACCTATCCTCCTGCAGAAGGTATTTTGGAATTAAGACAGGAAATATCCCGTTTTCTAGAGGCCAATCTCGGACTGAAATACGCTTCAAATGAAATTCAGATAGCTTCGGGCGGTCGCCCTTTGATTTATGCAGCATTCAGAGCGATCGTCGACAAAGGAGACAAAGTTGTTTATGCCGTTCCTTCCTGGAACAACAACCACTATGTCCATTTTACAGAAGCACAGCACGTGGTTGTGGAGGCCCGACCCGAAGACCGTTTTATGCCTACGGCAGAAGCGCTTAAGCCTCTAATACAAGGAGCTTCTCTGCTCTGCCTTTGTTCTCCGCAAAACCCGACCGGAACCATTCTTTCCAAAGAAGAGCTGGAAAAAATCTGCGATCTGGTCATTGAAGAAAATAAATCAAGAGGTGAAGGACAAAAGAAACTGTTCATTCTTTTTGATCAGATGTACTGGACGCTCACCCTGGGTGAAAACAGACACTATACTCCTGTAACACTTAGGCCGGAACTAAAAGAAGTGACCATATTTGTAGATGGAGTCAGTAAGTCGTTTGCTGCAACCGGCATACGTGTAGGATGGGCGTTGGGCTGCGAAAAGGTAATTACAAAGATGAAAGCAATTCTGTCTCATGTAGGCGCCTGGGCACCAATGGCTGAGCAAAAAGCGGTTGCGCAATACATCGGACAAACAGAAGTAGTAAACAGGTTCATGACAGCTTTTAAAGAAGAAATTCGTTACCGGCTTGAAACAATTGCTTCCGGATTTAATGAGCTTAAGCAGGAGGGATTTCCTGTTGATGTTATAACGCCGCAAGGCGCGATCTATCTTACTCTGAAGATTGATCTGAAGGGAAAGAGAAAACAAGACGGCGAAATACTTCAAACACAAGCGGATGTTACACAGTATTTGCTTGAAGCCGCCAGCCTTGCAATTGTTCCTTTCTATGCTTTCGGCGCTTCTTCTGATTCTCCCTGGTACCGCTTAAGTGTGGGGACCTGCCGCAAAGAAGATATTCCTGTTTTTCTGGATCGGCTAAAAAAAGCATTAAAGGCTTTGAGTTAATTAATTGATTTCTATGTCTCCGCTTCTTTCTTCCAAACTTCCGGCTATTGGCACAAACATTTTTACGGTGATGAGTGCGCTTGCACAAGAACACAACGCTGTTAATCTTGGTCAGGGGTTTCCCGACTATCCAATGCAGGAAGAGCTTGCGGAAAAAGTAGCTGCTGCTATCAGAGATGGTTACAACCAATATGCGCCAATGCCCGGACTTCTTTCACTACGGGAGCGTATAGCCGAAAAAGTTAATCGGTTGTATGGATCTGATGTTCATCCTGATACAGAAATCACGATTACACCCGGCGCTACCTATGCTATATATACAGCCTTAACAACCATACTTTCTCCGGGAGACGAAGTCATCATTTTCGAACCTGCTTACGACAGCTATATCCCTAATATTGAAATCAACGGCGCAAAAGCAATTCCGCTTCCGCTTACCTATCCCGATTATCGTATTAATTGGGAACTGGTTAAGCAATCAGTAACGCTACGCACAAAAGCAATCATCATCAACTCACCGCACAACCCAACCGGCAGCGTACTGGATGCAACAGATCTTGAAATGCTTAAATCAATTGTTGAAGGAACAGGTATTTTCATTGTGAGCGATGAAGTCTATGAGCACCTGATATTTGACGGAAAACAACACCAAAGCATCCTGCGTGATCCGGAATTATTTGCCCGCAGCTTTGTCTGTTTCTCATTCGGAAAAACCTATCATTGCACCGGCTGGAAACTCGGCTACTGTATCGCACCTTCAACGCTAACCAAAGAATTCAGAAAAGTACATCAGTTCAATGCCTTCACCTGCTTCACACCCGCACAGATTGCCCTTGCAGACTATATAAAAAACGAGGAGGCTTATCTATCCCTCCCCCGCTTCATGCAGCAGAAAAGAGACTATTTTAAGGAGCTGATGAACCAGACGCGTTTCGATTTACTTCCATCGAGCGGCAGCTATTTTATATGTGCAAAGTATAACCGCATCAGCGATGAGCCGGATTATGATTTTGCTGTACGGCTCACCAAAGAAACCGGCGTGGCGACGATTCCGGTTTCTGCTTTTTATCACAATCGTAAAGACGACCACGTTGTACGTTTTTGTTTCAGTAAACAAAACAAAACCCTGCAGGATGCTGCAATGCGTTTAAAAAACATTTAGCTTCTTTTGCTTCTGCGATACTTCTCTCCGATAATTTCTCCCATCGTTTTATTGCTGACCTTACTCTCTAGCCAGGAGATAATATCCAGATAAGCAAATGCCCTTGTTTCAAAACGATTTTTTTCAAGCCCTTTGATCTGGTTTAATAACTCCTGTAATGCAGAGCGTATTTGTCTGGCATCCGGATATCCTTTTTTCAGAAAACGAAAAACAGCTTCTTCAACAATAGTGAGATTTTTCATTCGTGACATGAAACGGTGAACTGCTTTTACCAAGGAATCCAAAATATCAAAATTCCCTAGTTCATAATGACACATTAAGTGCATCAGCCTTGCGTACGACTGAAGATCCATCCTCAGGTCAACCGGACCATTGATAATTTCCTGTAAGTAATCAATCGCTTTTTCATACTCCCCGTTTCCAAAATAAAGTGAAGCAAACTTATAGTTGAAAACAAGAATCCTGTGCGGATCAACATACAATTCATACTCAGACAACTTTTGTTCAATATCCGGAATCAACTTTACTCCCTCAGAAAAACTCCCCTTCATCAAATGACCGTTCATTTTCGCGCCATTGATATAGATGGAAATATGCGTCTTGAAGTTATCATGTCTAAGTGCGTCTTCTGTTAGTGCAAACTGCTCAAATGAAGCAAGCGTAGCATCAAATCCGCTAAAATGTCTGAGATCAAATTGTGCGTTTAATAAAGTGTGAACCCCCTTGATATAATGTCCTGTTTCTATGGATTTCAGCTTTTGATCATCATTAAATAATGCCACCCATTTCTGTGCATAGCGATAATACATTAAAAAATCCTGACGAATAAAAGCATACCAACAATAACTCTGATAGAGATATAATTTTTCGTAAAAGCCGGATACTTTCCCTTCGTCTTTCGGCAGATTTGATTTAAAGTAAGCGCGTATGTCTTTTTCATCTTCCTCATTTCTTGCGTGTCCGTTAAGTACATACCAACGATACAACAACAATGCCAGATTAGACAATCTTGTTACTCTGTCAATGTGCTCACTGTTGGCTATTGCCTCATCTGCAAGTTTTTGTGTTTTTTCGGTTGAGCTTCGGGTGATGTGCAGCAGTTCGATTTTTTTCTCCAGCGACAAGAGTTGTACCAACGTGTTGAATTTGTGATGGGCAACTGCCTGTTCTTTTGCTTTTTCCAGAATGCGTAGACTCTGAATCTTCAATCCTTTATTATAAAGAATACGGGCATGGTCTAAGTGTTCACTCAACTGAAGATCAATGCTATCGCCTGTGCGCAGCAAACGCAGACTCGATAAAAGCTCTCTGTATAAATGAACCTTGAGGTTGGCCAGTTGTGCCCTGGTTAGTTCGGGCATCTTCTTAAACAAAACTTTATCGTCATACTCCTGCATCCTGTCAATCGCATCAAAAAGCTGCACGATTTTAAGGTCTTCCTTGGCCGAACTTCGTTTGATATAAAGCTTAAAATGTCTTTTTTCTGCTTTCTCCAGTGAACGGATTAGCTGAAATAATATATCGGAATAGCGGTTTGCCATCTGTAGTGTGTTTCTTTAAAATCCTTTACAGGTAAGGGTTTCATAAAAATAGAAGCTGTTAGGCATCATACTTAAAAACAGAATTTGATTTTTCTGTCCTTCTCTGCAAAACTAATTTTACATCGTCAAACAATCGTGAAACATATGGCAGGAAACAAAAAGATAATTGTTTGACAAACGAGCCTGTTAAAAGGTTCATTCTTACACAAAGTTACTTTTTTCATATGGCAAGCAATCGATTACGATCCGCTGTTTCTACAGTGGATCTTTTCGTTTTAAGAACGTTTTATGCTTTGTAAAAGAAATAAGTCTCTTTTATAAGTCAACTCTTAGCAAAGATCTTTTTTCAAGTATATCATTGTTTTTTTGCATAAATATTACGGAATGAACATCCTTCAACTGAAAGAAATAATTGCACCTGCGCGCGAGGAAATCATCAACCACCCATTATATAACCGGCTAAAAACTATTCAGGATCTGCAAACTTTTACGAGTTATCATGTTTTTGCCGTTTGGGATTTTATGAGTTTGCTGAAAAGATTACAACAAGAGCTTACTTGTGTATCTACACCATGGATACCAAAAGGATCTGCTAATACCCGTTATCTCATTAATGAAATTGTTTTGGGCGAAGAAAGCGATGTTGATCCTGATGGAAACCGCATCAGTCATTTTGAATTATATCTGCATTCCATGGAATTGCTTGGCGCTTCTTCATCAGAAATCAAAGAAATACTTCATCATATTCATTCAGGAAATCTGGTTTCAGAAATATTGAAATTTGCCGCTGTTCCCGATGCCGTAAAAACATTTTGTAACCATACATTTGGATTGGTTGAAAATGCCCCTGTACATGTTTTGGCCGCTGTTTTTACATTTGGAAGAGAAGATCTGATTCCGGATATGTTTCATGAACTAGTAAGTCGGCTGGCAGATCGCTATCCTGAAAAAATTTCTTTGTTTAAATACTATCTAGAAAGGCATATTGAAGTAGATGGCGACCACCACAGTTTGCTGGCAATTCAAATGGTAGAAGAACTTTGTGGAAACGATGAGGTCAAATGGAAGGAGGCTGCAGAAGCGTCCGTTCAAGCACTAATAGCAAGAAAATTGTTATGGGATGGCATATTGAATGAATTGAAAGAAAACAATGTCAAACCAAGTGCTTTATCAGTATAACAAATAAGGTTTCATTTTCTCTTCCCATTTTTTATCAATCGAGAAATCCGGGTCCAAACCTGAAATCAATAGTGTAAAAGCATCACATACTCCTGTTAATTTATCCAAATGATGTTCTCCGGAGGGATTGGCATTTGTACGATATAATCTTTTCTCAAGTTTATCGGGATGTAGCCGGTGAATCATTTTTAAAATTTGCCAGCTGGTGTGAACAGGACGAAACAAATGATGATCTGTTATCTTCCAAAGAATTCCCTTGCAGTATTCTCCTTGATAAGGAGGCGCCTGTGCAAAAAAATCGCAGGCATAAAATGACACGCCTTCTATTTGATCTTTTAAATGATTAAGAATTTCATCTGTCTTCAACCAGGGCGCAGCAATAATCCGAAACGACCAATCCGTTCCTCTTCCTTCATTAAGATTTATCCCTTCAAGTAACCCGGTGCCGGGATAACAAGCGGCTGCTTCCAAATTCTGAATGGCCGGTGAAGTTGGCACAAAAGGAAAAAGATTTGGAAAAGGACTGTTACGCCAGTAATCAGAAACAGAAATAACCTCTAAGTTTAACCCGGGCATCCTTGTTGCTGCAAAATACCGGGCCAACTCGCCTAGTGTACAACAATGACGCAAAGGAATATTCCATCTTCCAATAAAAGAGCTACAATTGGTTTCATCTAATTCAGGCCCTTCCGATAAACTTAAATCGAGTCCGGTTGGATTTGGCCGGTCGAGCACCACAAACTTAATCCCTGCTTTTTCACACGACTCCATCACATAAGTCATCGTCCATAAATAAGTGTAAAAGCGACACCCCACATCAGGCACATCAAAAAATACTGTATCAAGCCCCTTCAAATCGGCATAATCAGGTGC
>Ga0315906_10001564_pt1 | contig 33776 bp, 34 predicted proteins | sample LakEriMetagenome_4_FD_203526 | JGI IMG/M metagenome (GOLD analysis project Ga0315906, IMG submission 203526) | Freshwater fungal communities from buoy surface, Lake Erie, Ohio, United States - Buoy 2 MA122 | ecosystem: Environmental > Aquatic > Freshwater > Lake > Lake biofilm | place: USA... | reverse complement strand
TGTTCGGAGGCGGCGTAGATGCGCGCGTCAAGCGTTGGGTCAATGAGGTCGCACGCAAGGATTGCCGCCGCGCCAAACCCAACGAGCAGCTCTGGTGCACGACCGTTCGCAAGCTTCGTGAGCCTCGCGTTCGCAGTCAGCTGATTCATGTTCATACGATACCCGTGACCATCAGTGTCGCCACGGCGAGCATGGAGGCGGCGACGATGCGGCGAAGGAGAGTGCCGCTGATCACTCGAACCAGCTGCCGCCCACCGAGCGCACCTGCGAACGCTGCGAGGGTTGCCACGATGAGCGCGTCACGCAGCGGCCCGGCACTCTGAAGCACGGCGGCGGAGGCTCCGCTCCCGTAGACGGCGAGACGTGCAAGGTCAACAAAGGCCGCCCCAACCGCACCAGTCGCAGCGAAGCGCGCTGGTGAGAGGCGCAGCTGCAACAGGAAGGCGCTGCGCAGCACCCCTTGGTTCCCCGTCAGTCCGCCGAAGAATCCGGAGAGGATGCCGCCGATGGGGAGGGCACTCGGCGAGATGCGCAGGGTAGTGGCGCGCGGCGAGAGCTCCAGCGCGACCAGGGCGAGAATCACCCCTCCCACCACGAGCTTCAACGGCGAGATCTGAAACGACGTCGCTCCAATGGAGTAGCGAGCGAGCGGCTCTGCCTCGCCGAGTGCGCCGAGGAGGGTTGCGCCAAGGAGTGCGGCTGCCGCCGCTGGCACACCGAATCGGAGAGCCACCGGCCAGTCAATCTCGCTGCGCATGATCCCCACCTTGAAGAGTGAGTTGAGCAGGTGCACCACCGCAACGGCACCGATCGCGAGCGGGAGTGGAAAGTAGAGGGCGAAGACTGGGACCAGTGCGGTGCTCAAGCCGAATCCGGAGATCAGGGTTGCCGCAGATGCGGCGGCGGCTGCGAGTGCAATCAACAACAACTCCATGCAGACATCGTAGCGGCGAACCCCCATAATCACCGCATGATCCTCCCCGAGCCACGCGACAGATTCCGCGGCACCCTGCCGAAGCGTTGGGTTGCGCTGGACTTTGAGACCACGGGGATCTGGAAGAAGGATCCGGATGTTGCCGTGATTGAGATCGGTCTCATTACCTACGAGCGAGACCGCGAGGTTGCGGCCTGGTCCGCGCTGGTCAAGTCAGACACGCCTGTGAGCGACTTCATTGCAGAGCTAACCGGCATTACGCAGGCGATGATCGATAAAGACGGAGTTGATGTGGATGAGGCGGGAGATGGTCTCGCCGAGCGCCTCGCGGGGGCGGAGCTCGTGATCGCGCACAACATGTCCTTTGACGCCGAGGGGCTGCAGTGGCTCGGCATTGAGCTCGGGCGTGATCAGCACACCTACTGCACCATGCGGGGCCTCACCGCTCCAGACCAGAAGTGGCCGCGCCTTGAAGAGGTCGTTGAGGAGTTCCAGATCAAGGTGGAGGGGCCAGCGCACCGTGCCGAGAGCGACGCTCGCACCGCTGGTCGTGTCTTCATTGAGATGGTGCGCCGCGGGTACTGACCGCACGAGCGCCGATCACGCAGAAAAGATCGGCGAAACCTGTGTCAGGCACTTGACACACAGGAGATCAATAGTAGGGTTGCCAATCCCGTCACGGCGCCGCCGGACGGCTCTGCACAGCGGAAGGAGCCCTATGAGTCAACTCTCTTCTCGAGTTCGCGCGGACGCCCCAAAGCGTCGCCGAAGAAACCGTGCTCGTCTGATGAGTGTCTATGTGGCGGGTGCCACCGCGTACTGCGCCTGGGCGTACCCAGATGAGCGCCTCTTGATCACCTCCGCCGCCATGAGCCCGGAGATCGTCACACTGATTGAGCAGCTCGACGCCAATGATGCCGTCTATCTGGAAGAGGGGGCAACAGAGCGCGAAGAGATTGATTTCGCCGCATCGTTCGGCGCGTATCTTCCAGGCGGCATGAACTCACGACGCAGTCGCCCCGCTGTACCGCCATCAACACGCCGCGCACTCGGCGTGGCACTGCTGGAACGCAGTAAGGGGAGAAGGCGCATCTCGTAAACGCGCATCGTGTCGTAGTTGAATTGCAACGGAGCGAAAAGAAAAAAGAGACCCCGCCCGAATGGGCGGGGTCTCTTTACCTCAGCAAGTGACGTGTCGCGCGAACGCGACGGTCGTCAGATTACTTGTTGTTGGAACCGAAGATGCTCCATCCGGTTGCAGCGGCAGGTGCTGCTGCTGCGGCCTTCTTTGAAGCCTTCCTCTTGGAAGCCTTCTTCTTCTTAGGAGCGGCCTTCTTCGCGGCCTTCTTGACAGCCTTCTTCGCCGTCTTCTTCGTTGCAGTCTTCTTGGCAACCTTCTTCACAGCCTTCTTAACGGCCTTCTTGGCTACCTTCTTGACGGCCTTCTTCGCAGCGGCCTTCTTAGGAGCCGCCTTCTTCTTGGCCTTCTTCACCTTTGGCGCGGCAGGCGCTGCAGCTGCAACAGCCTTCTTCGCCTTCTTCTTTGCTGCCATGTTTTTCACCTCAACTAAACTCCCCAGGACCCATCTGGCCCTGCGACCTCTAGCGTGCCAGACCGCGCGGGATTTGTGAAGCGCAAATGATCAGCGGATTTCCGCCGCCCCGCAATCAGGCCCCTGCGCCGCCCCGCGGTGGGAGGTGAATCCCCGCCAGCGTGCATCGGACGGAGCCGCCTGATCGTTCAATCGTTGGGATGTTGATCGGGAAAACGTGCGCAAAACGCTCGATCTGCGCACGTTGATCGGGTCGCAGCGCCGCCGCCGCGCGCGCCGAGAGGGCGAAGATGCGGCGGCCTCCGGCGCCAAGAAGTTCGAGCCCGTTACCAGCGAACTCAGCGATCTGCCCTGGGTCCAGCGCCACCACCTCGCGCCCGGAGCCTGTGAGCCGCGCCCCCACCCGGGCCCGCTCGGCAGGGTCGGGGATGCTCTCCAATCCCGCGGTGACGAACTCCGTCCCAATGGAGAGCACCACATTCGTGTGATAGATCGGCGCACCGCTTGAATCAACGGTGTCAAAGATTTCCGCTTCGTAGTTCATTGCAGAACACCAACGCAACGCCGCCACAGTGTGCGCGCGACCGGATCGCGCCACATATGCAACACGGCTTGTGTGGTCCAACACCAGTGCACCCGTCCCTTCTAGGTAGAGCGTGTCCTGCTCCATTGCAGAAAGGTCAATGACGTCACTCACCACGTATCGCTCACGCAGCGCCTCCACCACATCTGCGCGTCGTTCGCGACGCCTGCTCGGTGTTGCCATGGGATAGAGCACCACACGGCCATCATCATGGGTGCTGATCCAGTTGTTTGGGAAGACTGAGTCGGGCACATCACTGCCGGGAAGGTCGTCAATCAGCAACACCTCAACGCCGAGATCGCGCAAGCCTTGCGCAATCCGCGCAACCTCGACGCGCGCCTCCACCGCCACCGCGGCGCGCTCCGCGGCATCCACAATCGCCGCATCCTGGAAGGCGTTATCCACAGCCGTCTCGGGGTTTGGATTGAACCCGAGCGGATTGATCATCAGGACGGCGCGTGGTGACTGGCTCATGCAGCGGAGTCTACTCGTGAGGCACGCGCGCGGTAAGATAGGGCAATGCTATCAATCGCTGGCTCCTGGGTGATCGGACTACTCCTTGGCCTGCTGCTCACTGTGTTCGTAGCAGTGGCAGGGATCGGGCCGCACGGCTCAAGCGAACCAAAGCAGTCGCCAGCATCAGCGGCGGCAACCGCACGCGGCTATGCCAGCGCGGCAAGCTCACTGAGTGAGGCTCTTGCGGCATCTGATGACGCCTTTGATCAAGCCTGGACAGGCGGCGATGCGGACTGGACGTTGATTGGCACCGCTGCAGATGAATCGGCAGCGATCATTGAGGCGGCACAGGTCAAATTTGCCGCCGAACTGGCCCTCCTCCCAACAGGTCCCGAAGAGTCGGAGCTCGTGAAGTTCGCCGACCTTTTTAATCAGGCGGCTGCCGCAACACGCGCGTGCGTGGGAGTCATCCAGCAGTCAGTCCAGGTAAAGAGTCGCGAGATCTACTTCGCGAGCTTCCCCTGCTTCACCGCGTCCAACAGCGCACTCGCGGAAGCACGCGCTAACTTGAACGAACTGCTTGAAATGCTCGGCGTCCCGTTAGAGATCTGATCATCAACGCGGCTGTCGTCTCGGTCGACGCGACTTCGCGCTACCGCACTGACTAACTAGAGCCCGAGCCCGACGCTCTCGTCGGGGATCTCCTCGATGAGCTGCGGGCCTTCGTTGCGCGCGTTGGAGACGGCGCGCGAGACGCGGCGTGAGTGCACCAGCGCGTCAGGTGCTGGGCCGAGGAGTGAACGGAGCGCGCTGATCGGCGTGCGTTCGTCCAACCAGGCGGCGCGCTCTTCGAGGGTGTTGAGCATCACGGGCATGCGGTCGTGGATGCGGCCAACCACGGCGTTCGCTTCGGTAGTGATCAGCGTGAAGGTGCGCAGTGGTGCGCCGTTTGCTCCGGCACGGATGCTCGCGAGTCCAGCCAACGCAAAGTGAGAACCCTTGGCCGGAAGAAATGCCCACGGCTGCTTCGGCGCCTTCTTTGCGATTGGTGTGCCGAGTGCCTCTAGGTGTTCTGGGTTCTCCCATTCGTAGAAGGCGTCAATAGGGACGATCACGCGGCTGCGCTTGAACGCATCGCGAAAGCTCGGCAGCGTCTCTACGGTCTCTGCGCGCGCGTTGAAGAGGCGGTTGCCGAGCGACTCATCTTTCGCCCAGTGTGGGACGAGCCCCCAGCGCGCGTAGGTGAGGAGTCGCTCGTGCACCACGGTGCCGTTCGCCTCTTCCACTTCAGCATGCGGTGCAATCAGTGCCGCGGTTGCGGTGGGTGCCACGTTCCAGTGCGGCTGCCAGGAGCCGTGCATCACCGGGTCAATCGCCGCGCCGAACTCGCGCGCGATCTCCTCTGGGCTGCTGCTCTGCACGATGCGTCCACACATGCGCAGAGGATAGCGTCGCCGAGGGGACTGCTCAGCGGAAGCTGATTCGCGCGTGCCGCTTGATGTCCGCACGCGTGAGTGGAGCGATGCGCGTGGCGACAAGGTTCGCCACCTCGCCGGTGCGTTGCAGTTCGCCTTCTACGAGGAGGAGCGAGGCGCTGCGGACGGCGCCGCGGAGGCGCGGCCAGTCGCGCGCGCGGATGGTGACGTTGGCGATCCCCGTCTCGTCTTCCAGCGCCAGGAAGACGGTGCCGTGCGCGGTGGGCGGCTGCTGCCTGCTCAGCAGGAGCCCAGCGATGCGCGCGGGCCCCGCCGCGCGGTGGCGCAGCGAGGCGACGGTGGCGGTCCCGGTGCGAGTCAGCGCCTCGCGCCAGAGTTCGATCGGCTGCATGGTGGGATCTGCGCCAACCAGGCCGTGCGCATCAATGAGCGCCTCCAACCGATCTACGGGGGTGAGGTGCACGGGGGCGTCGCTCGGTGGGAGCGTGATCTCCGCGCCAACCTCCGCCGCCTGCCAGAGGAGCGCGCGACGCTCCGCACCGAACGTGTCCAGCGCGCCAGCGCGGATGAGGCGCTCCAGTGCGCTGAGTGGCAGCTGGGTGCGCCGTGCCAGGTCATCCAGTGAGCGGAAGTCGCCGCCGCGCGTCCGCTCCGCAACGATGCGCTCCGCGGTGCGCGTGCCAACGCCGCGCACCAGATTGAGACCGAGTCGAACGGCATACGAGAGCGCGTCCTCCGATCCAGCAGCGGCGCGCTCTTCAGAAGTAGGAACCACGATGAAGGGATCGCTGCTGATTGCTCCGCGAGTCTGAGTCGGCTCCGTGGAAGTGCGCGCTGCTGAACGATTGATGCAGACGGGTTGCACGGTGACGCCGTGGCGGCGCGCGTCGTGGATCAGCGCTTCAACGGGGTAGAAGCCCATCGGCTGCGCGCGGATGAGGCCGGCGAGATAGTGCGCCGGATAGTGAAGGCGCAGCCAGACGCTCTCAAAGGCGGTGCGCGCGAAGGCGGCGGCGTGTGACTTGGCGAAGCCGAAGGACGCAAATGCGGCAACGCGCTCGAACAACTCAACGGCATCCGGTTCGCGCATTCCAACGGTGGTGATGGCGCCATCAACGAAGCGCGTCCGGAGCAGCTCCATCTCGCGCTCGGATCGCGCCGAACCCATGGCGCGGCGGAAGACATCGGAGGCGCCAGGGGTGAAGCCGGCAACCTCAATCGCGATGCGCATCACCTGCTCCTGATAGAGGATCACACCGAGCGTCTCGTCCAAGATCGGCGCAAGTGACTGATGCGGATAGGTGACGCGCTCGAGTCCGGCGCGACGGCGCAGATACGGGTGCACCGCGTTCCCCTGGATTGGCCCAGGCCGAATGATGGCGACCTGCGCCACCAAGTCATCCATCTTCACAGGCTTGGTGCGTGGGAGCGACTGCTGCTGCGCGCGACTCTCAATCTGGAAGACGCCAATGGTGTCCGCCGCCCCCACAGCGCGCCAGACTTCGGCGATCTCCTCTGGCAGCGCGTTTAGATCCGGCCGCGCGCCAACATCGCGTGCAACCAGGTCCAGCGCATCCGTGATCGCGGTGAGGATGCCGAGACCGAGCAGGTCGAGCTTCACCAACTTGAGCGCCTCGATGTCGTGCTTGTCAAACTGCAGCACCGCACGCGTCCCGTCCGCCGAGCGCTCCACGGGGGCGAGTTCGTCCAGCGGTTCGGCGGTGGCGACGATGCCGCCAGGGTGCATGGAGCGGTGGCGCGGCAGGCCGTCGATCTCATCGCAGAGGCGGACCCAGCGATCCCAGAGTGTCTCGCCGCTCGCGCTGATGCTGCCACGCAGCAGCGCCCCCCAACGCGGATCGGCGGCGAGCTGCGCACCAACCACCGCGGGATCGTGCGCCTCGAGTTTGCGCGCACCCTCATCTACGAGCGCTTCGGGGAGTCCGAGTGCAAGCCCTACATCGCGCGCGGCGGAACGCGAGCGATAGGTGATGAAGGTGCAGACGAGCGCCACGTGGCGCGGCCCGAAGCGTTCCAGCACCGCGTCGATCACCTCATCACGCCGATCGGAGGCGAAGTCCACATCCACATCCGGATACGACTCGCGACCTTCGTTGAGGAAGCGCTCAAAGATCAGGTTGTGGCGAATCGGATCCACGCGCGTGATTCCGAGGAGATACGCAATCACCGAATCGCCTGCACTGCCGCGACCTTGCGCAGCGATCCCGTCCGCATGCGCGTCCCGCACGATCTCCGCACAGAGCAAGAAGAACTCGGCGAGCCCTGTGCGTTCAATGGCGGCGAGCTCGCCTGCAATGCGCCGCTCCAACTCTGCCCCGCCCTCTGGATAGCGTGCGGGCACCCCAGCGTGCACTTGGCGCGCAAGCTCTTGGTCGGCGCTCACGCCAGCGGGGAGATCGATCCCCGCAAAGCGTACGCGCGCAAAGTCCAGGTGAATGTCGGCCCCCGCCGCGATCGCACCTGTGTGTGCAAGTGCGGAACTCCAGGACGGATGCGCGGCGAGTAGCTCAGCCCCAGCGCGCAGGTGCGCCTCCGCCTGCGGGAAGCGGAGCGGACCTAGGCGATGGATGGGGAGGCCGTGGTGGATGCCAGTGAGCGCATCCAAGAGTTCACGTTCGCTCGGCAGCGCACTGCGCGGCGCGGCGCTCGCAAGGAGCGGCAGACTGCAGCGCACTGCGAGCGCGCAGATCTCCTCCGCCAACCAGGCGTCACCAGGGAGTTGCCGGTCAACGAGTTGCAGGTGCAGCGGACCGAGTGCGCGAAGGCGTTCAACGGCGGCGCGTGCACCAGCGCGATCTCCCGCGGCGAGTCGTCGTGCAACTTCGCTCTCTTCAAATGGCGCGACGATCAGTAGCGAGCCTTGGTACTCGCGCAGATGCTCTTCAAGGAGCGCGTGGGTGAGTCGCGTCACCCCTTTGCTCGCCGCAAGGTTGGATCTGCTCAGCAGTCGCGCGAGTGAGCGGTAGCCGCGCTCATCAGTAGCGAGCAGTGCAAGTCGCGGGCCGAGCTCTGCATCCGCTACACCACGTCGCTCCGCATGTGGGACGAGCGCATCGAGTGGTCGTCGCTGACGCTGTGGCAGCGGACGATCGGGGACACCATCGCGCGCCGCCGAACCGCCAGCGGTCACCAGCGCGCGCGGACGCGGCAGCGGCAGGACGATCCCGTCAACGTCTGGCACGGCGGGATCCGCCATCTCAAACTCCACGCCGAGCAGTGCGGGGAGTTGTGCCGCCTCTGCCGCGCGGATGAAGCGCACTGCACCAGAGAGCGACCCTTCGTCAACCAGTGCAAGGCCGCGCAGTCCGAGCTCTACGGCGCGCGCAACGAGCGCCTCTGGCGTGGCGGTGGCGCGCAGGAAGCTGAACGCCGACTTCGCATGCAGCTCGGCAAACGGAACATCATCAACGCGATCAGTCATAGACGCGTTCAAGGAACCAGCCACCAGCGAGTAGGTCGCGGAAGATCAGCGCGAGCCAGCCGGGTCCACTGATGCGCAGGTAGTCGCGATCAATGGGATCCGGCCACCAGCGCTCGCTGATGCGCCAGCGTTCGATCACTTGGATCTCGCAAGTGCGACCGAAGAGTTCGATGCTCGTGGGGAGTCCAGCGGCGTCTTCGCGGACGCGGAGTGGGGCTGGGTGTCTGAGGAGGCGGGTCATGCGCGACCCCGCGTCACTCGCCAACCTCCGGGTGCGCGCGGACGAGGCGCGTGCGGCGCTCTGGTCGCGCGTCGTCGGGGTCCACGATCTCGGCGTGCACCACGCGATCCGCGCCGTAGCGAATGGCGATGGCGGCGGTGCTCCAGGCGAGGCGATCCACGCGCGGCGAGCGCGCGCCGAGCAGCGTCAGCTGATCGCCGCTGGCGGGGAGGACGCCGTCGAACTGCAGCTGCGCGCTCACCAGGCCGTCAACATCCAGCCGCTCGGCGCGCGCCGCAGCCACCGCGCGCTCAAGTGCGGCGAGCAAGAGGCGTTCAATCTGCGTGCGATCGGTGGTGGGGAGTGGGAGTCGCGCCACGGCGCGCAGTGGCCTGCCGCGCTCGCGCGCAACGTGCAGTCGCACCAGGCCCACGGCGGCACCATCGCGGCGGACGCGCGCCAAGAGATCGTCGAGCGCACGGCGCAGCGGGAAGCGGAACTCTTCTATAGAGGTGAGTGGCAGGTCGAACGACTCGCGTGCCACGAGGCGACGGGGGAGCGGCACAGGGGGGATCGCCTGCACGTCCTCCCCGCGGGCGAGCGGGATCAACAACCCAGCAATCGCGCCGAGCCGCGCCCCGAGCTCCCCGCTGCGCAGCCGCGCGAGCGCGCCGAGCGTGCGCACGCCGAGGAGGCTGCAGCGCTCAATCGCCTCCGCCAACTCTTCAGGCGAGCGGCCGGTGGCGGCAAAGCGGAGCGCCTCCACGCGCTGTGGGGCGAGGAACTCAGCCTCGCTCCCTGGCGGCAGGATCGTGCACGCCGCATCATCCGCACCACCTGCAGTCCCAACCTCACCCACAGTTGCTGCAACTGCGGCGGCGAGCCGGCTGCTTGCGATCGCGGCGCGTGGTGCGGTGCGGATGTGCGCAGCAACGGCGCGTAGCGCGGCAGCTGCCACCGCAGACTCATCACCGTTGCGGGCCTGCAGTCCGTCAATGCCGATCTCAATCTGCCGTGCACCGCTCGCAACGAGTGGCGAGATCCTGCCGAGTGCATGTGTGGCGTTGCGCAGCTGCGCGGCGGCGCGATCGTCGTGCAGCGTAGGCCAGTGCAGATGCAGCGTGCGCGGCACGCTACTCTGCCGCAATTCGCTCGTTGCGAATCGCCTCCCGTGCGCTGCGTGGCTCGAGCACATCAATCAACACCTGCGCATCACGACGCGGGCCAGAGCGCAGCGCCACGCACATCTTCCGCCCCACCACGTCTGAACCAATGCGCAACCAGCCAACCGTGCTGCACTCAAGCGCAAGATCGCTCAGCACACCTTCGGCGCTATCTACCAGCGCAATCACCGCCGCACCCGTGCGTCGCGCTCGCGCCGCCAGCCGTTCCAGCCCATCGACGCGCGCTTCACCGCGCACGCCCGCGCAATCAAGAATCAACAGATCTGCGGCATCCGCGGCGATGATGCTCCCCGCAGTCTCCAGCGCTTCGTTGATGTCAAACGGCATTATGATCGGCAGACTCGTCAGCTGAACGCCGCGCGCCGCCGCCTCCACGCCATCAAACGTATGTGACGCATCGATCCACGCCACCGCACCGCCAGCCGCCTGCGTTGCTGCAGTGGTGCGCAGTGCGAGTGTGGTGCGACCGGAGCCAACCGCACCGCGCAGCAGCGTTAGACCATCTGGTGCACCACGCGGCGCAAGGAGCGCATCCAGTGCTGCGAAGCCACTGCTCCGCACCACCAGACCGCGCAGCTGCGGATCGGTGACAACGCGCCCACGCCGAATGACCCCCACACCCCAGCGCTGCTGGATGCGGGCAAGAGCCTCAGTTGCTGCGGCGGCTTCTCCCATTGGACGGGGGAGTATAGAACATCTGTTCTATCCTGCAGGAGGGGGTTTCCGTGCTCAGTCTGAGCGCGCCAGCTCCTCTGCGGCGATCCTTCCGAGGATGCGCCGGTACTCAATGGAGGCCTGGTCGGGCCCTGCGATGTGCAGCTCTGCGGAGAGGTCGATGGGGAGTTGCTCTGGTCGCTGGGATTCGGTGATCGGCTGGTCTTGGTCAAGGATCAGCTCCTGGAACTTTGCCAACTCGTCGTCCGCCTCTGGTCCCATCCGATACGTGCGCGCGTTCCAGGTGAAGGTGCGCGTCTCCTTTGCAGAGAGTGGTGCCGCGGCGATAAAGAGAATGAAGCGATTCCCATCGGGGAGCTGCTGGTCGAGCGTCACTGAGTACGGCATATGCACGGTGTAGGTGGTGGGATCGCGTTGCACCTTTGCACCGGGCGTCACATCACCTTTCACGCTGGTCTGCGGCTCTTCCAGGGCGATCTGGAATTTGATCGTTTCGCCGTCGCTCTCCACCACGTGATCTGGGCTCAGCGGCTTGGCGCGATCCCCCAGGATCCCTTCATGCACCCAGGGGAAGTGGCTGAAGTCGATGAAGTTCTCAATGCGTCGCGCGGGCGAACTCTTCCAGTCGTAGGTCTTGATCGGAATCGTGCGCAGCTTCGGATCTCCCCACCACGGCACCGCTGGCAGCGGGAAGAGTGGCGCAGGCTGCTCCCATCCGCCAGGCCCCGGATCCATCAACACCCAGATCAACCCCGCGTGTTCCGTTGCGGCGTAGCGTTCGATCTTTGCGCGTCGCGGGATCGCACGACCGTGCACCGCGGGGATGCGCCGCACCGTGCCGCTCTTGTCATACGTCCAGCCGTGATATGGACAGACGAGACACGGCTCACCCGTTGCCGGCGATCCATCTGGCGCAGGCGACGTCCCCTGATCCACCCAGCCGAGTGAGAGCGCCGTGCCGCGATGCGCGCAGAGATCGGGAAACGCGGCCAGCTCACCACCAAGTCGCACCACCACCAGCGCTTCGTCGTTCAGTCGCACCGCCTTCGGCGCATCCGTCAGCTCATCCGCCCTGCAGACCGGCGCCCACGCGCGCCTCAGCGCACGCTCCAGCGCCGCCTCTCCCGCCGCATCCAGCTGGTTGCCTACTGACTCACTCATGCACGTGAGTGTATGGCCAATCTCACACATTCCAACAGCCGGCTGCACAGCGAAGGCTCCACAAAAAACCTGAACTTTTCTCGGAACAAGGTCCCAACGCGACTGCCAGTAGCCGTATCTTGGCCGCAAGACTCTGAAAGCGCATGACTTACGAGGAGCAGCAGTTGAGACTGAATCGAGCACTAGGGATTGCGATCGTCATCGGCCTTAGTACGGCGCTCGCTTGCGGCGATGGGCGCACTGCCGTTTCTGTTCCACCTGTCGAAAGTCAATCACCATCACCTGCATTGACGTCTGCTCCTAGCCAAACAACAGTCCCGACTAACTCTCCGATGCAAACTGGCCAAAGTTGCGGTTCCGATGAACAAAACATGACACAAGCTCTTATGAAATGTGGCGACATTGCGCTTCAGCAAAAGGCAGCTAGGCTACCGAGATTAGTTTATTATTTTGATCCAAAAGTTCCATTAAATGTTCAAGAGTACGTTCAGAACATCGGAAGTACTTATTTGCCGATGTATTCTGGATTTTTTGATGATATCTCCGACCAAGCGCAGATCCATGTTGTGTTGTCCCTGACGCCAAAATGGTGTGGAAAAACCCTCTTAAAAACAGACGATGGGACAGAAGAATTTTTGCGCGAAAACTACTGTAATCAAGATGGAGGAGCAAATGGTGGCCATGGGACTATGCGGTTTGCTGAATTTGGATCAATTATTCTGCGGCCACATCCGAGCGAGGTTGAGGGGATCAAGGGCGGTTCAACAAAGAGCCGCATGCTGAACGAGATTTTTGCCGGAGAGCTTGGCCACGCAGCGCGAGATGTGGGAGCTGATGCCATGTCGGGAGAGAGGGGTATCGCCAAATGGATTCCCGTGTGGCTTCAGTACGTGCCCAACATGTTTGCCTCCCTCGTTACAGGGATCACCGAAAAAACTGGAGTCTCGGACGTAGAGCTTGCCACTTGGGGTCAGCGTGACCTTGCGTGGCGCCCAACTGTCGGGGACAAGAGGTTCCTCCCATGGAACCTTTCAGGCGGCGGAGCATACCAGCCGATGGATCGTCCATCGCTTTACAACGTTGCTTACCTCGCTGGACGCTATCTCGTTCCGAAGCATGGACTGGAGGCGATTACTCGCGACTTGATGGGAACCTTGATACGCACGGACGGAAACTACGACAAAGCGGCCTCACGTCTAGGTTATGCAAACTGGGCTGAACTAGAAGCAGCCGTTGATGAATCGATCTTGGCTTTCTATAAAAAAGAAGGTATTGAGGTCCCCAAGTAAGTGTTTCCCGCTCGTGCCATTGAGTTGGCACAACCCACCTGATACACTCCCCCCGTCACCCAAATGGTGACGCGCATCGAGAGCACCGGAGAGATTCAGCTCGACGAAGGTGCGGCAACCAACGGATCCCCAACCCGGGGGCCGGAACGGTGCCAACGCTGATATGGCGATGCGGACGGGTCCGACGCGGACCGAGCGCCCTTGTGGCGTCCTGCGTTGCGTCGTGCCCCAGGCGCCGGCCCAAGCCGGTCGAACTGGGAGAAGAAGAGATGGCAGCTCCAAGGAACGGCAGGATCGTCACCTGCGAAGCGATGACGAGTGGGCACCCGGATAAGATCTGCGACCAGATCAGCGACGCGCTGTTGGACGCGCATCTGGTACGCGATCCGTATACGCGCTGCGGTATTGAGGCCGCGGCGAGTGGCAACGAGGTCTGGGTCTTTGGCCAGGTGGCAAGCGCAGATCCGCTCAGCAAAGAAGAGATCACAACCATCACGCGCCGCGTGATCCGCGACGCGGGGTATAGAAGCGCCAAGGAGGGGATCGACCCTGAGACGTGCAGCGTGCGCGTCACGATTGATCCGCAGAGCCAGGACATTGCTCAGGGAGTGATGAAAAAAGACGGTGCGATTGGGGCGAGCGACCAGGGGATCGTCTACGGCTACGCCACCGACGAAACGCCCGAAGGTCTGCCGCTCCCACTCGTACTGGCACGGAAGATCACGGACGCCCTCACCAAGGCACGCACCAGCAACACCATCCCCTGGCTACGCCCAGACGGGAAGGCGCAGGTGAGTATCCGGTACGCGGCTGGTAAGTCACCCGTGGTAACGGCCTTCGTCCTCTCGGCGCAGCATGCGGCGGATGTGGAGATTGAGGACGTCCGCGCGGTGCTCACTGCACTGGCGCTCAAGATCCTGAAGCCGTATGCAACCGCGGAGACGGTGGCGCACGTGAATCCGGCGGGGCGATTCGTCACGGGTGGACCGCTCGCTGACTCCGGTCTCACCGGACGCAAGGTGATTGCCGACACGTACGGCGGCGTGGCGCACCACGGCGGTGGCGCGTTCAGCGGGAAGGACGGTACGAAGGTGGATCGCTCCGCCGCGTACGCCGCAAGACACGCAGCACTGCAGGTGGTGCGCAGCGGGCTCGCCAGCAGCTGCGAGATCGCACTCTCTTACGCAATAGGCGTGGAGCAGCCGGTCGCCATCCACGTGCAGACGAGCGGGGCAAGTGTGGATCAACTGGCGTATCTGAAGCGGGAACTCGCAGCACACGACTTCTCACCGAAGGGGATCATTGAGCGCCTAAAACTGCGCACGCCAATCTTCGAACGCGCCGCCCGCAGCGGGCACTTTGGTCGCAAAGGCCTGCCGTGGGAGGCAGAGCTGAACGAAAAACTGAACGTGCGCACGTACAGCAAGTGGTCGGATCAGGCGGCGCTTGAAGTCGCGCAGACGGTGAGCGGTGCAGAGTCGACGCGTGCGGTGCACCGGCCACCTCTCGACGCAAAGCACGCCTTCATGCGCAGAGTTGCCATGCGTTGGCACCTCGACGACAAGCAAACACCGCGTTGGTCGTGTGGTCACTTGCGGGAGCTCAATCTTCGGCACCTGATGCCGGGAGAGAGCTTTCCATGGGGAACTACAGGAGCGAGTTTTCTGAAGTGCGTAATTTGTCCAGAAAAGAGGCCTGGAACAGACAGCGCCAAAAGAGTGCGAGTCAAGGCTGGAAGGCAAACAAGAAAGTGAGGAGGGATGATGAACATGCTCTACAGGAAGTTCGAAGTCAGCATCACGCGGACGGCCTCAGGGGAGGCACCAGTTCAGATCAGCGGAACAAACGAGCTGCTCGAGCACATCAAGGACTACTACGACGGGGTAGACAGAGAGTTGGTTCTTGCCGTAATCCTCGACGATCTCAACTCGCTGTTGGGGATCTATGAGGTTTCACGCGGTGGCAAGAATGAAGTGCCGATCGATGCTCCTAACGTCTTTCGGCCGGCGCTGATGCTGAACGCGAGCAAAGTCATCCTCGTGCACAACCATCCGACAGGGGACACAAGGCCATCGGAAGGTGATATTCGGTCGGCGAAGGCAATCTTCATGCTCGGATCGTTGCTCGAGATGGAGGTCGCAGACAACCTGGTGGTAGATCCAATCAACTGGAAGGTCGGTTCGGTTCACGATGAGCCCGAGTTCCGCCGCTGGTTGCAGGAAGACCTCCTGCGTATTGCGACGTTGATGGCAGGAAGAGATCTTTCGGTTGAGCAGCAGTTGGCGGCTGACCAGCTCCAGCGGGAGACCGCCAAACGAATTGAGGCGGCGAAGGCGAAGGCAGAGAGCCTTGGAGGGAACGGAGACACTGCATGAGAAAGATGCTGCGAAAGGGGAGCCGCTGCCCTGCATGCACGATCGGGAGGCTGGTCCTGATCGTGTACGGGCTGCCTGGCCCCGAGATGGTCGAGCGGTACGAGAGAGGCGAGATCAGCCTCGGAGGCTGCATAGTGAGCGAGGTGTTTGACGAAGAGCGTGGCGTGTTCGTGAGCGCGAACCCCCAGATGAGCTGCCCCGCCTGTAGCTCTGAGTTCTTCCGGGATGGGCGGAGGTTGTCAATCAGTCAGAAAGTCGAGTGACACGCAGGTGGCACAAGCCACTGTGAAGATTCCACCACGGTCTCACGGGGGGTTCTCCTTTCCTCCCCGCAAGGCCCCTCACCCCCCTAGGCCGCTCATCACGGCCTGGGGGGACAACACGGAGGTGCAATGGCACGCTATCGACGGCGATATCTTCGGTCACGGCGCTCAAGGTACGGACTCTGGGCGCTGTTCTTCTTTCTTGGGGCGTAATCTCTTCGCGTGAAGCTGTTTGACTGGAATATCCAGAGAATCAGTGCGACCACGTCGCGCAGTCTCGCTCGCACGCTCGCGGCGATCGACGAGATTGACGCTGATGCACTTGCGCTGCAAGAGGTCGGGGATGGTGTTCGTAGCGCACTTATCAAAGCACTTGATTCTCGCGGCTACGTCTCCGTGACAAGCGATGCTCCATCGCGAGTTCGCGGACACCGGGTGCTCGTAGCGGCCCGCGCGCCACTCGTCGGCAGCAGCCCTCGAGTATTTGTCCATCCAGCCTTTCCACGCGCCATCGTTGGCATGGAGTTGACCATCGGAAACCGGGCCTGCACGTTTGTCTCATTCCATGTGCCGAACGGATCGAATCAAGGCTGGCGAAAGGCGGACTGCATGCATGCACTCGCAGACCTTGCCGCGTCGCATCCTGCCAACCAGACAATGCTGCTCGCCGGCGACGCCAACGAACCCGCTTCCTATCGGCCAGACGGTTCGGCGATCCCGTATGTAAGCAAGCGTGAGAGGCTCCGCTTCGGCGAACAGGGGAGGGTGAAGTCCACGACGAAGTCGTGGACCGATGTGCGCGGTGTGGCTCGACCTGCGCAGCAGTGGTACGACGCGATCGAGCGCGTCTTCCCCAGCGGTCCAGACCGCACCTTCACCGAGCTCTGCCTGCCGTATCACCTGACGCCCGGCGCTGAACCCTCACATCGCACCCGCGGCGTATCGAAGCCACTCGACCACCTGCTCTGCGTTGGACCCCAGCCGAAGGTGCTGCGCCTGGACTACCTCCACCACCTCAGGAACTCGCACACCAAGGGAGCACCGAGCGACCACTCGGCGCTCCTGGCGGAACTCGACTTCTGAAGAACCCCCAGATACGGCAAGATGCGTCAGACGGCGCGGCATGTATATCAGTGCTTGCATGCGAGAGGAGATTTGAATGAAACAAAAGAAAGCGGCCCTAAACTGGCTTTTTCGCGAATTCTCGTTAATCCGATTCCCGTGTGCCCAGGACGGCGTGGCCAGCTGCGATCCACTTCACCAATTGATCTGGATAGACCATGGCTGACAACGAGGTAGATCCGCGGAAGGCTTTGCGTGATGAGCTGCGTGAAAAAGACCGCGAGTTTTTAACAGCTGTGGTTAAAACGGTCACTGAGAATCACATGTCAGTTCCGCAGGCCGTTTTGTCAACTGCGCTGCCGCATATGGAATTCTACTCTGGACAGAACACTGTGCGTCGCTGCTTGGCGCTGCTCATGGACAAAAACCAGTTACAGCGGGCTGACGCAATTGAGTTGATCAGGAGGTTGAAGAGAGATGACTGGCTTTATGAATGGTTTCCAGAGGCGATCCCAGAACAAATGCGAGTGGCTGACGCTGCAACCGAGGCTAAGCGTGCGGCTGCTAGTCAAAGTGGATTACTGCGGTTCCTGAATGATCGCATCCTTAACCTGCCATCGCACCCAGACCCGAGTCACTTTTGGAGGGCCATCCTCATCCTCTTGGATCGGCGCACAATTTCACGAAACGATGCTCGGGATTTACTCCTCAAGGGGGGCTTCATTAGGGAAGCCGATCAATACATTCCATTAGAACAACCGAAGCGCGATGTTGGTCAGGCGAGTGGCGAGGTCGACGATTGGTGGCGGTACGACTAAACAGCCCAAAGTAGTGAGGTAAACTCACGCTATAGGCGCGAGAACATTCCAAAAGCGTTCAACAAGGAGGGATTATGAGTAAACAAGAAGTGCCAATACTGACTGATTACCTGCAAATGGTGAAGAACCTCCAGGATGAATACGAGTCTCTTCCCGTCGATCGGCCTGAGTGGATGATGAAAGACATAATCCAAAACTCTTGGGATGCGCGGACTAACAGAAACGACGCTTCTGGCTGGAAATTCTCGATTCGTCTTTTTAGACGGAAAACAGGTTATGTCGTAATCATTGAAGACGAAGGCACAACTGGGCTGACCGGCACGATGCATGCATCGGAGGCACAAGCACTCTTGGCAGCAGGCAAAGACATCCCTGCTCGTGAGCGCAGAGTTAGGTTTCTGGGACAAGCAATCACTTGGGGCCGCACACAGGATGCTGCAGGAGGACGAGGACAAGGGAAGGGAGTCTTGCTGATTGCGAACACACTCAATACCGTTAATTTTGAGAGTCTGAGTGACGATGGATATTTTGCTGGCGCTTTGCAAAGAAGTGTTAAGGGCACCAACATGATTGACGATGATGCTGACGCGCAGAAATACTCGGAAGAATTCTACCCTGAGCTCGGGCCGAAGCGTTCCAATGGAGTGAGAATCCTTCTTGATCATCCAGATTCTGCGTTAGTTGACGCAATGCTGGACGGCACCATCGACGAATACATTCTTGCCTCCTGGTGGCCTGTACTTGCCACGAAAGCTAAAGTGGTCATTGGTGTGCTTGGAGATGAAAGAGAGCTCAATGTAAGCACGATCTACGCGGCGAGAGTGAAAGCCTATCGTTCCAATTTTGAGCTGATTGGGAAAACGTTGATTGAAAAGCCCTCAAGTGACGCACGAATCATTGGACATCGTGTGGGGAAAGCCGCAGTTGCTATCGCCGATCTCACAGGGGTGGAGACGTCAAACGATTTTACTGATGGCCTTGGGGAGCGCGCGCTAAGTGTCCACTTCATTAGGCAGGGGATGGTGGTAGCACGCTATACAATCCAGGAACACCTGCAGACAATCGCCTACGACATCAAGCCAGAGGTTCGAGATGCCGTCTATGCAGGATTCTATGGCCACATAGAACTTGATGGGATCGAGGCCAACCGTGAGGCCAAGGAGTTGGAAAATCCCTTGCACTACGGGTTCAAGAATGGTCGCAGTGGTCGAATGGGAAAGAGTGTTGAGACCTTTCTCATGGACCCCGTCCGTGACGGGCTTGAGAGGTTGGGCCTCTTGCTCGAAAAATCTGAAGCCGCAGACGAACAGGAGCGTGCAGTTCAGTCCAACGTCCAGTCAGTAATCAATCGCCTTGCTTCGAGGCTAGGCCTCAACGCCGCGAAGCCAGCTGGGCCAAAGGGGACGAATCGACCGGGCGGGGCGCCCCGAATGCCGATCCAGATCGTCATTGATAATCCGCATAATGGTGTGAGGCTCCAGCAAGATGCTTCGATTGAAGGTCTCCAGGCGAGAATCAAGAACCGCCAATCTTGCGGCATTAAAGTCGGTGTCGAGTTCATTTTGGAGTCACCGCAAGCGGGTCCAGTAACCCTTTGGGAAGGAGATGCAGCTCTGGCTGCCAGCGAGGAGCGTCAGGTAGCGTTCCCTGCGATGGAAGCGGGGCTCTTCTCGGAGCCTGGGCGATATCGAGTTGTAGCAAGAGTGGTGCTCGAGTCAGCCGGAAACTTGGAAGTGCTAGATCCAGAGCTATTGGCCTCCAAGACTCAAGTTAAAGTTGGATGGTACCGAGAAGATGCGACCAGTCTCTACATTGCGATTGACCCACCACGAAAAGGTCTCATTGAGCTTGTTGAGATGCCAGGATATAACTACGGGACTATGGTCTATGAACACGATGACCGTAGCCCAAAAGTGAAGTATTACTCCGACGCACCTGCAGTGAAAGCAGCAAAGGCTGATAGCACCGAGGCTCAGCATGACCTGCTTCTAGAGATAGGCCTTCGGGCGCTTTCTGAATATGTCGTGAACGTGCGGGTACCGCTTGAGAAAATCATGTCCCCTGAGGATATTAAACAGGCAGAGGCCGGAGAGAACTTGATTCAGGCGACCTACTTTATGCTGCGAGGCAAGGTCGAATAGTGGCAAGAGTCTGGATCAAACAGCTCGACGGTGGGCGAGTTCTGCGGCCGCCAGCAAGCGCGCTAACCCCCGAGATTCTAGCGACCGCAGATAAGATTGACGAACTCCTAAAGGCAGAGATGGAAGTAGTTCTCGCTGCCGTCGGACGCGACAGTGACGCCCAAGTGAACGTGGTGCGCAAGAAGTGGCTTTTTGGACACATGATTCGAGAACGCGTACTTCCGATTGCCATAAGTCATGGTGTTGAGCCACACTGGATCTACCGCGCCGCGTACTCATACGCGGCACCATATTTGGAAATTTCTGCTCGTGCTGATCGGCTAGGTTCAGATGAGATCAGTCTTTCGGCACTACTGGCCGTAACACCTTGGGATGACCTGCCTGGGAAGAACATGCGGTGGGCAGACTGGTGGTCGATTCTCGAGGCACCAAATTTGCGTCGAGATGTTCGTCTCATCAACCTGGTCGCAAAGACAATTGAACAAAACGGTGTACGAGATGCTCGAGCAATGATTACAACTATCCGAAAGCATTTTAGGAACTGGGATACGACCCATCTGACTGATCAGCAACTGCAGGAAGCGGTCGATTCAATTGGTGCGAAGGGCTAGAGGAGGTTGCGGCAAATGGCAAAAGAGAAGGGCTCGGAGACGCATACAGAGGACGAGTCGATCGCAGCGGAACAGGCAATTCTTGACGACATAATCAAGCAAGTTACTGGAGACCGCGAGAAATTCAATTCGTCACTAGAATTTGCCAGCAGTCCTGAGGTTGAGGCGGGTGTCCGCGCGCTTGGTGACCGAATTGATCTCAAGCGCCCATACTTTGGACAGTTCTCGGTTACGCTCAACAGCGCTCCAAATCGTGAATTGGACTTAAGGATCGGCCGCGAAGGCGCACAGACCTCACCGCAAATCGTTCATTGGGACGCGGAAGTCGCTAACGCGTACCACTTTCGCCAAGGTGAACCTGGTGTGACGGGTCGCTACAACATTTCACGGCGCCGCGAAATTGAAGTTGTGGACTCAAAGGTCCAATCAATGAGTAGTTCTTATGGCTTTGGTGCTGTAGGCACCGTTGTGAGCACAACGCCAGCGGCCAAATCCGTGGACAAGGGGCTAGGTCAAGGCAGCGAACCAACGCGCCTCACGCGTGCTCTAGAACGTAGTCGCGATCTTTCATTTGACGACATTGTTGAAACAATCCAACCGGATCAGATGCTGGAAATCGCCAGGAGTCCACAAGGCCCTCTGTTGCTCGACGGTGTTGCGGGGTCAGGGAAAACAACAGTAGCCTTGCACCGAATTGCGTACATCACTTCACCCCGTCGCAACACCGATGAGCGCATCGACATCAATCGGGTGCTTGCGCTTGGGCCGAGCAAGCAATTCATTCGCTGGAGCTCGAAGATTCGAGACGTGCTCGACATGGGCCCCCTTCGATATGACACCGTGCCAGGATTTATGTGGACATGGTTGATGAACGTATTGGGCAATCGCAGAGTTCGGTTTGATCAACTTTCTGACTTCTCACCTGTTCGCATCCCTAGCCCAGCAACTGTGCAGCGAGTTGAAAACAGCATTAGGATCGCGTGCTCAATTCCTGAGGCCTTGAAGTCGCCTAGCACAGCGCCAGCATTCGTTACCGACCTCCCCTTCAAGAGGGAGAACGTTGAGAAACGAATGAATTCTTCAGACTGGAAGAAGTTTTGGAAAGCAGGCCCTGCATTGATAACAATTACGGACGATGAGAATCGACCAAACACCCCTAACCCATACATTGATCTCTATCGGGCTAAACAGTATTTTGAGCCATTGTTGTCCTCAATAGAGTTGCGCGACGACCCGACTCACCTCTTGGTCAAAGACTCCGACCTTCTCATTGAGGCACTCGGGAAGTCTGTGCCGAGTGACATTACCGGAACTATTCTCTTGTTGGTTATGCCGGACGAGCAGGCTGATTCGGCGACGTACATTCGCGACCATGACCGACAGGCTCTTGCGTTCATAAAAAGCGGTTCGTGGACGCTAAGAAGCAAAGACTATGAGGGGATTAGCGGACTACAGATTCGTCGCCTGAGCGAGGTAAGCCGCCGCGAAGTTATTGCAAGTGATGAAATTTCCCGCCTCGCACAAAAAGCGTCGGTGGATGCAAATCACCCCCTATCTGGTCGGGCAGCTTTCTCTCGTGAACTTGAGCGTATGGGGTTGGGGCTAGGTCGCCGCCTGGATGTGGGCAATGAGGGAAATAAGGATCGAGTGCTGAAGGAAGGCTGGGAACCGATCGTTAAAGCCCAGATTGCGGAATTTGTCGACACATACTGGCCCCTTCCATCACTAGAGCAACTATTGCCCTGGCCGATTCAGAGAGAAGATGAAGATTCAGACCTACCTGACAGAGAATCGTTGGCGGTTCTATGCGCTGCGGTGAGTCACAATCTTGCACCCAACGATGAGCCGCGAAGTTCCCTCAAGCACATAGTCGTCGATGAGGTTCAAGAATTGAGTGACGCCGAGATCCTGTTTCTTGCTTCGATCTCCGACCAAAAGAGCCTGACCTTAGTCGGAGATCTTCGGCAGTCAATTGACGGGCTGGATGATGATGATGATTGGCGAAAGTTCCGCTCTTTACTTGGCAATGAACTATCGGTCTCATCGTTCAACACGAGCTATCGTTCGACAGCATCTATCACGCATTTCTGCAATGAGATTCTCCGCCTTCGTGGAAGTCAGCGTCTGGCGAATGCGTATGAAGCGAGATCAGGAGAGAACGTTGCCGTTATAAAGTGCTCAAATATCTCGGAACATGATTCAGCGCTGGCAGGATGGATTAAAGCTTCTGCGCGTCGTGGCGGATCCGTAGTGGTTATTGTGCCAGAATCAGATTCAAGAACTCTAGCCCGCCATTACCAAGCGCTTGCTAATGAAGCGTCTCGGGAGTCAGGGGTCTCGGTGGCCGACGACCTAGGCGAGTCTCTTGTCTCTGTCATGATGCCAACCGAGGTGAAGGGACTCGAGTACAATCACGTCGCCGTAGTGCGCGCCGATGATGAGCATTACCCGTTGAGCCCAACGGCCGGGGCGTTGCTCTACGTTGCGTGTACTCGAGCGACAACCACATTGGCCATGTTTCACGTGGGTGATAACTCTCCATACATTGAAGCAAGAGGCTCAAACGTCACGCAGCCGCTTTCGCCAAAGGGCCCAGCGGAACTGAAGGCGGAGCAGCTGCTCGCGCAGTACAAAGCTGATCAGCAGTTGGTGGCAAAAGCGGAGGAGTTAAAAGCAAAAGCACGGGCAGAGGCGTCGGCTCGGGAAATGTTGAAACTGATTGAAAACCTGAAAGCGCCGCCGGATTCGCCATCTGCCGCAAAGTCAGCGCGTAAGCCTGCCGCTGAGATCACTCGCCAGGAAAAGAAGGCGTCAAGTAGTGAGCAGGGGTGGAGCATCTTTGGCAGGTCTGAGCCCAAGCGAACAAAGTCAGCAACTCCACCGAAGAAGGCTAAGGGATGGAGCATCTTCGGTAGTGGCGAGGAGAAGCCGAAGGCGAAACGAAAGAATTCTGATTGGATCAACTTGGGAGAAGACGAAGAGTAATTGAGGCTTCACAGATCTTGATTGGTAGACTCGGGGGTATATGAATAAAGATGAATTGAGACCAATTGAAGCGCAACTCCTAGCATGGTTCCAAAAGCGCCCCATGCAAAAGATTGCTGCCTCCGAACTCCGAGATGGTGCATTTGGAATCTGGGGGCGAAAGTTGGAGGACGGGCCGCGTGTGGCCCGTTCGCTGTGGGAGCGGGGGTTACTTGAGCGGCAAAATGGCACGCGGGCTCCATATTGGTACGTGCCAACAATTGATCACCAAAAAAGCGCAGTAGCACGTCAGCGCGCGCTGTTAATTCAGGCGCACAAGGCTGCGATCAGTCGTCTAATTGCTTTGGCCGAGTATTCATCTCACCAAAACTTGATGGGCCAACAAGCGGCAAGCGCCCTTAACAGCGCCTGCAGGGACGCAATCGTCCAGCTAAAGAAAGTGAAAATCTAACCCTCGAGATCCGCATCAATGTTGTGCTTCTTGTAGACGGCGAGAATCTCTCTGCAAAAGGCTCGGAGCCTCGTCTGCTCCGGATTAGGCTTGCGTAGCGCCATCAGGTCCTTATACCACTCTGCGAAGAGTTTCTTGCCAAACTGGATCTGACCCATATTCTTCTTGCGGTAGTTATGGGCGCCACAGAGTGTTTGTCCATTGCTCAACGTCCCTTTGCCACCCTTATCCTGCGGAATGCGGTGGTCAACCTGTAGCTCAACTCCATCACTGGTTCCAAGCCCGCAGACAACACACCTATAGCCGTCGCGCTTCAAAATCTTGGTGCGGGTTTCTGCATCAAATCCGAGTCCCGTAGTCTTCTTAGGTCTATGTGTGGGGTCGTAGCGATAAACACCCTTTGCTTCTCTGATCAATTTGCCTTCCTGGCCCAGTTTCCTGATGGCTCGATCTGAATCTTCAAGACGCTCGCCGTACTGTTGTCGGTAGCTCGCCTCGATGGCAGCTTTGGATTCGCTATGAGGGATTGGGCGATTGGGGTGTTTCTTAAACCAGGAAAAGACAAACGCTTCCTGGCTCGGCTTCTTACTTGGCATTGTGTTTCACTCTCTTTTTTGGCAAACCGTCGACGAGAGTAGTCAGCATCTCTTTGGCAATTGCCTTGACTACCGGAACCGCAACTGAGTTTCCCAACTGTCGATAAACTTGCATTCTCGAGACTGGAAACTTGAAACTCTTTGGGAAGCCCATGATGGCCTTGCACTCATTATCAGTGAGCAGCCGTAGTCCGGTGGGCCCATCCTTTACGAATGTTCCAGTGAGGCGTTGGATTTTGTGGTACGAAGCCACAAGCGTTTTCACTTTGATTTTAGATCGGCGATCAATCACCTCGGGTCTCCCGTCATCGAGTTTCGATAGATAACCTTCCTGTAGGTGCTTCGAAATAGATCGATCCGTAATGCCCTTCTCAACAAATGGGCCAATAAATGTGTTCTTACGCGATTTCTTAGGCCAACTGTGCGCGATTCCGCGCTTTAGGCGGGACTTGTCGTAACCCACGATGTAGATCCTCTTGCGATGCTGCGGAACTCCGTAGTCGGCGGCATCCAGGATTTGGTGGTGCACTGAGTAGCCGAGCTCGTTGAGGCTCTGAACAATCACGGCAAACGTGTTGCCACCATCATGGTTGACGAGGCCTACGACGTTTTCAAGGAGAAATGCGGCTGGGCGTTTCTCTTCCAGTATTCGGAGTACGTCATAGAAGAGCGTGCCCTGGGTCTTGTGCTTGAAGCCTTGCCGCTGCCCGATTGAACTGAACGGCTGGCATGGAAACCCGGCGAGCAACACGTCAAAATCGGGAATTTCTGCTGCCTTGATTTTGGTAATGTCGCCATGAGGGGTTTCTTTGAAGTTTGCTGCGTAGGTCTTTTGTGCATCTTTATCCCACTCAGAGGAGAACACGCACTCCCCGCCAACTGCCTCAAACGCGATTCGAGTACCGCCAATTCCGGCGAATAGGTCAATGAAGCGGAAGGGCATCGTCTTCTTGGGCCGCCGCACACGAGGCCAAGGGATTGTGGTTTGGGTAGGGCGACGTACAGATTTCTTCACCCACAGAGTTTACGGCCTAGCGTGTCAGCGGTATGGCGCGGTACGAAGACGGTCCAGCCTTCTTCTGGTTAGGCGAGCAAGGCGTGCGGGTAGTCAGCATCTCAGAGCGGTCAACCCTCTACGGCAGGCACGTCAGGAGCGTGCCACAGAGGTGACACGGTTTCGCACCACCATGGGTTTTAGGAGGTGACGTGAAGAGCACAATGAGGCCCAAGACACTGCGCAAAGGGAGCAACTGCCCTACATGCAATGCTGCGAAGCTCATCCCAATCGTCTACGGCCTGCCCAGCCGTGAGGTCATGGAACAGAGCGACCGAGGCGAGATCGAGCTCGGTGGCTGCGTTGTGACTCAGATCATTGATCACAATGGGATCAGAACCAACGATCCTGAATTACATTGCCCAACGTGCAGCAGCAATTTCTACCGTAGTGGGGTAAAGGACACGGTGCCACAAGAAATCGCTGAGCAATTGGAGGAGCTGTGAGTCTTAATGGTTGGGAGGGCAGTCACCTGAGTTTTTTAGTCGATCGTCTTGATGACGGTAGCCGACTTCTGACAGTCGTTAAAAAATCAGACTGTGACTGGGTTAGAGAAACGTTTGGCGATGAAGCCGGAGATGCTGCGGATATGGGGCCGATTGAAATCTCATTAGAAGTAGTGCGTGAATTTGTAAATGAAGTCGTCGCTCATCAACGATGGGTGTTGGACTATGCAAGTCTGATGGAGTGGGATTGGTGAGCAGGTCGAGATTAACCTAGAGGTGCTGCTCTAGTTCCCATCTGAGCGCGTTGCGGGCCTTTGCCGAAACGCTAGGTAGTCCGGTTGTGTACCTGCCCGAGACGACTTTCTTCGACAGTTTGCCGCCCGCCTCAAGGGAGACGAGAGCATCAATCACCTCTTTAGTTCGCTTATGGCGCATCGCAATTGTCTTCTCCGGGTCACCAAAGAAAGAGAGCCTCTCCAGGTCGATTGCGAATTGTGGATTCTGTTCAGCCGTCAGATAACCCCATGCCCGTTCCGCAATGGCATGTTTAGCCCCCACGAGTTGAGTGGGCCTGTAGAGTGCGCGACTGATTGACTTCAGTGCCGCTTGCACTGGCCCACCCTCGACGTCAGAGAGCTTCGCGATCTGGCGTGGAAGCCAAACGAGGTTTGGGGTGAATGTGTACAGACGTGGGTCCCGTGAAGCAAGTACATCGCCCGAATTGTCACGCCAAATATGAGCGGCTACCCAGCCGAGACCCAGTCGTTGGCCTGTCATATATCCGTTTGCAGGCCCACGAACATTGAGGGCCTTTACCAGTCCTTTGACGAGAGAATTGTCATCTCGGAAGTAGCCGGCCGCATTTGGAGAGCCCCACTCGTCTGGAAGACCTTTGCCCTTATTGCCACGACTTTTTGGATCACGGACGGCCCACGGGAGTAAAATCGGGCACTCCGCGTAGACCTTTGGATCCCACCAGACGGAGCAGTCCGCCACGATGTGCTCAACGAGCCATTGGCCATTAGAACCCCCCTGCTTAATGAGGTCGCTCAGCAGGCGGTAAAGGAGGTTGTCTCCGTCACTCGAGATCTTGATCATCTGCGATTCATAGTTACAGACTTAGCCTCCCCAATGTTTTGTCCAACCAGCATTGTAAGCTTAGGTACCTAGACATGAATAGCAATCAGATATAAATTAGCCTCATGGGCGTAATGATGTACACGAAGCGGTTGTGACCTACAAGGTGACTCCTGAAGAGTGGCAGCGGGACGGGCTCCGTGTGCGGAAACATCTCGAAGAAGCAGCCGGAGAGACGTGGCACCTAAAAAAGGCCGTTGCTGAAATGAAAGCGAATGATTGGCCACATTGGCGTCAGTCTGAATGGCCAGGGTTCTACTTCGAATACAGAGAAGCTGCTCTTGGGAAGAAGGAATTCATACGTGGTCCAAGATACGGGAATGTCACCTTTGACCTGAAGTCCGCATTAGTTTGGGACCTCAAGGTACATGTCGGGGACAGTGGGATGGTGCCACTAAACGATCAAGAAGCTGTACAGGACTGCATTAATGAACATGGTTTTCTGGGCTGGATGATTCTGACTGGATCCGCGACATACGCATCAGATGCAGACCGAGAGTGGCACACAAAGTTTAAGGGGGGACTTTCGGCCTACTCCATCTCCAATCGTGCAGCAGGAAGGCCAAAACGGAGAATCAAAGGGTCATTTGCCCCTTCGGGCGTCATCGGATTTGGGATAGCCGGCATTGGTGCCCTTAACAAGGCGCTAGCGGAAGGTTGGCTAGTTGGGTTTCAGGAGGGAATGCGTAATTCCAACGGGACTGCTCGCCGCGCAAAATACATGGTAGATCTGTCTGCAGTCCCTGACTGGGCGTTAGTGAAGCGCTAAGGCTTAATCGCCTCGGAAGCCCTCTTTAGGACAAGCGCCGCCACACCGATATTCACAGCGTTACCAAATTGCTTATACGCGGCACCTGCTCGGAATGTTGGATCAGCACGCATAACCTTCTTCCAGGGCCGATAGTTGGTGAACCCTTGAAGGACGCCAGCTTCGGCTGGACCAATGCGGCGCCAGGTTTCCCCAAGCCCCACAACGGGCGTTTGCGCCATGGCCACAAGTGCTGGGGCGTAGGTCGGCGGCTTAACGCGGATACCGCTCGGACGTAGTTGAATCAAGCAGTCGCGAAGGGTTCGGCCTGTGCGCGTTGGATGGTGCCGCCGCGCTTGCCACTCAAGCTTTCGCCTGCTCTCAGGGAAGTCGGCAACCTTCCACTTGTCGAACCATTTATCAAGCAGCCCGGCATGCTCTTTGTAAAAGCGTTGATTCTTCTCAACGAAGTCAGTCCACCACTCAGGCTCCTCATGCTCTTCGTCGCTACGCTTCGCGCGGAGTGTTGAAGTACTTCCCTCTACGCGACCAGGTTTGCGCATGCGTCCGTACCATGCGTCAGCCCAGATTGGAAAGCCAGGCAGATCTTCGGCAGGCACCAACTTTACAAAGTCATCCCATGCTGCGAGCCAATTCAGTTCCTTCTCATCGAGTTCAGTCTCTTCTGGGTCTGAACCCTTAAAGATTGTTTCGATATCCCACGCACGTGATGAATCAGTGCGCCAATCTGCGGGGTCGAGGAGGCTGGAGTTGTCCAGGACCTTCAGCCCTTTCTTGGAATCTACTGCGACGATGTATACGCGCGGGCGGTTCTGAGGTGCTCCGCCCTTACCTTTTTTGATTTCATGAGGAGACAGGATCAGAGGTTCATGGTCAACAAAATATTTGGCTTCTCGTAATGCCTTGATAATCGTGTCCCAGGTGCGACCCTCGTCGTGTCCCACGAGGTTTGCAACATTCTCGAGGATTACAAGCGTAGGGCGTCGCGCGTCAATAATGCGCATGATCTCGTGGAAGAGCGTCCCTTGGGTCTGCTCGCTCATTCCCTTCTGCGCACCGCCCTTAGAAAAGGGCTGGCATGGGAATCCAGCGAAGAGAATGTCGTGTTCAGGAACTAGGTTTTTGTTGCGAATCTCTGCTGCTGTTGCTTCGCGTTGCTTGCCACTCTTCGTCACATAGAGGACTTCACGAATGTCACCTCGCAGATCAGTCTCAGGGAACATCGTGGAATAGACCTTCTGGCAGTCCTCGTCCCACTCAACGGCCATGACGCATTCAGCATCGGGGAATACTTTCAGTGCTGCGTGATGAAACCCGCCAATGCCGGCAAAGAGGTCAATGAAGCGGACCTTCTTGCCGAAGGTCAAGCCAACCCCACCCTCTCCCTGACCTCACGCATCGTCTCGGTGACGAGGGGGAGGAGGCGCTGTGCGCCGTCGCCGAGGATGTTGTTGATCTCGTGGGGGAGTGCGATCAGTTCCTGGTAGCGCTCGCGGGCGGGGGCGTAGTGGGCGGTGAGGCGTTCGGCGAGTGCGCGCTTCAGGTCGGCGCAGCCGGTGGTGGCGTTGCGCTCGGACTCCCAGAGCTCCTTGTAGTCAGGGTTGACGAGCTTGTGCAGCTGGCAGACGTTGCAGGCCTCCGGGTGTCCAGGGTCTGACTTCAGCGGGCGCTTCACGTCCGTCACGGCGGACATGACCTGCTTCTTGATCGTCTCGGCGTCGCTGAGGATGTCGATGGTGTTGTTGATCGACTTGCTCATCTTCTTCTCGCCATCTGTGCCCAGCACCACGGGGGCTTCCGTGAAGACGGCCTGCGGTTCAGGGAAGGTCTCGCCGAACTTGTGGTTGAAGGCGCGAGCGATCTCGCGAGAGAGTTCCAGGTGCGCCGCCTGATCCTTACCTACTGGCACCACACTCGCCTTCGGCAGGAGGATGTCTGCCGCCTGCAGGATGGGGTAGGTGAGGAGGCCGTGATTCACATCGTCTGGTTGCGTCAGCTTCTTCTCCTTATAAGTTGGTGTCCGCTCCACCCAGCTGACGGGGGTGACGGTCATCAGGATCCAGGCGAGCTCCAGCACCTCTGGCCGATGGCTCTGCACAAAGAGGGTGCACTTGTTCGGATCAAGGCCAAGGGCGATCAGCGCCGCCGCCATCTCCCGCGTCTGGCGGCGCAGTCGATCGCCGTCATGGACGCTGGTAAGCGCGTGGTAATCGACGATGCAGTAGATGGACTCGTAGTTCTCCTGCAGCGCCACATAGTTCCGAATGGCGCCCAGGTCATTCCCCAGGTGCGGCGCCCCTGAGGGCTGGATCCCCGAATAGGCGCGGATCGGCTGCTTGTTCATGGAGGGAGTGTAGCGGCGGGAGGGGCTCCGCTACGCTTGGCGCATGAGCGCCTCTCAGTCTGCATCGGGCTTCAGCATCGCCCTCCTCGGCGGGGGGACGGTGGGAGCTGCCGTGGCGCGAGGGCTCGTCTCCCGGTACGAGGAGTGGGGGATTGAGATCGCGGGCATTGCGGTGCGCGATGTGGCGAAGGCTGAAGCTGCAGGCCTTGGCAAGATTGCGCCGCTGACGACGGATCCTTTGGCTCTCGCTTCTTCTGATGTGGATCTTGTCGTGGAGCTGATGGGTGGGTTGGATCCTGCGCTTCCTGTTGTGGAGACTGCGCTGAAGGCGGGGCGGCCGGTGGTGACGGCGAACAAGTTGCTGCTCGCGAACTTCGGTGCGCGGTTGGAGTCACTTGCACGCGCCTCTGGTGCAGCGCTGCGCTTTGAATCTGCGGTTGCGGCGGGGGTGCCCGTGATTGGCGTGCTGGCGCGCGACATGGCGGCGAACGAGATCACTTCTATTAAGGGGATCATCAACGGCACCACGAACTACATCCTCACCAAGATGGAGAGCGAGGGATGGTCGTACGAACAGGCGCTCGCCGAGGCGCAGAAGATTGGCTACGCCGAGGCGGATCCACGCTCCGATGTTGAAGGCGAAGACGCGGCGGCGAAGCTCGTGATCTTGGCGCGCATGGCGGCTGGCGCATGGCCGGCGCTGTCACATGTGCAACTAGATGACGCGCCAGGGATCACTGGTGTTCAGGCGACCGATATTGCGGCGGCTGCGTCTCGCGGCGCACGCCTGCGCATGTTGGCGTCGTGGGAGAACGGTGGCGATGATGCGTCAAAGGATGTGTTGTCGGTGCGCGTGACAGAAGTCCCCGCCGACTCGCGACTTGGCACCACGGTTGGTGGTGGAAATCTGATTGTCATTTCTGGTGATCTGATTGGCGATCTGACACTCGCCGGTGCTGGTGCTGGACCGGGCTCCACGGCGAGTGGCGTGATCAGCGACATCTTGGCGGTGGCGCGCGGCGAGGGTTCGTCGTGGGGCGACCTGCCACCCGCAGATAACGCACCAGCCCCTGCATGGTTCCTTGCGGCGAAGAAGAAGCGTGGTGATGCATGAGTGACGCAATGCACTACCCATACCCGAACGGCTGGTTCATGGCGGTTGCTGATCGAGAAGTCGATGCCGCGCGCGGCGAAGCGCTGCTGCGCGCCGCCGGCGCAACGGAGGTGCGACGTCTGGTTGCTGGTGGCGACGGAGTTGCAACGCTCGGCAAGAGCGGTCGCTTTGAACGCCTGATGAACTGGCTGCGACATCTGAATACGGATCAAGCGTCAGACCTGCTCGTCTATGAGGGTGCGCGCGACGCTGGTCGCGTGGTGCTGGTGGCGCGCGGTTTGGGTGCTGATGCGCGGCGTGCCGTTGCGGCGCAGTTGCGCACGGCCGACCTGCACTTCGTGAACTTCTACGGCGGCGTGGTGACGGAAGACTGGGACGGTTGGCGCGGCGCGCTGCTGCCGAACGTCCCCGCATGGGCGTGGCGATGAGCGGCGCGCGTCCGATCTTGATGGAGCGCTTCCGCTCCGTGCTGCCACTTACGGCTGCAACGCCGCTGCTCACGTTGGGAGAGGGGGCGACGCCGCTCGTGCGCGCGCCGCGTTTGGGTGCGTCAATTGGTGCATCTGATCTGTGGCTAAAGGTTGAAGGGGCGAACCCGACCGGATCGTTCAAGGATCGCGGCATGGTGGTGGCTGTGGCGAAGGCGCTGGAGTCTGGAGCCCGAGCCGTGGTCTGCGCCAGCACAGGGAACACCTCGGCATCCGCCGCCGCATACGCCGCCGCCGCGGGGATCGAGGCGGTCGTCTTGCTTCCCGCTGGAAAGATCGCCGCAGGGAAGCTGCTCCAAGCGTTTGCCGCAGGGGCGAAGGTGATCTCGATTCGCGGCAACTTTGACGACGCGCTCGACATCGTCCGTGAGCTCGGCGCCGCAGGAGGCGGCGTGGAGGTTGTGAACTCCATCAATCCGCACCGCATCGCGGGGCAGGCCACCGCCGCGCACGAGATCGTTGCTGATCTTGGTGATGCGCCCGATGTGTTGGCTTTGCCGGTTGGGAATGCGGGGAACATCAGCGCCTATTGGCGCGGCTTTAACGACGCGCTCGCTGTTGGTGCTGCGAAGCGGCGACCACGCATGGTCGGGCTGCAGGCGGCGGGTGCTGCGCCACTGGTGAACGGTTCGCCGATTTCCAATCCAGAGACGGTGGCGACGGCAATTCGCATCGGGAAGCCCGCCTCATGGGAGACGGCGATCGCCGCGCGCGACGAATCGGGCGGACTCATTGACTCCGTCACCGATGCAGAGATCCTGCGCGCGCAGGAAGAGATCATTCGACTTGGCGGCATCTTCGTAGAGCCCGCCTGTGCCGCGCCGATTGCCGGTCTGCGCAACCTGATTGCGTCCGGACGCGTGGATGGTTCGGCGCGCATTGTTGCGGTGATGACGGGATTCGGCCTGAAGGATCCAGAGACCGCGTCGCGCATGATCGGTGAGATTCGCGAAGCTGATGCCACGCTCGCTGGCGTGCGCACGGCACTTGGATGGTGATGGGAGCGTGATGGCGTGAGCGACGATCAGTTGAAGGCACTCATCGGACGATCGGTGACGATCTCCGTCCCTGCCACGGTGGCAAACATTGGCGCCGGCTACGACGTGCTCGCCCTGGCGCTCGACTACCGGAATGAACTTACCGTCCGCGTATCAGGACTCGCACTCCCTGGTGCCGCTGGGGATATCTCCATCGTTGTAGAAGGGGAGGGGCTCAGCGAGCTGCCGACCGACAAGAGCAACGTGATGGCGGGGGCGCTCGTGCGTGGTCTCACTGCCGCGGGCGTTGCCGATGCCGATCGACTCTCGTTTGAGATCAAGGCGCTGAATCGCATCCCGCTCGCGCGCGGACTCGGCTCATCTGCCGCCGCCTTCGTGGGCGCCCTCTTCGCCGGCGCCGCACTCGCTGGCGCATCCGGTTCTATTGATGATCTGCCAGGTTCCTGCGCCGATCTCTTCCCTGACGAACTCACTGATCGCCTCTTCGCCGCCGCCGACGAATACGAAGGGCATCCAGACAACGCCTCCGCCGCAATCTTCGGTGGCCTTGTGGCGAGTGCGCGCGTGGACGGCGTGTTGACCGCGCGACTGATCGCCGTGCCAGAGGAGACGATCCCAGTGGTCGCCATCCCTGAGTTGCGACTCCCCACGAGCGAGATGCGCGCCGTGTTGCCGAACAAGGTGCCGATGGAAGATGCGGTGCATAACGCGAGTCGCATGGCGGCGGGGATCGCCGCACTCGAGGCGGGCGACGTCACTGGCTTTGCGCTCCTTGCCGATGATCGACTGCATCAGCCGTATCGCGCGGCGAAGTATCGCGCCATGCCCGCGTTGATTACCGCCGCTGTTGGTGCCGGTGCGGTGAGCGCCTCTCTTGCCGGTGCAGGGTCTTCCGTGTTGGCGATCGTTGATGATGCGTCGCGTGTGAGTGCAGTTTCTGCGGCAATGGAGGCGGCGATCAGCACGGCGCAGATTGGCGGCGGTGCGCTGCGCTTTGACGTGGATACTGATGGCGTGCGCATCGAGGCGTACGAAGGCTTCGGCGCGTGAGTGACGCGCTCCTTGTTCAGAAGTACGGCGGCAGCTCCGTTGCAGATGTCGCGCGCATCGGCGCCGTTGCAGCACGCATTGCGGCCGACCGCGCCGCAGGGAACAGCGTCGTCGCCGTGGTCTCCGCCATGGGCGACACCA
>Ga0315906_10001561_pt1 | contig 33815 bp, 44 predicted proteins | sample LakEriMetagenome_4_FD_203526 | JGI IMG/M metagenome (GOLD analysis project Ga0315906, IMG submission 203526) | Freshwater fungal communities from buoy surface, Lake Erie, Ohio, United States - Buoy 2 MA122 | ecosystem: Environmental > Aquatic > Freshwater > Lake > Lake biofilm | place: USA... | reverse complement strand
ACAGCCCAAAGGGGTGAATCGGGCCTCTACGGGCCGGAAAAGTGCCTCTACGGGGCTTTAAAGGCTGGAAACCCAGGCCAAAAACGCGATGATTCCGAAGCCGATAATGACGAAGAGGAAGTCGTATTTGGTCTTCTGATCCTTGAACTCGTACAACTCGACAAAACGGTACCGATTAGGGTCCATCTTGTCAAGCGGTCGCTTCATAGGTAGCGGGTAATCCCGTAGAACTTGCACGCGACGCAGATACCCGTCACTGCGAGGATGAACTGCAGCCCGGCAAGGACCGCAACCAAAATCGGTGCATTAAGCGCCAGGCCTGCAAACGCGAAGACTGCCCCCAAGAGTTGCGCCAAGCGAATCCCACTTGCCGGATGCTCTGCCGTACCAGACGGGCGATAGAGGATTGTAAGGAGGTTTGGCCCGCCGAGGAACGCCAGCAGCAACGCGCCGCCAATGAGTCCCACAAGGATCTGGCTTTGGGTGAAGAACGCAATCGTCAAAATCGCGACACTCGTCGCCGCGCCCTTGCGGGCTCGTGCAGAGTTCACCATCTTCATCGTCGTGCCCTCCGCTCTCGATCATAGCGACTCGACATCGAGCGTATCTGCGTGACGTCGAACTTCTTGCCGTAGCCAAACTGGAACCATGCGCAAAGGTCGCAGAAGATTTTCACTTCTTCGCCGTTGATCTCTGCGTTGCATCGACCCTCTGCCTCTGCTACGTCGAGCCATCCGCTGGAGTCGGCAATCTGGTAGTTGTGGTTATCTTCCAACCACTTGTTCACTCGTCGCTTGTATCGCGAGTGTTCGTCGTATGCCCGGCGCCACCTACGGTACTGTCCGTAGTCTTGCTCGCTGAACTTCGGCGCTTGATCAGTTGATCCAGGGCGTGCCACCACTTCTGGTAGTGGCTGTCCATCGAGCTGCGCCGCCGCCGCAGTTTCCTGTCCCTCGCCTGCCATTTTGATTCTCCCATGTTGATGTCCTCTTAGTCGAGCTTACCACACGCATGGCAGCGTCTGACACTCTTTTTACGGGGCAACGCAGCATCTCGCTCTCGGATGACTTTTCGGGCCGAGCGGTACGATTTGAAGAGGGACTTTTCCCACTTCTTTGCCTTTCGCGGCGAGTACTCCTGGTGGAGTTGGAGGAGGCGCTTCGCCCAGAGCGTCGTGTGTGCCTCTCCGGACCAGATGTGCGCAAGCTCGTGGAGTCCGGTCTCGACATCCCAGCCGCAAAGGGTAATCTCCGCAATCTCGCTGACGGCGTATCCCAGGGCGTGGTAGGGCTGCTGGAAGTCGTGGACGTGAAGCTTGACCTCGGTGACTTTGATGCGATGACGACGCGCCATATCTCCGATTGCCTGGAGGGACTTCTTGAACATTTTGACGTGCTTTGGCTCAGCGCGTTTTGGGTAGCTCAGTTTGAACGGTAGTTCGTCCTCCCAGGCGAAGTAGGCCATTTACCGGCCGCCAAGGTTGAACTTTTTTTCGAGGTCTGCCGCTGTGGCAAATCCTGACGACGCAACTGGGGTCGCGCCCGGATTAAAGAACACCAGCGTTGGAAGGGACATGACGTTGCATGACTTCGCTGCCACTGGGCTCTGGTCTACGTCAACCTTTACGAACTTTATCGTCCCGGAGAATTTTTCCGCGAGCTTCTCGAATTCCGGTGCCAGTCGTTTGCACGGATTGCACCACCCAGCCCAAAAGTCGATAAGGACTGGTCCGTTGTGGTTGAGGACTTCCGACGTGAACTCCACATCGGTTACGTTGACGATTGCCACTTTGAGCTCCTTTCTGGGCGGTCATTCTACCAGCCTTTGCTGGACCGGCGACTGTACGCTTTCCTTAACCATGCCCACAAATCGGGTTTGCGACTTCTTGAACCAGAGCGGATATTCCCCTGTCGGACCGTTTCGGTGCTTGGCGATTTTGAGGTTTACAACTTCGCCGTCGGTCGAACGGGACTCCTCAGTCCGCTCGTTCTCCCGCCAGAGCATCAAAACCACATCGGCGTCCTGTTCTATGCTACCGCTCTCGCGCAGGTCTGAAAGTCTAGGCTCCTTGGTATCCCGCGACTCTGATGCGCGTGAAAGCTGGCTCAGCGCGATAACCGGGACATCGAGGTCTCGCGCAATTGACTTCAGCCCGCGAGAAATTTCGCTAACCTCTTGCACGCGATTTTCTCGTCGATCGCCACCCATCAACTGCAGGTAATCGATAATCACGAGGTCAATTGCATGCTCTCCAGCAAGCCGTTGGCATCGGGCGCGAATCGACGCAATGTCAATTGACGATGTGTCGTCGATAAAGAGCGGCATCGTATTGAGGCGAGAGAACGAGTTCGTTAGTGAGGCCCAGTCATTCTCGCTAATTGACCCGGTACGAATGCGCGATGCGTCAATCGCCGCGTCACCACTCACGATGCGCTGCACGAGCTGCGAGCTGCTCATTTCGAGTGAGAAGAACGCCACCGTCTTCATCTGCTTTGCTGCATTCTCGGCGATGTTGAGCGCAAGCGACGTCTTACCAACCGACGGACGAGCCGCCAGGATAATCAGGTCTGACTTGTGGAATCCGCCCAGTGTTCGGTCCAAATCCCCAAGTCCGGACTTAATCCCGTTCTGCTTTGCCCCGTTGGCCGCTGCCTCAATCTCGTCGTATGCGCTGCCAGCCAAATCGCTCCAGCGCTTCAGCGCGCCGTTATTGCTCGAATTGGAGACGCCAGAGAGGAGAGAGGTCGCCTGGGAGATGATTTCGTCTGGATCGTCAGATGTGCCGGTCAGCCGGACGATTTCCGTACCAGTTCGGCGAAGGGTACGCAGCAGCGCCCACTTCTTGACGATTTTTGCATATTGGTCGGCGTGAATCGAGGTAGGGGTCGAATGGGCCAGATCCATCAGGTTGACCAGGCTCGGGCTGCTCATCGCATCCATTGCCTTCAACTTGTCGTGCACGGTGACCGTATCGATCTTTCCGTGTTCATTCCAAATCGAGAGGCAGGCCGCGTAGACATCTCGGCACAGGGCGTCCTCGAAATCCTCAGGCTTGACGACGTCGCTCACCAGCGCCATCACGCCGGTATCGATCAGGATTGATCCGACAAGAGAGCGCTCAGCGTCGGAGTTGGTCGTGTCGGGCTTCCACTCCTCCATCTCAGCCACCAATCGCGAGGTAGCGACGGGTCGCGGCAACCAATAGCTGTTTTACGGTATCAGAAGGATGTGGTGTCAAGTCTTCTGCCCTCCAAGCAAGCGCTAGTTCTGTAAGGGACTGATACGCCTGCTCTACCCTAGCAGTGTACGCAATATCCTGCACACCACGAGAGAGCTCAATAACACGGTGACCGCTACGGATGCAGTCCTCAAGCTTGGATTCGATTTCATCCGAAGTCTGAGAACGTTCAATCCTGACGAGAACTGTCCAGACATGCTGGAACATCACTTTGCACTTTCGCTTAGCTTCGTGCTTTTTCACATTACTCCTTTATTGCCTGGCTGCTGGGCTGGCGGTAAGACCCGACTGGAAGTGCTCCATGCGTCAGCATGGGGTACGTACCAGCGGGTCTATAGTTCCGCCCAAAAATTTGCCGGCTTTTTCTATGGTTTGTCAATACCTAGAATGGCAGGTCAGCGAAGCTGTCGTCAGCAGGGGCAGCATTGCCCGGCTGCTGGCTGTACCCACCCTGGGCCTGGCCGTCGTTCTTGCTTCGCGCAAGAATCTTCAGGAACTGTGCCGACACCGCAATGTCGATGTGACGCTCGCCCTGCTTATCCGTCCAATCGGAGACTTCGAGACCACCCTCGATGTACACCATGTCGCCCTTGCGAATGCTGTTCGATGCGTAGTCTGCGCGCTGGTCCCATGCAGTTACCGGAACCCACACAGTCTTGTCGTTGCCCTGGTCGTCCTTGCCAGCGTGATGTGCAACGTTGAAGTTCGTGACGTTTCGTCCGCCCTTGGTGGTGCGGAGTGTTGGTGCCTGGCCAACTCGGCCGATCAAAGTTCCCTTAAACATAATTTATTACCCTTCGTTTTGTATCAGGACGTCTATGCGTTCCTGAGTGTGTCTAGTTTGAAGATCTATCACCCTTGGTAGGAACCATCTGTCGTTGACACCAATCCCCTTGGCGATGGAGTCCATCGTTAGCTTGAGAATGTTGTCCGCGTCAATTGGCCTATTGAGATAGATCCAAAAGTGTACGGCTATTAGTCCCTCTCGGGGTTGCCATCCGCTTTCGCTTTGTGCGATGCGGACAGCGTATTCAACATAAGTCTTCCAATCCTTAGCCTCCTTCGACATATATACGCTACCAAGACGCCGGTTTACCCTAAACGCCTTATTCCAACTCGGCGGTCTGCCGAGTAACTCAAATACCAGCTCGCCCGAGGTCGGGTCGGAAGTCTGGTGCCTTGGATCGGATGACGCGGCAGGTGTGCTGAAGTCGCGAGACTGCTGCTCCATATCCATCATCCTCCAACTCATCCAGCGTTCGGTTGCTGGTTACCAAGGTAGGGAGCATCTTACCGTACCGGCTTTCGATAAGCACGTACAGCCTCTCGGCCGCCCAATCGGTAGCTCGCTCCTTACCAAAGTCGTCAAGAACCACGACGGACGCCTCGTCGCGGCAAAACTGATAGAGGTCCACTGCTCGGGAGTCAGTGTACTTCTGGGCGTCACGGATTGTGTCCAGGAACATCGGGACATTGACGAATCGCATACCGGGAGTTCCGTCGCGCCACAGTCGCCTGGAAAGTGCGGCAGCCATAAGGTGTGTTTTCCCGCTGCCTGGCTCGCCCATCAGGAACAGTCCTCGGTCGGTCAGCGGGGCGTCTGCCCACTCAATCGCTGCCTCCATAGGCTTATCTGGATTTGCTCGCGGCTGGTAGTTCTCAAAGGTGCACCCAGCGTAACGCTGCGGTATCCCGATGTACCTGAACATCCGGTCGAACTCTTCTTGACTAATCATCTCACTCCTCAACATACTGATCACGGCTCACTGTAGCACGAATCCCAGCAGACCGCACGCGGTTCTTCGGGGCCGCCATAGCCTTCTGCAGGTATGATAGCGCATCTCCGCTGAGCTGTCTCATTGAGATGTCCGCGATCTTCACCATTAGCGGCCCATACTGCTTGTCAGAGGCCTTCAGGATCATGGCGAGCCTAATATATTGCTCTCGATCCATTGAAACTCCCATCATCGCCTGCCAGTACTCTCCGAGCCTACCGATCTTGGCCGAGTCTGTTGGGCCGTTGATCACGTAGTCATACCACTCGCGCATTGTTCGAACTGGGGCGTCGGCGGTAATGCCAAGTGTCTCAGCGCGCTTGCGATAGGTTGCCGCCTTGCGCTTTCGCTCCTCGAGCTCCTCTTGCGGCAGGTCGTTCCACTCTTCCCAGTCGTGAATCAGCAAGCCATCGAGTAGACCGGCACGCCTAAACGCAGGGAGGTGCTTGATGTACTGCTTGCCAATAAGCATCTGGACGTGCTCTTCCGACTCAAACTGACCGTTGGTCTCCGCGGCAGCGCAAAGCAAGACGACCCAGGCATATCGCGCAGCGTCATCTGGCAACCGTGACATCTTCTTGTGCCGCGGAAGATTTACGTGGATGCGGATGTGGTCGGCTATGACTTCGGTCCCGACTTGGCCGCCAGCTTCGGCACTAGCCGTAGCAGTTCCTTGCGGGTCGTTGGGATTGCATTGCCGTTCTGTCCGTTGGTGTCTACGCATAGTCCCCTAAATTCACATGTCTCATGAAACCAGGCTTCTGGGTTTGGGAAGAACGCTTTCTTCTCGATCATATCAAGAATTCCGCGAGCCATCATATACAACTGATCAAAGTTCTCCTGACTTCGGTAAGTTGACCGCCGGTCAACGTTTGGACCCTTTGAGTTCAGCGTGATGATGTTGAAAAGAACCTCTGGGTTCTTGCCAAAGTTGTCGCGGATAAGCCCAGCATACGCAGTAGCCTGCATATCCTTGTGCTCCTTACCCTTATCCCATGCCCGGTAAGAGGTTTTGTGGTCGATAACAATGTTGCTCTTTGTGTAGAGGTCGGGAACGCCCTTGAGCTTCACCGGAAGATTCCCAAGCTTGCTGTGCCTAATCTCGCCGTACATCGACCGCTCGACCGCCTCGGCCTCCCAATCGTCGCCTTCATCAAGCGCAGCAATAAGCATGGCCTCGCTCTTGACAGCTTCACCAAGTGGATCTCGTATCTTTTCGTTCTCCCAGTTTACCTTGGAAGACTCCTCAGCAAAGTAGCGTCGGGTGTATTCAAGTGCCTGCTCTCGACTCGTCTTCTTAGTGCTGTACCACCTGGCAAGTCCAAAGTGGACGCTAGATCCGACCAGCGCGGCTGCGCCGGTCGACTCCGTCCAAAGCTTCTTGCCGTACCTGAAGTAGCCATATAGCGGACACGTCAAATAGGCTCGTAGCTCCGAGATGGAGAAGTAGCCCTTTGAGACCTGCGCCTCTAGCGTTTCGCTGAGATGCTTCTTTGCGCTCTCAACGATCTCGGCCTTGACGTCGTTTGTTAGAACCTCTGGCTGCTCATCCATTTGCGGCGTCCAGTGCATCCTTACGGGCCTTATAAGCCTTCTGGAGAGCCTGTAAACGCTCGCCAGCGAGATTGCTGCTTGCGATATCCTTGCCGATGGCCAGGAGTTCCGCAGAGCTGCTCGCTGAGTTTATCGACGCAATCCAGTCGAGGATCGCGGGGTCTTCTTCGTCGTTAAAGATTTCAAGCGCTGCGGCGACAATCGCCTCGTCGCTCTGCTTCTTTGCCGCTGGCTTAGGCTCTGACTTTGCCGCTCCACCCTTAGAGGCGATCTCCTCGGATGACGCTACCTTCTTGGCCGGAAGGCCAGCCATGACAAGTGCCCGACCGACTGCGGATGTCTCGCAGTTCTCCACCTCGCTACCGCGAGTGTATGGGGTGCTACCTGGAATCGCAAGGAAGCTATGACCAGTTCCCGCTGGCTGCTCATTCTCGCTAATGCCTCGGTAGGCTAGCGCTCGGAATGAGACGCCCTTGTCGTCAAGGTGCATCATGGTGGTCTCAATTCGACCATCCGGATAAGCCTCGTACCAAGCCTTGATTCTCGCCGCTACATCTACGTAGTCATCGAGCTTGAAGCTTCCACGTCCTGCTGGTGCGTTGTTTCCGTATGCCATTTACTTACTCTCCTTATCTACCCAATCTTCAAACAAATCCTGCTCTGTCATATTAAAAAGCCTCGATAGTTTTCTCCTTAGTGGCTTCGACATAGGACTATGTCCGTATTGTACCTGATTCAAATACCCAAGACTCACGCCAAGCATTTCGGCGATCTTCGCTCGCTTAAGCCCAGTTTTCTTGAGCATTACCCAGACCTTATCAGACCTGATCTTTTCCTGCAAGCGGCGCCCCTGGTGCTCCGGGCCGCTTAGCCGACTCACTTCGGCTCTCGCTTCTTGGCCCTTTCCAGCAGTTGATACACACGGTTCCTGCTGATGCCAAGTTCCTTCGCGATGGACGTAATCGTCCTGCCCCCGGAGGAAAGCTCTCGAATTTTAGCGACCCGGTCCCAGAATGGGGCAGCGTGAATACCGGAAAGGTACTCGCGGCTGCACGGCCAGCACCGAAGCGTATTCTTTGTGGACGTAGCTGCGCCGCAGTCGACGCAGATCTGGTCCTGATTCAACTTTTCACTCATCGATACGCTCCTCTGCGGCCGGTACGAGGTCGTCCGAAACCCGCTCATCGTTGCTTGCAAGGTGCCTAAAGAAGCACTTTGTGTGGGTGTCTCCATGCGGTGTCTTTATGACTGGACCGAGATTCTGGACGGCGGCCATTTTATTGCCAGCGCCCTTCCGGTTAAAGCAGTCAGGGTGTCCGCATACATCGCTGCCGAACAGCTGTTTTGCGACAAACATGTCAGCCATAAGCCTCTCCTTCTACGCCTATCAAATACTCCCGTAGGGCCGCTCTCCATTTCTTGGAGGATTCGGTCTTCACCCTATGGTGTAAACCGCATAGTATCACGCAATTAGCCCTTGACGATGGTCCACGTTTGCCAAGGCCGGACGTTGACACATGGTCAACTTCTAGTGTGATTTTTCCAGGGCCAAATTGACTCCCGCATTCTCCGGTCATTCCGATCGATGGACCGACGCAGCCCTTATCCCTTTTTAGGAGATCGAGTCTTAGGCTTTCTGTTACGGGGTCCTTGTGCGCCATCCTCTGCCTCCTGCTTGTTAGGGCTTGCCTTTTCGGATCTCATTATACGGCACGGAATGCAGAAGCACGGCTGTTGGTGGTAGAGCTTCTCCGCCATTAGCGCTTACGTTCGCGGGCCTCTACCTGGCGCATGACCTTATTAGCCCATCGCTCCCCAGGAACCCCGCCCCATAGCGCATTTGCAATCCTGCCAGCGGACGGATAGCCAGCCTCACCAGGTCGATATCCCTGACCCTTGCGATCGACCGCGTGGCGCGCGTGCCAAGCTCGCATCTTTCGCGCACGAGCAATCGTCATGGTGTCATTGATCAGCATTCGCGCTGTCGTTTGACCAGGGCCAATCCCGCCGCGACCGAACTCTTTGCGCCAGTCCAGGCCTCGCTTAGCTTCAGCCTTTACTGCTCGTGGTGCCTTGAGGTTGATGGGTCGATCTGACTTCTCGGTCTCGGCCTCGCCGTCTTCCTCTGCGTCCTCTTTGGCGGAAAGGATCACTACCTTTGCGGCTGTGTAATCGACATCCTCATTGGCATCGAGGACGTAGATCTTCTCGAACTCCTCATGGAGCTCCTCAATAAGCTCAAGCTTTGCCTCTGCGTTGTCCTCAACTGGGAGAATGAACACGTTCGTGATTACGACCTGGTTGTCGTCAAGCGCCTTCATCATAGGTCCGAGGTCTTCCTTCTGAACATTGGTCATAATGTAAATCTCAGCGCCTTCGTCCTCACCTTCCTCGAAGTCCTCAATGATGTCGAAACCGCCTTCAAGGATTTCAAAACCTGGGGTCATGATTGTTCCGATTGGATCGACAAGAACAGCGGCCGATCGCTTACCGGGATGATTCTTCTTCATTGGTGGCTTTGGCGGCATGCTCGGCTTTGATCGCCGTGCTGGTGGCTTTGGCGGAAGCTTCTGCTCGGCACCCTTTTCCTCGCCAGGCATCGTGCTATCTGTTGGCATTGCGATTGCCGGTGGTGTTGGCTCGTCGGCTGGTTGCGCAGGTGTCTCTTGGGTCTCGTCATCGCCACCCTCTGGTGCGCCAACTGGGCTGTCTGGTGGAGTGGTGTTCCCGTCCCCATCGACGATGCCAAGTTCGCGCGCATACAGCGAAAGGGGCAGGAAGCCGCGCGGGGTTGGTAGCCAGATCTCGTCACCAATCTTACCAACTCCGTCCTGGCCGCGCTCACGGAGAGCGTCGTTCAGGCGAAGCCAAGGCATACCGGCAAGAGCGGCTCGGTAGTACGGCGTGATTACCTCTTTCGAAGCCCGACCAAGGTCGGTGTAGGTGAATCGAAGGTTCTCGTCGTAGCGCCAGACAATTTCTCGGGTTAGGTACTCAGCAATAAGGTCCAGGAGCGGGGTGATGCCAACGTCCTGGGTGAATGCAGCGCCGACCTCGGCGCTCGCCCGATTAACGTCCATCGTGATGCCAATGTCTTGTGGCTGAACACCAAAGACCGCGCAGATCTTGCGGGCCAGATAGATCTGCCACTCCATGAACTGCATGTCTCGGTTGGACGGCGCAAGTGGAATCCACTGCATCTGCTTGCCGCCGCCTGTAATGGCGACCTGGCTGCGCCCAGCAATCTCAGCGTCCCAGTAAGACTTAAATGCGTCAACCTGATCCGGGCGGATACCCTCACCGAGGTGGAGTATCCCCGGAGGCGCCGCCTGAGTCACGGACCGCGAGTTGTATTGGGCCGCAGCCATGTCGGAGTCAATGGTCGAAGCGAGAACCTCAAGTGGAGACAGGCCGAGTGGCGAGTAGGTCATTGGGTTCGCCTGGATAACAACAAGCTCCTCGTTCAGATACTTTGAAACAACCTTCCCGGAGCTGTCGTACTGGTAGTAGCGCGGCTTGTCGGAGTCAGTCCCATCCCACGACGGATCGAAGCGGATAGACCCGCCGTCAATTGGCCAAAGGTTAGCAATTGGATCGCGTCGGATTCCAAGACGGGCACCTGCGGTAGGCTCAACCTCAATAGCGCCGATGTCAAGAGTCAAGAGATCTTCAATCACTGGCTCAATAAACGAGCGGAAGGAGTCCCTTCGCGTGTTCGGGTGGCGGAACAGATACTTGATACGCTTTACGGTGAGGTGGTCTACCGGGGTCTCGCCATCAAGCGAGACGATATCCCACTGAGCTCGGCTGACCTGCGTGCGGCGAAGGTTGATCGCGGCTCGAATCCAGGGATTCTCTCGCGCCCATCGGCGGAGCTGCTTTACTGAACGCTTCCCGTTGTTGTCGATCTGTGATGCGCCGCGCGTGTATGGGGAATTGTCCCAATTGGGCAGCATCTCGTCCGGGAAGTTCTTGACAGTCTCGTTGCCGCCCCTACCAAGGATACGGTCGAGTATCGATCGATCTTCGGCCACTTATTTTCTCCCTCTGATGGAGGACCTGATGGCCCCCCAGATGGTTTTTTCCTGCATTTCGCCAGAGATTGTTTTTCTTGTCTGCTCTAATGTTAGCGCAACCCTGCGAACCGGACCGTCATACGATATTGCTCTCATGCACGGATAATTTTGCCAGTATCTCGGAACAGCAAATCTCCCGTCAGCAAAATCTACCACGACAGTCGATGTTATGTCAGGTGTCAATCCTCTACCTCGTTGTTGTCCTCTCCTGGCAAGACGATTTCATTATCTTCGTCCTTATCGAGCTCCCAGACGTGCCTTGCATAGGCTCGCTGCTGAGGTACGCTCCTCCGAAGCCTGTGGAGCAGTTTATAGCAGTCAGAGCAGACTGCGTATCTTTTCTGGCCCTTAGCCCTTGGGACTAGGGGCTCCGGGACCAGAACGGTCTCGATATGATGCTCACCGCTCATGATGAAACAAAGCGCACACCGAGGGTGGGCCCTTTGTATTAGTTCATATCTCTTGACAAGAGGCTCGAAAGTCTTCTGTAGTCGGGCAAGCTCCTTGTACCCGCGCTTTAGCTCTGAGGCTGTTTCCTGGAGCTGCTGGCACGTTGGGCACTTTTTAGACGGCTCATCCGCCGACACCTCGACTATCTCAGGCTCCGGCCCTAGGGCGAATTCGCTGTCAGTATCCATTGCATTATTATACGGTATAAAGGACTAATACCCACCCTAATGGTCAAAATAGGTGACTAATAGGGTCTTAATATGTGTAAACTGTGCAGAAATGTGGTTAAATACCACGTAGAAATTGTTCTGTTGACTAGTCAATAGAACAGTCATACAATCCTAGGGCTAGGGGCTATGCCCAGGGAGGTTGTCTTGGATTTCAAGCTTTACACCAACGCCCTAAAGGTACGGGAGTCCGATAACGGAGATCTATACGTCTCCGGGACCACGTCATCTACGATTAGGGATCGACAGGGTGATGAGATCACTCTTGACGCTATCAAGTCCATGGCGGATACGGCGAAGCAAAACATGACCGTATTCCTCAACCACAATTACAACGTTCCGGAGGACCTCTTTGGTTCTGTTACGGACGCCAGGATTGTCAAGCGTCTTGACGCCGACACTGGCCTTGAGGTATACGATCTTGATATCGATGTCAAGGTTTGCCCGGAAGAAGAGAACCCTGCCGCAATGCAGGCGTACAAGGCCATTAAGAGAGGGGTAAAGCTCGGAATGTCTATCGGCGCTCGCGTCGAGAAGGTTTCCAAGCGGAAGGACTCCAGCGGCCTTGATACATACGTTATTGAGAAAGTAAATCTTCTCGAATCAAGCATTGTCGGCATTCCGGCAAACCAGCGATCGTATCTTCAGAATGCGCTCAAGAGCCTCCGCACTGCCGATCAGGCTGGTGAGCTTGAGATTACAGAAAAGGCAGAGCCAGACGCCCTCAAGGAGGGTGACTTCGTCAGCTGGAATTCCAGCGGCGGAACGGCTCGCGGTAGAATCGAGTACATCATGCGCGAAGGAGTTCTTGGCATTCCAGATTCGGACTTCAGTGTAAATGCAACTCCGGAAGACCCGGCGGCACTAATCCGAATCTATAGCGAGGCCGGTGACGGCTGGGCGGAAACCGAGACGCTTGTTGGCCATAAGTTCTCAACCCTCTCAAAGATCGCGCCTCTCGCTGAGGCTGAGGACGATGAAGAGGACGACGACGAGGGCGAGGTCGAAAGCAGCGCCACTAAATCTGATGCTGAGGAAGCTGTTGGGTCGTACACGGCTTCAGGAGCAGATGCTGTAGGCGGGGAGCAAGTTGCTGTTCCGTCCATAGAGGAAAAGATCGCACCGGCTCCCGAAGAGGCCGCCAGTGCAGGAGATGAGGTAGAAAACGTGAGCGAAACGCTTGAAAAGGCAACCCGCGTCACGGTGACTGTCTCTGGCACGGACGGTAAGGAGCGCGAGCTTCCAATTCCAGCGTCCGCAACGCCTGAGCCCGTTGTCGAAGAGAAGGGGGCAATGCCGGTCGCTGAACGACTTAAGAATGTTGTCAGCGAGCTCGAGTCCGTCAAGTCTGAAGAGGCTAATGACGACCGAGCGAAGTACATTGAGTATGCTGCTGGATGGGTGCAGGCCTATCTAGAGTATGAGGCTGCACCCGCGGCCGAAGAGGAGGCTGCACCCGCGGCCGAATCGGTCGAGGCCGGAATCGTTGATGAGACGACGAAGTCCCTTGACCATCACGTAGAGGCTACCGAGACGACCGCTGAAGAGGCGGATCTCGCCGTGGTTACTGAAGAAGCTGTTGCTTCCGTTCCCGCAGAGGAGGTAGTGGTGGAGAATACCGCCGCGACCGAACTCTTGGAGGAGAAGGAGCAGCTTGAGAAGGACCTCGAGCATGCGGTGAAGCTTTTGGAGCTTGCTCTAAAGTCACCAGCTGGCCGAAAGTCAATACTTACGGATGTACCGGCGAAGAAGGGGATTGATGCCCCTTGGTTGAGCCCGTATATTCAGGCTATTTTGGAGAAGAAATAAATGTCTGAGATTCGCGAGAAGCTCGAGGGCCTGGAGAAGGAACTCGAGGGCCTTAATGCGGCCCCTGCAGGTGTTGTCGGCAAGGACGACGCACAGGCAGACTCGTTTGATTCCGTGAGCGCCCTTGTCGCACAGCGCGAGCTGCGCGAGAAGTTCGTCTCGATGGACTCGAACGATGTCAAGAAGATGCTTGACGTCCAGGCTGGTAAGCAGTCCGGTCGACAGGCCAGTGACGATGTTCTCAACCGCCTCGCGGTTGCTAACCCGAACATTGCCAAGGTGCTCGATGCTAGCGGCGGCGCTGCGCTTATCCGCCAGGACCTCGAGCCAATGCTCTACGCGCTGTTCGTAAAGCGATTCCCGTTCTTTGACCGCATCCGCAAGGAAGGCGCCAACGGACTTGTTCACGCTTACAATCAGCAGACCGCTTACGGCGATGCGGCGTTCATGACTGAAGCTGGCACGGTGACGGATGACACCAACACCTATGCCCGCCAGACCACGAACGTTGCGGTCCTTGCGACCCGCCGTGGTATCACCCTCAAGTCGCAGTTTGCGATCACGCAGGGTGGTGCTGGGTTTGACGGCCTCGCCACCGAGCTTTCGGGCGGCGTGACGGCAATTGCCCACAAGCTCCAGAAGACCCTCTTCCAGGGTAACGCTTCGTCCTCGACCGGTACTGCCGGTGTCGAGCTCGGCGCGTACGATGCGAACGGCTTCGACGGCCTTCGCAAGGTTCTTGGTTCGGCCGCTGCTGCTGGCAACCCAATTACGACGAAGGGAACTTCGACGTACACGGCTGCCATCAACGACACCGTTGCCTCGATCCTGAACAACGGTGGCAACCCATCGGCGATCATTCTTTCGCCTACGGATGCTGCTGCTTACCAGAACGAGCTGACGAACCTTATCCGCTACCCAGGTGGCGGCGAGGGCGCGACGGCTGGTCTTGGTTTCGGGTCAGTCGTGACCCCAGCTGGTGCACTTCCGCTCCTCGCCGTTCCTGGCGACTCGATCGGCTCGTACACCGTTTCTAGCGTCAACGTCCGCGACATGTATGTCGTCGACGAGGACACCTGGTCGATGCCTTACCTCGGTTCGGACTCGATCACGACCCTTGAGATCCCTGTTGGTGTGGGTGGCGCGCTGACCCGGCTCTATATCATGTTTGTGATGTACGGCTTGGCTGCTAAGGCTCCTCAGTTCAACGGCAAGATCCGCGTCGCTGTCTGATCTAGATAGAGACTAAGGTCTGAGAATGGGGCGAGTGGGCTTAGGCTCGCTCGCCTCGTTCTTTTAGAGGAGAAAATATGGTAAAGATTGTTAACGACGTAAAGCTAGTATCGGAGCCGGTTATCGAGGAGGCCCCGGTCGAAGAGGCAGTTCTTGTTTCTCTCGACGAGGCGGTTCTTGTTCCGGAGGCACCAGCCGAAGAGCCAGTGCTAACTCCAAAGGAAGAGAAGAAAGTCGAGAAGTTTGTCAAGGCGTCAATCGCAACAGCGAAGACCGTCGACCCAGATTCTCGATGGCGAGTTAAGTACACGGAAGCGACCTCCCTGCACATAGGGGATGGCGTCTTTATCCGGTTCGTTGACGGCCATGCTGCCGTTAGGGGATCTGAGCTCGAGGCTGCCCAGGCCGCTGGCGCAGAAATCGTCGAGAAGCTGTAACGTGGGGGCCGCCGTAGAAGCCGAGAAATCGGTATAAACTACGGCGGTCAGCCACAATAGACACATGAACAAGATAAAGCTCTCCCTTCCGACCGCATCGACCCTGGTGGGGTCGGGCTTCACGCGCATTCAGTTTGGACGGGCAGACACTGCGGCCCAGGCGACATCGCTTAGCGGCACATGGGAAGTGCTCCCGACACTCCTGTCCCTGAACGCATCAATTACTGCCTACACCTACCGGGACGACACTGGGTTCCCCGGCCAGTGGTACAACTGGCGATCATATAACCCAACGAGCAATACCTACGGTTCGTGGCAGGCGTCCCCAATCCAAGGAAAGAATCTTGGGTATCTCACCGTGGATGAGTTCAAAGATTACGAGATGGCGTCCCTGATGAACCCGGATGGCAGCACCGTCAGCGACGACCAGATCGAGAGCCACATCCGCATTGCTAGCAAGGTAATTGACGGCTTCTGCGGTCAGACCTTTGGACTTCAGCGCGCAACTGAGAAGCACAATTATCGCCAGGACACACGCCGAGTCTACCCAAATAACCGACCAGTCGTATCGGTGCAGGGAATGGATGTCTGGGTAACAACCGGGCAGAAGGCGACATTCCAGCTGACAGATCTTTTCGTTAACTATACGGCTGGCTACGTTGAAGTTACGTCCCTTGCCTCAGTAACTTACTCGCTGTTCCCGGCAATTGTTAACATGGGCCTGATTGTTCCTGTTGCAGAGATTACTTACACATATGGATTCGCTACGCCGCCCGACGACATCAAGGACGCGACTGCGATTATCACAACTGAGTCGCTCGGACTTGCAAGCCTTGCAAAGCAGGGGTTTGCTGCTGTGGCAAGTGCCGACATTGGGGACATCAGTATCAGGACCTCGCGCCCAGTTCGTGAGATTCATGGCGGAAGCATACCCCCACAGGCTATCGGTCTACTCGAGGGGTATAGAAACACGACGCTGCGATGATCCCTGCATACAACCTGAGGGCGACCCTTCGCAGGGAGACAAACACCGGGCACGCAGCTGACGGTAGCCCAACCAAGAATCAGGTGTTTGTTTGGTCCAACGTGCCGTGCTTCCTCGATGAGAATAAGGTCGACTTCGAGCAGGGCTCAACCAGTGCGCGAATGGAGACCGAATACACGATAAAGCTTCCGTGGCTTGTTGGGGACAGGCTCCCGCGGGTCTCGGATGTGATCATTATTGACAACATCGAGCACAGGGTCCACGAGGTCCGCACAGCGCCGATCTTTTCCCATCATGTAACAGTTACTGCGTACAGGGTGGCACGACGTGGAATTTAGGGCCGAGATTAACTCAGCATCTCTAGACAAGTTTGCAGATAGCGTTAAGAGTAGGCGCCATAACACAGAGCTTTCGCTCATGATGGAGCAGGTCATTGACAATGAAATCTTCTTCGCCCTTCGCCAGGACTTCGAGCGGACGCGAAGAAAGGGTGACTTCTCCCCTGGTGGCGGTACCCCGGTAAAGACCGGACGACTTCAAAGGAGCCTTACGACCGATGGAAGAAGCAGCGTTGGTGGAATTCAAAGGCGAATGGGAAAGGTAACTCTAAAGTTTGGAACCACGCTGACCTACGCCCCAAGGGTCGAGCGCAAGTACGGCTTCATGGATTTTACCTTCCAAAAGATTGGGCTTGCTGCGCTAAACAAAGTGAAGCGCGGACTCCCCTCCAGAATCCGCGCCGCACTTCGCAGGGCTGGCGTCAGCTAACGCAACGCAAGACCTTCAGATCGTCCCAGCCGTACTCGCTGACAGTGAACGTCAGGAGTCCCGGTGCCGAGTGGACACCAGCAGTTTCAGTAAACCACTGTGAGCCACCGTCGAGTGACGGGGCCTGGATGTGTGTCCGCACTCCCTCGGTAAGAACCGAGAGGTGATGGTAGTGGCCGGTAACAAGGATCGTCGAGTCGCCGATCTTCCTCATTCCATAAGCCTGATCCTTGAGCCAAGACTTAATCTTGGCAGAAGCCGTAGCGCCGCTGCGTCGAGCCTGATGCCCATGTGCAATGCCAAGGATGTTTCCGTGGATGTTCAGGGTTAGCGTCAACTCATTGCTTGGCAGAACAAAGCTGACGTGGCCGTACGCCTCTGGATTAGCGGAGACGATTTCTGCGACCTGCTCGAAAATAGCAACATCGTCATTGTCGCCAAACGTTGTATACGCCTGTCCGCCACGGCGGTTCTCTCCGTGGTTTCCAGGCACCGCAGCAACAATGACCTTCGGGGCAAACTTAGCCCATGAGGTAAGCGCCTTCACAATAAGGCGGCGAACAACCTTTACCTGCTCCCGCCTGTCAAGATCGTTCTGGAACGTTTGCATTGCGTAGTGTCCATCGCAGGACTCAACAAGATCGCCAAGACCGAGCACAACAAGTCGGTCAAGCTTTCGACCAGACTTTGCAAGTTCTTTCCATCGAGCCTCGACCTCGTCGATTCCAGCAAGGAACCGCTTAACGATACCGGCAGAACCGCCACCTTCGCCCTTGCCGATTTGGAGGTCCGAGATGCCCACTACAAGCGCAGTGTCGCCAGCAAAAGCTGAAACCTTTCCTGGCTTGTGCTTCTTAATCTCGTCAATCAGCTCGTTTAGGTCGACGCCGCGCTCAACGCCCTTGCGCACAACCTTTCCCTTCCACTGGCGATTAGGCACGCCCTCCGGGTTGCCCCAGACGTTGAATAGGATCGGCTCGACTACTTCAAAGTGATCAGGGTCAAGACCCCAGACCTTGAGAACCGCCGACCAATCTGCGGCCTGATCAAGTGGCCCGCCCATGGTTGTGACGGTCCCCTCGTTGCCATTCCATGTGATCCCTGGCTCCCAGCCCTCCGGGTGCTGGCGACGCGGTCGCTTTGTCTCTTCCATGTCGCGTTGTACAGATTTTATTTCATCAAGTATGTCGCTCATTATTCGCACCTGCATTCTTTCCGGCGATGGCGTGCGATGGTGTGCGACTTGCAGTCGAACCCCTGCTTGCCAAGCCACTTCGCAATGGCGCCAGACTGGATATCCATATCCGCCATGGCGGCATTAAGTGCTTTTGCCTGGTCCCCGCTAACGGACCTCAAGACGATGCCCACGCTACAAGCCGGGCCTTTACGCGGAGAAGATTGCCGAATCTCCTCAAGCATTTCCTGCACTGTCATTGTGCTCTCCTTCTGCTAAAGCCATTTCGGCTTTCAACATTGTATCAGGCATATCGACAGCTTGCCACACAAGTTCACGGATAGAACCGTTCGCATTACAAGCAGATGGATAAATGTATTAAAAGATTTGCTGCTGTGCGATACTTGCATTGCGTTCGGCAGGATGTATATAAGGAGGACTTATGCGTTCACAGTCTGCCATCGATCTACTCAGCGTCTACCTTCAGACCGGAACTGCTGCCATCATTGCGATTGGCGCGGCCACTGCTCTTGATATCGACTTTGGAAGGGCGCTCCTTGCTGCAGCAATTGCTGCCGTCCTACCTGTGCTCGCCCACCTTGTCAGCTCCAGGGGGGAATAAATGGCACCTCTTGGTTTTGGACGAAAGAAGAAGATTAAGCCCGTCCCAGTTGTCGTAATCGTTGGGGCTGGCGAGGGAACCGGAGACATCACCGTAGCGGCAAAAATGGCCGCGTCGAGCGTGGATCGCATCGTTGCCGTCGGGGTGTCCGACGAGGCGCTTGCGCAACTCGAGCCGGACCAAGCACGCCTTGTGCGCATCAGCCAGGGTGATGGCGAGCAGAACGAAGACTTCATTGTCCGTTCCGCCGCAACGGTCGTTAAGGCTGCAAAGCTGGATGGGTCCGCTGCGCTTGTCGTTCCCGGGTCTGCTCCCTACCACGACCTGACCGCGCTTGTCGCCATGGCCGCCAGGGCCGAGGGTATCGCAATACGAATCATGCCTGGCATCGGCCCGTTCGAGCGGTCGATTACCAAGCTTGTCATACGACCAAACGATGGAATCGTCTTTGCCGGAACGGTAGAGGCCGCCCGCGGGGCAATCAACCTGCAGGACAAGCTACCGATCATTCTTGGGTCTGCGTCTCTTGCCTCCGTTGAGGACCTCGAGAAGATTGGCGCGTGGGCAACTGGTAAGTACGCCGTTGTTGTCCCAGTCAGCGGAAAGCCAAAGCCATTCCAGGCATCAAGGCTTGCCGAGGCAGCTGACCAGATGACCGCCAGGAGCAGCATCGTCCTGTTCTCCGCAGAGCAACTCCTCTCCTCAGATGAGTCGCACGGAGAAGACGTTTCAAATCCGTCCTCTGTAGTGATGGATATAGTTGGCCGAATAAACGAGGCATCCTCTTCAGTTGAGGACGCGGTTGGCAAAGTGAATGAGATTACTGACACATTGTCTGGGTTTGGGATTGATGCCGGTTCCGTATCGCAGCTGAAGGATGTTGACGATTTTTTCAAAGGCCTAAAGGGCTAAAATGTCTGGCGACCTACTGAATAGGATCAGAGAGGCCGAGTCTCAAGTTGCACTCCCCGATAAGCCGGTGGAGCGTCCGTCTATCGGCTCAGTAGTCGCAAAAGCAATATCTATCGCCCTTGCCGTCCAGGGAGTCCAGTCTGCAGTCGGCGTCGTTGGCGGGGCAGTTGGCGGTGACGCATTCAGCATTATCACTATGGCGGTTTTGCTCGGTTCGGTTGTTGCGATGGTCGCAAAGAAGAAGCTCGAGCAGCGATACCCGCCAAAGAAGCTTAGGGAAATACCTGGAGTCGACACGGCAAGACTTTTTGAGCGAGCTGTTGCGGCATCAAAAGTTACAAGGATTGAGAAGGTGCGTTCCCTTCTTTCTAAGACCGCTGACGATGCTGTTTTCTGGCCAACGTCGGTGGCCGCCCTGGTCACCGCATTCATGGCTACCGCCGCGGCGTTTTCCTCAGTTGCTGCAGCCGTCGCCTCTGGTGCAATCGGCGCATCTATTGCTCTTTCCATCATGGCATTCCTCGGCGCCAAGGCGACTATCTCTCTTGCGGCCTCAGTTCGTAGGGAGGCATTCGACAGGAAGATCCGCCAGAAGCGATCTGCCACTGCGCTCTTCAAGAACCTTGCAAAAAAGGCGATTTCCGCCCTTCTGGGGCGCGGAAATGGTCAGGGTGGCTCTGGGGCCCAGGGAGGGGCTTCCGGAGCCTCTGGGGCCGCCGGAGGGGCATCTGCGGGGGCTTCTGCGGCAGCATCTGGAGCATCTTCTGCGGGTAGTGCCATTTCGAGCGTAGTTAGTGCCGTAACCGCGACCGTTGCCTCCGCATCCGTAGCTCTTGCCGTCAGCACTGCCTCAGTGACCGTAGCCGTCAACCAGGAAGAGACCTTTTCAGCTGCCACGCAGGGCGTGGAGATCGTAACAGAGGTAACGAGCACAGTTATTGAGTCGACCGTGCAGGTGATCGACGAAGTCAGCTCCGTAATCGTTGAGACCGTAACGCAGGTAGTCGACCCAACTCCGGAACCGACCCCATCGGAGGAACCGACAATTGACCCATCACCAGAGCCAACAACCGACCCAGGACCATCACCAGAGCCAACCGTTGAGCCAACCCCAGTACCTGAGGAGCCTGAGCCGACGCCAGTACCTTCGCCATCTCCTTCCGTATCTCCTGATCCCACTCCTCTTCCTACTCCTGAGCCAACACAGTCCCCTCTGCCGACTGTAGAGCCAACGCCACAGCCAACACCTGAGCCGACGCCAGAACCAACGCCAACTCCAACCCCGACGCCAACTCCAACCCCAACGCCAACCCCAACCCCAACGCCAACCCCAACCCCAACACCTGAGCCGACACCCACACCAACTCCAGAGCCCACACCAACCCCAACGCCAGAACCAACACCAGAACCAACGCCAGAACCAACACCAGAACCAACGCCGACGCCGCCACCTCCGCCGGAGCCACCAATAGAAATCCCTGGGCAGTGGACGTCGAGCAGCTCGATGTATGGCTACAGCGTAAATACGGCCACTGGTGTGATTCTTTACGGGCCAGACACCATGGTCCCGCCGTACGGACCTAATTACGCACAGGTTTCGATTGTTGCCGAGGAGGCCGGGACGCTGACGTTCTCATGGCACTACTGGACAACGGATAACGCATACTGGGATACGCCATCGATAGTGGTGGATGGAGTTAGGACAATCTTGTTCCAAGGTAACGAGCAGGATGTCTACGGATCGTTTACGACCCACGTGAACCTTGGCTCCACTGTGTCCTTCAGGCTTGATTCAATCGACTCCTGCTGTGGCGCAGGGATAGTGGAAATCTATGACGCAACCTGGACTCCGGATGTTCCTGAGGCTGGGCCGCCGCCCGAAGAGCCAGCCCCTGAGGAAGGTAGCCCTCCGATAAACTAGGAGGACAACTTCCTGGCCCAACCCTGACCTTTATAAACTACGGTTGGGGCGGATATGCGCGGGGTTAGCGCTCCACCACATTTCTCGTGCGACGATGGCCGATCATCGGTCATCTTATGGACGATCTCTATCTGCCTTTTGCATTTAGAGCACTTGTACACATAAGTAGGCAAGGATAATCAACCCTTCTTGGTCCTAGCCTTTTCCAGCTCTGCCTTGAGGGATTCGACCTGGGACTTGAGGATCTCGTTTTCGTTAGCCATGATGTCAATCCGAACAGCAAGCTCCCCAATCTTTGCGAGCAGCTGCTGCGCTGTTACCTGATCTGAACTCATTTCCTACTCCTTCACTGCTTCTTCCTTACCCCACTTGCCCACCGGGCACTCAGCATGTGGCAAGGACCCCTTTAAGCGCATAAAGCACCCACACTTCTTGCACTGTCTTGTGAGCTTAATAAAATGCTCACAAGTTTGGCATATCGAAAGACGCTTCTCGAGCACTTCTTCTGATACCCTTCCAATGTTGGGATTAAGCATATCCCATGGCTTAGCTGTCATTTTCTACCTCACCGTGAAGGTACGGGCACTTTGCTGCCCCGTATTCCTTTTTCACCCAAAATTTGTCTCTGTATGCGCCACCCCAGACGTTTCTAACCAGGTTGACAAACTTTGTTCTGTGGCTCTGTGAGAACGGAGCAACTTCCGACTCCCATTTTTCTCTTTTAATAGGTATAACTTGAAATATTGGCGTCCCCTTCTTGATGGTTCCGGAAAAACCTTTCTTCATATAGAATGCTATCTCTGACCTCATGGGCATCCTGTCTGTGTCAACAACGGCACTCATCGTCCTAAATGGCAGATCCTCCCTGTTCAGGGGATGGGTAATGAGGATAGACCATCCGTCGGGCAAAACAAACTCAAAAGGCTGGAGCCACAAAAATGGGTTTTGGTGAAACCCATCCGGGCCGGGGAAGCTGGTCATGGTCTCTTCATTTCTCTGCCCGCGCACTGGCTTCCAAGGTTGCTGCCTATGCCAATAAAAGCCGGGCTCTTCTCCGTCCCTTGCAACAACTTCAACGTCGCAGACAAGCTCCTGAATAAAACCGGAGGTAAATGAGTCCAGCAGTGGCGTGCATGCTTTTGCGGTGTAATTTGGCTCACCCATATCCTCATTCAAGTACGGCTTGCCGGATATTGACCGCGGCATTTTTTTAAACCAATGTGGGATATATTCTTTTGCTGGCTTGGGGTGCTCGTAGCCAGTATCGTCCAGCTCGGGAGCTTCGGGAACAAAAACAACTTTGTGCCTTGTCACCGCTGCTGATCTGATTATTTTCAAGATTTTTTTAAGCATACTAGCCTCCCATCACTTGCGGCCCGTACGATGAGCCCATTGCTGCCTGGAATTCCCTTGTCCCAATCCAGTGTTTTCCACCACTGACTTCCCAGTACAAGTTTTTCCCATTAGCCTTGACGTATTTTATCAGCCATGTCAAAACACTTGGACTCATTGTAGCACCGGCCTCTACGGCCCTAATATAAGGTATCCCGTTAATGCTTCCCTCGTCAATAATCATGTTGACGAGTTCTGGTTTTAGCCATTCAGGGATGCTGGTATCTTTTAGCCACAGGCAGCTATACCCTACACACGGGTCCTTTGGCCTATTCTCATAGATTGCGCATCCTTTTCCCGGCTGAGCAAATTGGCAGGGGATTCCGGGCTCCATGTACTCGCCAAGAATGTATCCACTTAGCCAGCCCTCACAGCACTTTGTGCATGTGCCGCATGATCTCTTTTCTCGATCTACGATTGGGAGCTGACGCTTCACTTCGCTTCCTGGTCGCCACTCACTGATCGTATAATTCGACCAACGGCAAGATCAATGTGATCTTTTAGTCGCTGTTCAAGCTCCTCCATCGCGTCCTGGACGCCCGCGGCAATTTCTGCTGCCTGAGATACAGAGTCTCCGCATCCAGAGATCACCCCATCCTGCTCTTTTTCACTAGACAATCCAGGTTCAATCTGGTAAGATTTTGTTAGGCCGAGTCTTTCTTCAAGTCCCTTCTTGAAAGCATCTTCCCACCCGAGTGCGTCTCCAACGATCACGCCATCCTCTGCGTAGCAGTAGTAGGGCCACTGGGAAATGTTGGCGGCGTCTCGAAGTTCTGAGTTTTGATCCACATCGATCTGTACAACCTGGACGCCAAATTGCTCGTACTTCTTTTCAAGGGACTCAATGTAGGGGTATGCTGCGGCGCAGAAATGGCAGCTTTCAGAGCTAAAGAAATAAACAGTGGGGGTGCCGGAATTATCTTCTCGCAGCTTGTCCCAGACGTTTTTTTCGACCTTTGGCTTTCCTGATCCGTAAACTTTTGGCATACCCTCTCCTGCTATTACCCCTGGATAATACCGACGCTATCACCACCGAGCGGCTCGTATTCCAACGAGAAGTTGTCGGCACTATACCCCTGATTTGGCTGGGCTGTCCCCATGTCTTGGCGAATCATACCATGGCCAATCGCATTCTGCCAGTCGCTGACCCCCGATGCGGAGGTCCCGGTGTCCACAGCAACGGATGTCATAGCAGTGTCGCTGTAGCCAATTGCCCGGTAGTTGCCATTTGTAGTGATCACCTTGATCGCGGCGAGGGAAAGACCGGCACTCGTTGAGTCGTACACGGTACTAGAATATACGGTTGACGCGCTACCACCGACAATCCTCTGTACGTAAAATTCGTAGCTCCGTCGGTAGTTATTTGTTGATCCGGTTGCGCATGGGGGGCAAGTGTTCTTTGTTACATCACAGCTGTTGGCTGCGTTGACGTTTCCGCCACCGCTTTTCGAGCAGCTGTAAAGGCAGTTCTGATTTGTTCTTGAGTTGAATCCGCAGCCAGTTCCATTACAGGTGGTTCCAATTTCTCCGCATGAGCGGGTTCCGCACTTTTTAATTGAATATGGGCCGCTGGTTGAGCACGCCGATGTCGTGCACGTACTGTTACTTGAGAAGGTCCCGCAGGTGTTTGTTGTGGCACAGACCTGGCTGTCAATAGTTCTTCCGTAGCATGTTCCGCCGCAAGAGCTTACTCTATTTCCATAGTCAACACCTGAAACTACGGCGTTGCACGTTGGGGCCGTCGGACAGCTTGTAGTCGAGCAGCCAGCGCAGGAAAGCGATACGACGTTTCCGGTTCCGGTACTTGTGGAACGCGAGTAGGTAACGGCGTTTGTATTACATCCACCGCACACACAGTTTTGTTCAAATACGGTGCACGGAGCTGAGCAGTTGGTGGTGACAGAGTCTAGATATCTGTATGAATACATATAGGCTATCCAGTAATTTGACGAGTCTTTTACCCAAAACGAGACTCCTGGGCCGTTAGTGCTTCCCGTAAGGACGCTTATGGTGGCAGACGGCTGGTAAACATTTACCCACGCTGGAGCATAGCCAGATGCGTCGTTAGTTGCACGGTTTGTGCTAATTCTCCAAGACGTCGTGTTTTGCCACGCCAAGGTCATTCCCGTCTCGGTTGAGCCAAGGCTTCCATTTGTTGTGTCTGCTCTTGTAAATGTATCAGAAATCGTAATTGGCATTAGTAAGTGGCCTCCACGGTGACAGAGAGATCGGCCCCAGAAGTTCCAGCACTGACGATTTCAACTTGCAGAATGTCGCCAACAGCAAGCGAGGTCACCGTCGACAGTGCAGTGGTAACGACCGCGTTGCCTACAGTTGCGCTGGTGTTGCCGTTTGTTGAGCCGTTCTTAACCAGTCGGTATGTCACGCCAGAACCTCCACCAGCGTACGCCCGGGCATTCACAAGGGTGCAGGCGACTGGGGAAATAAACCTAGGCTGCTTGACTCCAGCCGTAAGGGTTCCAGCAATGTGGAATGAGATAGGCATCTCAAGGGCATCAATCTTTGTCTTATCTGCTGCACTCATTGAGCCAGCAGCCGACGTTGTTGCCGCAGAGATTGAGATGTTGTTTCCAGACTCAACTAGAGGGGCGCTCACCGTGATCGTTGCAACACCAGTAAACTGCGTCCAAGCAATTGCGTCGGTTCCAATGCGGATTGCTCGAGTTGGAGTTGTTGCAGTTCCGACCGAGTTCATAATCCAACCCTGACCAACGTTTGTTGATCCATGAGTGATGAACGTAAAGTCTCCCGGGAAGACCTCGCCAGCAACCGAGTTGTCGAAGTCACTTGCACGGGTTAGTACCCACGGATTGCTACCGTCACCAATGGCAGTTACGGTATAGATACCGTTCTGCGTGGTTGTCGCCTGATCCTTTACAAGGATGCGATCATCTACGGCTGCTGAAACGGAGTCAACAGTTAGTGCCCCGTTTGATGTGGCCGTAAGCGTTGCCCCAATGCCAGTACCTTGGCTTTGATCCGCAGAACCGGCTGCGTAGGTTGCGCCCAAGGCGGCAGTGGTTGCCAGCTTCACCGATGCGTGCGTGTTTACCCCGGCCGTAACATTGTCAACATATGCCTTTGTCGCCGCATGGCTGGCCGAGGTTGGCGTTGCCACCGTTACAAGGTTTGCCGAGAAGTCGCCATTGGCGTCACGAGCGACAATCGCGCTGGCGGTGTTCGCAGAGGCGGCTGTTGTTTGATTATTGAGAACAGTCAGCGTGTTGCTATTCCCGTCAATTGTCTTGTTTGTAAGGGTTTGGGCCTCAGAGAGGCCAGCCACGGTTGTAACCCCATGGGTAGACGTATCACCTTCGTGCGTCGTGAGGGCACCGGCAGCAGTAGATTCAGCGGCAGACTGAGCATTGTTTGCCTTTGTTGTGACCCCAGATGGGGTATCAAATGCGTAATCAAGAACTGACCAAGTACTAGTCCCGTCACCAATTTTTATCTTGTCATTTGTAAGATCTAACCCAAGTTCCCCCTCGGCAAGAACGGGATTTACGGACGACCAATTTGCGGCTGTGTCCCTTCTAATCTTAATTAAGTTTGGCATAGATTATTTAAATTCCTTTCTCGACCAGAATAAACTACGGTAAATGTTAAATATCTTAGTGGCATGGCGCCTGCCGACTGAATTTGCCTCTTCTATCTCTCTTTGTCCTCCAATTTGCATTTCCCACGGCTCTCGCTTGAAAGGAATTACTTGGACGATTGGGGTTCCAGCGGGTATCATTCCTGAAAATTCTGGGTTGTCTAGCATAAACGGAAAATTTATCTCTTGGGTATACGAATCGGTATCGACAACCGCCGGGAATGCGGTGAATATGCCGTTCGGATTGTGCATTGGTGGAACAAAAAGAACTGAGTATCCTTTTGGGGTCTTAATCATCCAGGGATTGTTAAACTTTGGAAACGATACGCTTTTTCTTCCCAATGGGTGAAGCTTTGCCTGACCGTAATCATGAGAGCTGACACCAAGTGGGCCCCTTGTTTGGAACGTCTGCTCCGATTCATTTTTATCTTTTTCTACCCAGATGTCAGAATGCGTGTAGATAACATACCCGGCCGTGGCGGCGTCAAGTACTGGCACGCACCGCTTAATCGTTGAATTTGGCTCTGCGTGGCCAATGGTTGTTTTAACCCCTTCGTCAATTCCGTGAAATCCGCCGTATGCATGCATCTTTACAAGCCAATCGGGTACCGCCGAAGCTGCTGGCTTTGGATAGTATTCTGGCTGAATGTCAAACCTTGTAGTGAAGGTGATCTTAGGCATTACGCATTCCCCCCATCAATTGTTTCATTTGCGATAGAAACTAACGCTGTTTGCCACGATACGTCTGTTCCGTCTGATCGCAGAAATTTGTTGTTGGCAGAGGCTTGCGACGGCAAAATTTCAGTCCTGGCGCCCTGTGCTGTTGTTGAGCCTGTTCCGCCATACGCAATACCGATCGCTGTTCCCTGCCAAGTCCCGGTAGATATTGTTCCTACCGAAGTCAATGATGAGCTTACCACGCTGCTCCCCAAAGTGGTAGCACTAAGAACAGAGCTCCCGTCAATCCTAAAGGCCCTTCCGGAAAGAAGGTTTATTCCGCCAGACCCGCCACCGGTAAAAGTCGCTAGCTCCTCTGCGGCTACGGTGCCGTTACCAGCTACTTCAATAACGATCTTTGTGCCCTGATCTGAATCTGTCCAGTTCTCATTTGCGTACATTGCAATTCTGGCAAGCGATGCCCCGGAAAAACCAGTTAAGCCGTATCCGCGAGCCCCCATCTCGCCAATCTTGTCTCCCGCCTGTATGGCAGAAGGGGAGGCAGCAGTCCCGCGACTGGACCTGATTGTGAGCGCCCCATGGACGCCAGTACCGTGGGCATCAAGGACAATTCTTGTGTCTGCGCCATCGACACTAACTGCCTGAATCGTTGTTCCACTTGCATTGCTTAGGTTGAACGGCGTTGCCCCGTTGTTGTCAATGACAATCGTGCCACCAACCTTTGGGTCAGTAAGCGTCTTATTCGTCAACGTCTGGGAGTCGGAAAGGGTAGCAACGACAGTATTATCGATATTGAGCGTTGCCGACCCTGAAGTCGCGCCGCCGGTGAGTCCGGTCCCGGCAACTACCGCAGTAATGTCGCCAGTTCCGCCCCCGCCAGCAGACAGGTCAAGCCACTGCGATCCGTCGTAAACGTAGACAGCATCGTCTGTCGTGTTGTAGTACATATCACCCTGGGCTGGGGACCCTGGGGCGGCCGCGTACTGCGGCAGATTAATCTTGCTTAAAATCTTAGGCACGGATTACCTCCTTTGTCGGAGTTTATCCGATTATAACGACCTTGTAGGCGTCTTCCGCTGGTGCCGAAGCAAAGACAAGGTCAACGGTATCAACAGTTGCGTGCTTGATATCCGGATACACCTTCTCATATGGGCTCGCAGCCTCGTAAACCTCAACCGTTATGTCCCTTGTGTTCAGGTTGTGGGTTATCGTAATCGTCGTGTTGGAACCATTTCCAACAAGCGCTGCGTACTTGCGCGTCCCACCAAGGGCGGCAAGTGCTGCAGCTGCTGTCGTCTGGCCAGTACCACCGTTTGCGATGGCAAGTGCGCCGGTGACCGCAGCGTTCTGCGAAAGGTCAATCGCGCCAAACGCTGGTGCTCCACCAACACCAGGGACTCGCAGTACCTGGTTAGCCGAGCCAGCGCTCGTTGCTGCAACGGCGCTTGTTCCATTACCAAGCAGTACGCCGTTGGATGTAAGCGTTGTCGCTCCGGTACCACCGTTTGCAACAGGAAGTGTACCACTTACCTCGCTCGTGAGCGAGACGGTGCTTTCAGTCGTGAGTGCATTCGTGCTACCGGTGGACTTAACGATACCAGCAGTGAACGTCGATGCCCCCGTACCGCCACGGGCAACCCCAAGGGTCCCGCTGGTCAGCTTGTCGGTGCTATGGCTTGGAATGTCTCCGGCAACAAGTGCGCGGAACGACGGTGCTGACGGACCGCCTGATGCAGGGCCAGCGAATACGTAGTTATCGGATGCAGTCGCTGCTCCGGTACCGCCGTTCCCAACGGCAAGCGTTCCGGTGACGGTATCAGTGCCGAGTTCGACTGAACCTGTCGCCATCTTGGCGGAGGTAATGCCGTTGTCCTTGACTTCGAGCTGATTGCTTCCGTTGACACCGACAGTGCTATTGTCAAACTTGACATCGAACTCTGTTCCGGTTAGCGACAGCGCATCGCCAGCGCTGAATGTTCCGCCACCGGAGAACTGCGTGAACGAAAGTGCCGTTGTGCCAATGGTGATTGCACCCTGGGTTGTGAGCACCCAGCCGGTCGAGCCATTTGCTGTACCGTACTCAACGAAGGCAAATGCGCCAGTCGTTACAGCAGGAGTTCCGTCAAAGTCATCAGCCCGTGACCAGGTGCTCTCTGCGGCAACGTAGATACCGTTCTGGGAGGCGGTGCTCTGGTTCTTTACGAGGACGCGCTGACCGGCTTCAACGGTGTGTCCGTCAATTGTGAGCAGACCGCTAAGCGTGGTGATATTTGCGGTTGAGGCAACATGCACCGACTGCTTGACATCAAGGCCCTGTGCGACGGAGTCGACGTATGCCTTGGTTGCGGCATCGGTTGCATTCGTGGTTGTGCCTGAAAGGACGACCATTCGTGCATCGATGTCTCGGGCCGCAAAGTCGCCGTCCGCGTCTCGCTTAACGATGGCGTTGGCGGTGTTGTTATCAGTGGCGTTATTGACGAGCGTGTAGTGCGCCGAGGACATTGAGCCTGCGGTCTCTGCGGATGCAGCACTGATGCTGATCGTGGCAACACCACCAGAAACGCTGACGTTGATCGGGGCAGTTCCCTGAAGGCCGTCGATTGAACCGACAGACTCCCACACTGAACCGCTGTAGACCATGAGGCCGACTGGGCCGTCATTAATGTCAGAGTTGTAGTAGATCTGTCCGGTTACGGGCGAAGACGGAGCGGTCGCAAGGACCTGGATGACTCCGTTACGGATTTCATTCTTCTGCAGATCTAGATAGCTGCTAAGCGTTAGACTCGTCAGGACCTTCACGGGCTGTTGCTCCTCAGTTTAGATACGCATATCCGCCAAAGGCGGCTGCGAATGTAACCGTAACCTGGTTGTTCGAATCGTACAATATTTCCCCTATTTGAACGTTCCCACCGCTATCTACAACGGTCACAGACGGCCTACAGCCGAGATTATGGACAATCGTCCAGGTTGACGCTGCTGACGCCTGCGTGTGGGTGTAGGTGGCAAAAGAGCTCCCTGACGGCCCCTGGGGGCCAGCCGGGCCTTGTGGCCCTGGGGCGCTAACATTAATAGTGTTTTCTACCTGGCTTACGACAACTGTGTTTTGACCCTGGGTGATGTCAATAGTATTCTCTACTACGCCAATTGTTACGTTTGTTTCACTCACCGGGTTACCTCATTCGAGACGGTGTAATTGCCGCCAATGAGCCTTGTGACCACTCCGGAGGGCGAAACGAGCTCAAGGTCCCAGACCCCGGTCCCGGCGTAAAGGAAGGCCGTAGTCGTCGCTGGCACATTGAATGCCACGATCCCGGACGCGCCTGTGATCGCAATGGTCGAATCCGTGGTGCTAAGCGAAAGAATCGGGTCCGATCCGTAGTCCGGACGGAACATCGCCCTCGCCGTGTAGGAGGTGATGTTGATGGCTGTACCGCTGGGGTTCTTCCAGGTAAAGGTTGTATTCAGGGTAGCGCCCTGCTCAATTACCAGGTCGTAAACCCCAGCGGCCATTTACTACGCTGCCTTTGTCTCGTCTTCGTCGACAAACGCTTCGCTTGCAAGGCTACCGGCAAGCTCGTCTGCAATGCCGTCGCCGTCAGTGTCGATGGCTGAACCGGCAATGTGGGATGTGTCCGCAAGAGCGGCCTTCTCCTCAGCTTTTGCGGCCTTTGCCTTGCCGACGCCAAACTTCGTGTCCTCTGGGTTGAGGGCTCGGACGATTACCTGCAGGGTTGCCGCGATGGCACCCGAAGCAACCGTGCGGAAGTCTTCATTGGTCATATCAAGGATTGGGGCGCCGGTGGCAAGCATCACTGCAATACCAGTGGCAAGTCCAACGCGGAACGCCTCGAGAAGTGCCTCGTCCACGCCTGTATTGTCCATAATCCACTTAAGCTTTGAACCTAGTGCGCTCATTTTTTCCCCCGTTACTTCTTCACGCCCGTACCGCCGCATGCGGGGCAGGGAACTGTTTTTGCTGGCGCAGCAGGCTGTGGGCTCACAGGCTGAGGCGCAACTGGAGCTGGGGTGCTTGGGGCAACCCATCCCTTAGGAGCGGTGATTATTATAGCATGCTTCCAAAGTGGAGCAATATGCTTCTTGCTTACGCGCTTGGAGTCGAGTAGGGCCTTAATTGTTGCATCGTCAACCTGAACGCCGTACTGCTCCTTGCCCTTTCCGCTTCGCGTTGGGCACGCCCACTGCCATCCGAATTCCGCGTCCCACGCTGCGGCGGTCATGTGGCCGTACGTTCGATTAGGCTGCTTCTGCTTGACCCACCACCAACGCTTCCACTTTTCGTGCCACTCAGAAATTTCAAGCCCCTTCGGGTATCCAGCTGGCTGCTCGACCCAGATGCCGATACCGGCCCCGGCCTTTGCGGCGGCAAGGATGTCCTCCCAGGACGTGGCCCAGCGCGCCTCGGCGCCCAGGACTCGAGCAGTCTTAATCAGGTCGCCAAGAGACGAGCCGTTGTCGGATACGCCCTGCTTCTCGACCCTTCCCGTTGCCTTTGCCTTTGCGGCGACGCCATCGGCAGCAGAGAAATCCTTTCCAGGGGCGTACTTAAATGCCCACGACACGCACGCGGCCATAGATGATGGGCCGCAGTCATCGAGAATGCCCTTTTTGGCCTCAGAGTCCGATTCTAGTTGCGACTTGACCCTAAAACGAGTTCCCATTATGGTCTCCATAAGTCCTGCCGGTGCGCACGCATCCGACTAATGTAAACCTGCCGTTGACTATTCTACCAACGATTAGGGTTTAGACTCTGGGCTGGAGTTCTGCTATTAGGCTCAGGCCCTTACTTATCCTGAACTTCGTACTGCTTCGGGCCAACACGCCTAGAGATTTTACCCTTTACAAGCTCTAGCGTCTTAGCCTGCTCATAGAAATCTAGCACTTCAAAAAGCATCTCGTTTCCGGTTGAATAGCCGTCAACCTGATCTGCTGGGAGACCAATGATAGACTCAACTACACCGTCAGCAGAGTAAATTGCAAGATACTTGTAATTAGATAGATCCTTGACTGTCATGTTACCTACTTTCTTTTATTCGTCTGCGACTATCAGAAACACCTGCCTCGATGAGGTAGAGGACGCAGCGTCAACATTGTATACCCTGACAACCGCTGTTGTCGCGCTTGCGCTCCAAATGGTGGCAAGCCAGGCATTTTCTGTGCTAGAGCTATGATAAACGCTTGCTACTACGGCAACTGGGACAGTCGAAGTGCTTGTGTAGCTTATCGTGAAGTCCTGGAACGCATTCGCGGCAACGCTTGTAGTGCTCACTACGCTCGATGCAGCCCTGACAAATGTCGGAATGTTGCTTCCGTTGACTGCACCAGTGGCTGTTATCGCGCCGCTAGTCGATATAGACGTTGCTGAAAGTTGACCAACGCTTAAAATGTCTGTCCCAGTTGCGTCATCAATGTGAAAATTTGTCCCGTCATGGTACATGGTGCCAAGAACGGTGTTCCCAGAGTTTCTAAACGTTAGCGTTGGAGACTCTGTTGCGGTTCCGTCGATGAATACGTCTCCCCCGTTTGAAACTAGCGAACCTGCGGTAGTTATGTCTCCACCGGCAGAAATTGTAGTTCCAGCCGTGATCGATGTAGCAGCGCTAATGTACCCGTCGTAGACCCCAAGGTTTCCGTTTGTATCAAGCCTCATTTGCTCGTTGAAGTCAAAGTTTGAAGGGTTGTAGTTACCAAAGCTCATAGCGGTCGTGTTTGGCACCGCAATATCTCCTTCAGTCGACGATCCCTGAAGCATGATTGCTGGCTTTCCATCCGGGTTGTAGTAACCGGACTTTGCGGTGATGTTACCTGCGGAGTCGACAGTGAATTGACCGTTTCCTGCAGTCATTGAGCCATCATTGAGAACTTTAAACTTTGCTCCAGTCCCGTCAACGCCTGTTGATCCAGCATGGAACGAGATGCCGCCTGTTGATGTGGAGTGGTAAAGGCCGGTATAGATACCAGAGTTAAGATTGCTAATTGAGTTGGCCCCAATATCCCAGTTCCCAATAAAGCCGCTGGTTGCAGTGATCGCCCCCGAGATATTAGCGCCGGTTGCTGTGACAGCGCCTGTATTTGTTACCGTAAATCCAGTTGAGCTTATTGCTGTGGCGTTAAGTCCGGTGAGCGTAAGTGTCCCTGCGCTAATACTTTCAGCGCTAAGGTTTGTAACGCTTACCTGAGCAGCGTTGAGTGTTCCGGTGGTGATAAGGTCAGCTGTGATCGACACGGTTCCACCTGGGCCAACGTCAATCGCGTCGGTTGCCGCCCGGGTCCACTTATCGTCCCACGGAGTCGTAATTCCCGTGAGGGACGTCGTTCCGTTTCGGTAGAGTTTCCCGTCCGTCTTAGACATCGCCAGCTGCCCCTTAGGGAACTGGATTAGCGAGTACGCATCGCCAAGGTTTCTTGAGACGTTGTCAATGTCAACATAAGATCCACTTACTGAGTATGCCGATGCTTTACCGACGCTAGAGGACGCGGTCGTGGTGTTTGTTGTCGTGTAGGTGAACGTGTTGGTCGCCACTGTCTGGATTGTATGCGTACCGTCAAGTGTTGACTGTCCAGTTCCGGTAATGACAACTACATTTCCTGCGCCAAACCCATGGGCATTCGATGTGACTGTGACTGTGCCCGATGGGGAGGTCCTTGATATCGCCGTAATGGTCTTAATAGACGGTGTCCCGGCATATGTTACGCTCGTAATGAGCTTTGGAACGTCGATCCCGAGGCCGTTGTAGGCGTCGTCGAATGCCCCGTCAAGGTCCACCGCCCCTGGTGAAACAGCAGCTGTCGCTGCGCTCATCTCGCTATAGAAGTTGTCGATGTCTACGGCCCTAACCGTGTACTGGTACGTCTGGTTGATGTCAAGGCCGCTGGTCCCGGCATTATCCGACCATGCGGTTGCTTGCGTGGTGTTTACAAGGTTAAATG
>Ga0315906_10001559_pt1 | contig 33868 bp, 33 predicted proteins | sample LakEriMetagenome_4_FD_203526 | JGI IMG/M metagenome (GOLD analysis project Ga0315906, IMG submission 203526) | Freshwater fungal communities from buoy surface, Lake Erie, Ohio, United States - Buoy 2 MA122 | ecosystem: Environmental > Aquatic > Freshwater > Lake > Lake biofilm | place: USA... | reverse complement strand
AACTACCCAAGCATTGAAAGGCGCCAAGGTCATGCCCGCGCTTCTCATGACGGGGCCAAACACATCATCAATCAGTGCCTTGGAGCAGCACAAGGCGCCTGCCATCACGCGGCCTTGGCCATCCAAATATTTGGTGCCAGAGTGCACGATCAAATCTGCGCCCATGGCAATGGGTCGCTGCAAGATAGGCGTTGCAAAACAATTGTCCACCACCAGCAATGCATTGCCTGCATGTGCAATGTCGGCCAGTGCTTTGATGTCACACACTTCCGTTAAGGGATTGGTCGGTGTTTCAGCAAACAACAATCGGGTGTTGGGCCGCATGGCCGCTTGCCACTCCGCCACTTGGGTTTGAGAAACAAAGGTGGTTTGCACACCAAACTTGGCAAACTCACTGCCAATCAATTTGATGGTCGAGCCAAACATCGAGTGGGAGCAAATGACGTGGTCACCACTTTTGAGCAAGCCCAAGCACATGAGCAAAATGGCAGACATGCCCGTGGAAGTGGCAATACAAGCCTCTGAGCCTTCAAGGGCCGCCAAGCGCGCCTCCATGCTGGCCACTGTTGGATTGCCAAGACGGGCATAGGTATAGCCTTCTTCTTCCCCCGCAAAGCGCCTGGCCGCTGTTTCGGCGTCGGGCTGAACATAACCACTGGTAAGGTACAAGGCTTCAGAATTTTCACCATACTGGCTGCGGTCAACTGCAGCCCTCACCGCCAAGGTGTCAATGTGCAAGTTGTCGGGCAATGGGTGCTGGCTCATATCGGTCTCAAATTCTGTTCACAAATGTATTTTTAAAATGCTTTTATAGGTACCGCTTAAGATGCATTTGGCAAAGCCAAGCGGGAGCGATCAGAGTCAGCCTCTGACTCATCTTGTTGGATGGGCCTGCTCTCATTCAATCGTTCAATGTCCTCAGCAGAAACATCGCCGGTCACGTAGATGCCATCAAAGCAAGATGCATCAAAACCTTGAACCTTGGGAAAGCCTGGCAATACAGCGTTGGCAACTGCCAATTTCATGGCGTCCACATCTTGATAAATGAGGGCATCGCAGTCGATGATTTGTCGAATCTCATCCACCGATCTGTTGTGCGCCACCAGTTCGTCTTTGGTCGGCATGTCAATGCCGTACACATTGGGATATCGCACCGGCGGCGCGGCACTGGCCATGTAAACCTTGCGTGCACCCGCCTCTCGGGCCATTTGCACAATTTCACGGCTTGTGGTGCCTCGCACAATGGAGTCGTCTACCAACAGCACATTGCGGCCTTTGAACTCGCTGGCAATGACGTTGAGTTTTTGTCGCACCGATTTCTTGCGAACAGCCTGCCCCGGCATGATGAAGGTCCTGCCAACGTAGCGGTTTTTCACAAACCCTTCCCGGTACGGCAAACCTAACAATTGGGCCAGTTGCGCAGCACTTGGTCGGCTTGATTCAGGGATAGGAATGACCACATCAATGTCACTGGGGGGAACGGTTGAAATAACCCGCTTGGCCAATGTTTCGCCCAAGTTCAAACGCGCCTGATAAACAGAGATGCCGTCCAAGGTTGAATCTGGTCGAGCCAAATAGACGTATTCAAAAATACAAGGATTCAATTGCGGATGGTCTGCGCATTGTTGGCTGTAGATTTGCGTTTGCATGTCAATGAACACCGCCTCACCCGGCTCAACATTGCGCTCAAACTGGTGCAAGGTACCTTCCAGCGCCACAGACTCACTGGCCAACATGTAAGTGCCATCTTTGCCTTTGCCAATGCACAGCGGACGAATGCCAAAGGGGTCTCTGAATGCAAGCAGGCCATGACCCGCAATGAGGACAATGACGGCGTACGAGCCTTTCACACGACGATGCACACCTTGAACGGCTTTGAAAACATCAGCAGGGGTTAAGGCCGAACCGCGTGTGGTTTTTTCCAACTCGTGCGCCAGCACATTGAGCAAAACTTCAGAGTCACTCTCTGTGTTGATATGGCGATGGTCGGTGGAAAATAGCTCGGTCTTCAAGGCCTTGGCATTGGTCAAGTTGCCGTTGTGAACCAGTACCAAACCAAACGGTGCATTGACATAAAAAGGCTGCGCCTCCTCCTCGCTGAAGGCATTGCCCGCAGTGGGGTAGCGCACTTGCCCCAAGCCACAGTTGCCCGGCAAAGCGCGCATGTTGCGCGTTCTAAAAACATCCTTCACCATGCCTTTGGCTTTGTGCATGTGAAACTTACGGTCGAGTTGCGTGACGATGCCCGCAGCATCTTGCCCACGATGCTGTAAGAGCAACAACGCGTCATAGATCAGCTGATTCACAGGCGCGTTGCTTGCAACGCCAACAATTCCACACATAAGTCAGTCCAATCAATTGGGCAAGAAAGCCCCAAATTTTTCAGGCAACATCGGTTGCAAGCCCTTGAGCAAGGTCATGAGCATGGGTGCGCCCTTGGACTCAAGCCACCAATCACTTTCTTGCAAAGCCGTCATGTGCACCACAACGCTCAAGACCAGCAACAAAATCAAACCTCGAAACAAACCAAACACGGCACCCAGAATGCGGTCAACAGGCCGGAGCCCCACCACTGAAATGATTTTTTTCATGAGTGCAGAAATGAGACCCGCCGCAAAAACACTCACCACAAAAACCAACACAAATGCAGCGGCGTATTTGAGTGTTTCGCTTGAGCTCTGCATAGGCAATTTTTCTGCAATATCGGGAGCAAACCACTGGGCCAGCAAAAATGCAGCAATCCAGCCTATGACAGAAAGAACTTCATAGACCAAGCCTCGCCATGCGCCCAACAAAAAGGATGCCGCAAGCAAAGCCAGAAGAATCCAATCGGTGGAAGCCATGTGTTCGAGCTCCTTAAAGTTTTAACACCGAGGTCTGCAAATTCAATTTCCGAATTTTTTCAGCTGTTTTTTCTGCTTCTTCCTTGGACGGGAATGGGCCCACTCGAACGCGAATTCGTTTGCCGTCTTTGGTATCGATTTCTTGGGTGTAGGTTTTAAAGCCGGCACTTTCCAACTTGGCTCGCACCTCCCTGGCCTTGGCCAATTCGGCATACGCGCCCACTTGAACCACAGAGCGGACTGACTGTTCAGACTTAGGCGCTTCTTTGCCATCCAGCAAGGCTTTGGCTTTGTCAGCTTCTTTGGTGTCGGCCCTCACTTCTGGCTTGGATTCTGGCTTGGCTTCTGTTTTTGCCTCAGGCTTCGGGTCAACTTTGGGCTCAGGTTTGCCTGTCTTACTGACCACTTCTTCGTTGGGATCAAGTCCAGCCGAATTGGCAACTGCACTTTTTGCAACAGCGGCCGTTTCGGGTGGCGCTGGGTCTGCCTGAACCGGCGCAGGCTCTTTGACCGAGCCTGTTTTGGGGGCCACTGCGGCAGTTAGGGGTGCCACCTGATTTCGGTCGGGAATCACGATGGGGGTATCGATGGCCACAGGTCTGGGTTGGCTGTCAAACAACAGTGGCAATCCAACAACCGCACCTAAAACCAACACCACAGAGCCCATCAGCCGATGGCGAGCACGCTTGCGAATGACCTCGACACTTTCTGCGGGGGTGTTGGATAGCGCATCGGCGCCAGTGGGGCCCGACGAAAGTCGTCCAGGAAGTCGTAGCTTGAAGAATGCCATGCGTTGGAGTCTCAATTACTCAGGTGTTTGGCATGCAGTTTGGGAATGCCATTGTGCAAAATGCCGCCCACCGTATAGAACGAACCAAAGACCAAGATTCTATCAGTGGGGCTTGCCGCTGTAGTGGCTGCTTCGAGGGCTTTTTGAGGCGACAGGTGCTGGCTGGTTTTCACGTCTTGGCGTGTATTCATCTGCCGCCAAGCGCCTTCCAGTTGGGCTGCCGTAGACGCCCTGGGCAATGGCAGATCTGTGAAATACCACGCATCAACCATGGGCAGAATTTTTTGAAGCATGCTGGCTAGGTCTTTGTCGGCCATGGCCCCAAATACCGCATGGGTGCAAGGGTAGAAACCCATCGCGTCCAAATTGGCCGCCAAAGCCGCCACAGAATGCGGGTTGTGCGCCACATCCAGAACCAAGACCGGCTCGCCAGGCACAATTTGAAACCGCCCGGTCAACTCCACCATGGCCAAACCATTGCGAATGGCCTGGGCAGTCACTGGCAATTGGGGTCGCATGATCTCCAAAGCTGCCAAAACACCGGAAGCATTGAGCAACTGGTTAGCCCCCCTGAGGGCTGGATAGGCCAGACCACTGTAGCGCCGCCCCCTGCCAGCCCATGACCACTGCAAGGGATCGCCAGAAAAGTTGAAGTCGCGGCCCATCAACCAAAGGTCTGAGCCCAGGTCTTTGGCGTGCTGAATGATGGAATTCGGAGGGACTGGATCACTCAAAACCACCGACTTGCCTGAGCGAACAATGCCGGCTTTTTCAAAACCGATGGTTTCACGGTCATTTCCCAAGAGCGCCGTGTGATCCAGGTCGATGCTGGTGATGATGGCGCAATCGGCATCCACCAGGTTCACAGCGTCTAGTCGGCCGCCCAAACCGACTTCCAAAATGGCCACATCCAAATCAGCGTCCGCCATCATTTTCAAAATGGCCAGGGTGCTAAATTCAAAATAAGTGAGAGAAATCTCCCCCCTTGCTTTGTCAACCTGCTCAAAAGCATTGGCAAACACAGCAGCAGGTGGCGACTCCCCTTGCAAGCGACAGCGCTCTTCAAAGTGCACCAAATGGGGTGACGTGTAGACCCCTGTTTTGTAGCCCGCCTGCAAGTAAATAGCCTCCAACATGGCGCAGGTTGAGCCTTTGCCATTGGTACCGGCCACGGTAATCACGGGCACTTTCAGGGCCAGTTGCAGCTTTTGGGCAACCAAGCGCACCCGGTCTAGACCCATGTCTATGGCATGGGGATGCAAGCTCTCGCAATGTGCGAGCCATTCACTCAATGTTTTCATAAGGATAAGATTGTCGCTGAGTCCAGCTCTTTCAATGTCAAATGATGAAATACACCTTGATCACTGTTTATGGTATTCCCAATTGCGATACCGTTAAAAAAGCGCGCACTTGGCTGAGCGAGCAAGGCATCGAGCATGTTTTCCATGATTTCAAAAAACAAGGCTTGCCCGAAAAAAATCTCGACACTTGGCTGAAAGTGGCAGGCTGGGAGGCCGTTTTAAACCGAAAAGGCACCAGTTGGCGCAAACTCAGTCCAGAAGAACAGCTCAGCGTGGTCAGTGCGGCAACGGCTCGCCCTTATCTCTTGGCCAATCCCAGCCTGGTCAAACGGCCCGTCATTGAGTGGCAATCCAGCAAAGATATGGAAATTTCGGTAGGCTTTCAACCAAATCAGTGGCCACTGCGTTAAGTCAATAGAAGTTCGAAGAAGCAAGCGCTTCAAACAACTTTAGGCAGGCTTATCGATTTTTTTAAAACTAAACTTTAAAATCTGGCCATTAAATTGCTTCTTTCAGAATTGAACACCATGACAAAACCAGTCTTTATCCGCGCCTTGAACTCCACACTGACCGGCGGTTTGTTGGCAGGACTCTCTATTTGCCTGCCAACTCAAGCCCAAGAAATTGGCAATGTCATTAGCCGCACCCCTGTTTACCAACAAGTTTCTGTGCCTCGCCAAATTTGCACCCAAACGCAAGTCAGTGTGCCAGGTCAGACTTCTGGTGCTGGAGCGGCAATGGGTGCCATCGCTGGTGGCGCCATTGGCAACGCCATTGGCAAAGGCGAAGGCAGAGCTTTGGCCACCATGATTGGGGTCATTGGTGGCGCCATCGCTGGAGAAAAAGTCGAAGGACCTCAAGCGGCCCAGACGCAAACTCAACAAACATGCACCACCCAGCAAGTCTTCGAAAACCGCCTAATGGGTTACAACGTGGTGTATGAATTTGCAGGCAAACAGTACAACGTGCAATTGCCCAAGGACCCAGGCCCCACCATCAAGTTGCAAGTCACGCCCATCAGTGCGGCCCCCTTGGAAGTGCCAGGTCCTGAAGCCACAGTCATGGCAGAAATTCCCAATTCACCCATTGTCACACCCCAAATTTTCACAGCAGCACCCCAGGTGGTCCGCGTGTACTCTCCCTTTTACCGAGCCAATGTTTACTCACCCTACCCTGTGTTCACGCACGTGAACATGGACATTGGGGCTGCGCCCCGCCATCGCCACTGGCGTTAAAAACGGGCCTGCAATGGCCTAAAATCATGGGTTTTGTGCCTAGTCTCTATGCCGCCACTTTGTGGCCATGACACCCAACCCTTGATTTCTCTATGACCACCGAAAAAATCGACAACATTTCCGTTACCACTCAGGCCAACGTGTACTTTGACGGCAAGTGCGTCAGTCACAACATCACCTTGGCCGATGGCACCAAGAAATCAGTGGGCGTGGTTCTGCCCTCTACCCTCACTTTCAACACCGGCGCGCCCGAGGTCATGGAGTGCGTGGGCGGTTCTTGCGAATACAAACTCAAGGGAAGTTCAGAGTGGCTCACGTCAAAAGCCGGCGAAAAATTCAACGTGCCCGGCCAATCCAGTTTTGAAATCCGCGTTACTGAGACTTATCACTACATCTGCCATTTCGGTTGATCCCCTTCGCATCTGAAAGAACTTCCATGGCAACCATTCTTCAACACATCCCTGCGGGCCAAAAAGTGGGCATTGCATTCTCTGGTGGCCTAGACACCAGCGCCGCCTTGCTGTGGATGCGCCAAAAAGGCGCTGTGCCATACGCCTACACCGCCAATTTGGGTCAGCCCGATGAGCCCGACTACGAAGAAATTCCGCGCAAAGCCAAGGAATACGGCGCAGAACTGGCCCGCCTCATCGATTGCCGCAAACAATTGGCCCACGAAGGCATTGCAGCTTTGCAGTGCGGTGCTTTCCACATTTCCACGGCGGGCGTCACCTACTTCAACACCACCCCCATTGGCCGCGCCGTAACCGGCACCATGTTGGTGGCCGCCATGAAAGAAGACGACGTCAACATCTGGGGCGACGGCAGCACCTTCAAGGGCAATGACATTGAGCGCTTTTATCGCTACGGCTTGCTCACCAATCCTTCCCTCAAAATTTACAAGCCTTGGCTAGACCAACTGTTCATTGACGAGTTGGGCGGCCGCGCAGAGATGTCTGCGTTCATGACGCAACACGGTTTTGGCTACAAGATGTCGGCCGAAAAAGCCTACTCCACCGACTCCAATATGTTGGGCGCCACCCACGAGGCCAAAGACCTGGAGCACCTGAGCAGCGGCATGAAAATTGTGCAGCCCATCATGGGTGTGCCTTTCTGGCGCGAAGACTGTGTGGTCAAGCACGAAGAAGTAACAGTGCGCTTCGAGGAAGGCCAACCTGTGGCTATGAATGGCGTGAGCTACTCAGACCCCGTTGAACTCATTTTGGAAGCCAATCGCATTGGTGGCCGTCATGGTTTGGGCATGAGCGATCAAATTGAAAACCGAATCATTGAAGCCAAGAGCCGCGGCATTTACGAAGCGCCCGGTTTGGCCTTGCTGTTCATCGCCTACGAGCGTTTGGTGACCGGCATTCACAACGAAGACACCATTGAGCAGTACCGCGACAACGGCCGCAAGCTGGGCCGCTTGTTGTATCAAGGCCGTTGGTTTGATTCACAAGCTTTGATGCTGCGCGAAACCGCTCAGCGTTGGGTGGCACGCGCCATTACGGGCGAAGTCACCATTGAACTGCGCCGTGGTAACGACTATTCCATTTTGAACACCACCTCACCCAACCTCACCTATCACCCCGAGCGTTTGACCATGGAAAAAGGCGAGTCTACATTCACACCGCTTGACCGCATTGGTCAACTCACCATGCGCAATTTGGACATCGTGGACACTCGCGCAAAGCTTGGCATCTATGCAAAAACGGGTTTGCTGTCTTTGGGCGAAGGTGCCGAGATGCTCAAGCTGGAAGGCGACAAATAAGTTTTAAATCACGACCGGTTCGGGTTCCAAGCGAATGCCGAACCGCTCGTAGACGCTGGTTTGAATGGCTTTGGCCAAAGTCACTACCTCACCGCCCGTTGCACCACCTCGGTTGACCAACACCAAGGCTTGTTTTTCATAAACAGCCGCATTGCCCACACTCTTACCCTTCCAACCGCAGGCATCGATCAACCAACCAGCGGCCAGTTTGATGCTGCCATCGGGCATGGGGTAATGAACCACCTTGGGGTCGCGCGCAATGATGTCGGCACATTGCTCGGGGGTGACTGTGGGGTTTTTAAAGAAGCTACCCGCATTGCCTAAAACTTTGGGGTCGGGCAATTTGTGGCGACGGATGGCACACACCCAATCGTAAATTTGCCGCGCAGTGGGATTGGCAATACCCGTCTCGGTCATTTTTCTTTCCAAGTCCAAATAACCCAGCACGGGCTTCCACACTTTGGGCAAATGAAAACGCACACGCAAAATCAAGGCACGCCCCGCCAAGCCAATGCCATTGGGCCCACTGCTGGTGTGCTTGAAAACAGAGTCTCGATAGCCAAAGGCACATTGCGCTGCATTCAAACTGAAAACTTGGCCGGTAACCAAATCTAAGGCATCGAGGGAGTCGAAACGGTCTTGCAGCTCTACCCCATAGGCACCAATGTTTTGCACTGGCGAGGCACCCACCGAGCCTGGAATCAAAGCCAAGTTTTCCAAACCAGGCCACCCTTGGTCCAAGGTCCAAGTGACCAATTCATGCCAATCCTCGCCTGCGCCTGCCTCCACAATCAAGGCTTTGTCTGTCTCGGACACCAAGCGCTTGCCCATGATTTCCATTTTGAGGACGAGAGGCCTCACGTCGCCCGTCAAGACGATGTTGCTGCCACCGCCCAAAATACAGTGTCCCTCTGGGTGGTTTTTCAAGGTCTGCTGAGACGCCACAGCCTCTTCTACGGACCCAATTCGCAGCAAAGAATAGGCCTTGGCCACAATGCCAAAGCTGTTGTAGGGCTGAAGGGGTACGTTTTGGGTCACGTTCATGGGAGAATTGTCGCATTCTCTGACTTGATTGTGAAAACCCATGCCATCTTTTGACACCGTTTGCGAACCCAACCTGGTTGAAGTAAAAAATGCGGTCGACACCACCGCCAAAGAAATTGCCACCCGCTTTGACTTCAAAGGCACATCGGCAGCCATTGAATTGAAAGACAAAGAAATTACTTTGTTTGGCGATGCCGATTTTCAACTCACCCAAATCGACGAAGTCTTGCTCAACAAGCTGGCCAAGCGAAGTGTGGACGTGCGCTTCTTAGACAAAGGTGACGTGCAAAAAATGGGCGGCGACAAAGTGAAGCAAGTCTTGAAAGTGCGCAATGGCATTGCTACTGAAGACGGCAAAAAAATTCAGAAAGTGCTGAAGGAAAGCAAGCTCAAGGTCCAAGCCTCTATTCAAGGCGATGCCGTGCGCGTGACGGGCGCCAAGCGAGACGACTTGCAAGCAGCCATGGCTCTGCTGCGCAAAGACATCACCGATATTCCAATCAGCTTCAATAACTTTCGCGATTGAAAAAAGCGCCCAGGGGCGCTTTTTTCACTGTCTATTCAAACCGTGATCTAACTTTTTTTGGCACCCAATTTAGATTCAGTACCAGCCAGCAAGCGATTGACATTGTCGCGGTGCCGCCAAACCAACAAAATGCCCATGACACACAGCATGCCAAAGATGGGGCCATTGAAACTCCACCACAGCACATCGGATGCCAACGCGTAATAAACAGGCGCCAAAAGGGCTGCTAACAGTGCCGCCAAAGAAGAGTATCTGAAGAACCATGCCACGCCAAGCCAGGTCAACGCAATGGCCAAGCCCAAAACGGGAGACACCCCCATCAAGACGCCCAAGGCCGTAGCAACACCTTTGCCACCTTCAAATTTGAAAAAGATGGGATAAAGGTGGCCTAAAAAAGCAGCCAAGCCAGCCGCGGCAGCAACCCCTTCAGTGAGGCCCCAAGCCCCACCCTGCTGCAAGACCCAAAACACGGGAATCCACCCCTTCACAGCATCGAACAGCAAGGTCAAAACGGCAGCTTTTTTGTTGCCTGATCGCAAAACATTGGTAGCGCCTGGGTTCTTGCTGCCATAGGAGCGGGGATCGGATAGACCCATCAATTTGCTCACAATGACAGCAAAACTCAAAGAGCCAAGCAGGTAAGAAACAAGCACCACCGAAACAGGGTGAAAGAGGAGATTCAATGAATTTTCAGGCATTGGGAAATTGCTTAAAGACGACGCACAGAAGCAAGAAATCAGGTTGCAGGATCGCGATGAACCAAACGAATGGCATCAATGGCAGCCAAAACTTCAGCAGACAAAGTGGTGTCCCAAGCTTTGATGTTCTCTTCAAGCTGCGCCACCGAAGTGACCCCAATGATGGTGCTGGCCACACACCAACGCTTGTAGCAAAAAGCAAGCGCCATTTGAGTGGGCGTCATGCCGTTGTCGCGGGCAAGTTGGTTGTAGAGCTTGGCTGCTGTCAATGAGCTTTCACGACCCCAACGTTGCTTGCGCACAGACTCGTACTTGCCAATGCGCGCATTGGCAGGAGCACCTTCACCTTCAAAGCCAGTCTGATCGTACTTGCCTGTCAACGCGCCAAATGCCAAGGGCGAATAAGCCAACAAAGACACCTTCATGCGGTGGCAAGTTTCGTCCATGGCATTGTCAAAAGTTCGGTTGGTTAGGCAGTATGGGTTTTGAACTGTGGTGACGCGCGGCAAACCATGCTGCTCAGCCAATCGAATAAATTCGTGAATGCCATAGGGCGTTTCATTCGAAAGACCAATGTGACGCACCTTGCCAGCCTTGACCAACTGGCCCAAGGCCTCTAACTGTTCGTGAATGCTGGTTTCGATTTTGTCCTTGCTGGGATCGAAATACATCATGCCAAAAACAGGCACATGGCGCTCAGGCCAATGAATCTGATACAGATCAATCACGTCTGTTTGCAAGCGCTTCAGACTGGCATCGCAAGATTTCAATATATCTTGTGATGTCAAGCCTGTGCCTTCACGAACCCAGGGCATGCCGCGTGATGGACCGGCCACTTTGGTGGCCAGCACCACTTTTTGGCGCGCGCCAGGGTTGCTTGCAAACCAATGGCCCAAAATAGTTTCTGTAGCGCCACAGGTTTCTGCTTTGGCGGGCACCGAATACATTTCTGCCGTATCCAAAAAGTTCAGGTCCAAATCGAGAGCACGATTCAGTATTTGGTGCGCAGTTGATTCTGCCACTTGCTCACCAAAGGTCATGGTGCCCAAACAAATGGGGGTCACCTGCAGATCCGATTGACCCAATGTTATTTTTTTCATGATTTCAAAATTGAATGATCAAGTTCACAATTTGCGTGAAAGGCTAGCTCGTCGCTCTTCTTCCAATCGCAAAAATCTTCGCTGTACTTTACCAGTAGTGGTCATGGGCAATTGATCAATGAATTCAATTTCTTTGGGATATTCATAAGGCGCCAGCAAACCTCTCACGAGTTGCTGCAAATCTTCAATCACTTTCTGGTCAAAAAGCTTGGCGTTTTTTGACAAAGCCTTTTGAGACAAAAACTCTGGCGACATCACCACATAGGCCTTGACCAAAGCGCCCCGATCGGGATCTGGTTTTGGCACGACTGCCGCGTTCACCACGGCTGGATGTTTGATCAAGCAGTTTTCGATTTCGCCCGGTCCAATTCGATAACCCGCAGCCTTGAACATGTCATCGGTTCGCCCTTGGTACCAAAGATAGCCGTCTGGGTCTTGAACGGCCACGTCACCTGTTCGGCACCAATCGCCCGTGTATTTCTCGTGGGTCGCTTTGGGGTTTTTCCAGTATCCCAAAAAGAACACTGGATCGAGGTGAGCATGCCGGTCATAGCGGTTCACAGCCACTTCGCCAGGCACACCTGATGGGCAAATTTGCCCCTTCTCGTCAATGACGGCCACTTGGTGGCCAGGATAGCCCTTGCCCATACTGCCCGGTTTGGCGGGCCAAAAAATATGACAGTTGCCCACCACATAATTGATTTCTGTTTGCCCAAACATTTCATTGACCACAACGCCCAGTTGATCGCGGCAATATGCAAAAACGGCATCGCCAACGGCCTCACCCGCACTCATCAAGCCTTGCAAAACCAGCTTGTATCGCTTGCGCGGTTGAGCTTCTGCCTTCATCATGGCCTTCAAGGCCGTTGGAAATAAAAAACTGTGCGTGATGGCGTGTTGATCCAATATTTCAAAAGCCATTTCTGGGCTGAAGCGACCCTGGAATGCCACAATTGGCCGCCCAAAATACAAGGCTGGCAGCAGCGCATCCATCAAGCCACCTGTCCAAGCCCAGTCGGCTGGCGACCAAAAAATGGCATCCGATCCCGAAGGCAACTGACGGCTTGCCAACTTGGAAGTTGGCTTGATTTTCAGGGGCTCAAAGCCAAACCAATTTTGACTGCACAAGAACCCGGTGAGGTTGCCGATCATGGCGCGATGGGGAATCAATGCGCCCTTGGGATTGCCGGTGGTACCACTGGTGTAAATCAAAACAGCAGGATCTTCAGCGAGTGTTTTTTCAGCCTTGAACTTGGGGGCCAATTTCTTTTCTGCGATGGCAAGCGACAGAAATTCAGGCACCTGGCACACCGTTTGTAATCCCTGGCAATCTTTGCGCAATTCAGACAATACAGGGGCTGAAACTTCATCACAAAGGGCCATGCTGGCACCACTGTCGTTCACCCTGAAGGCCAAAGCATCGGGTCCAAACAGCATCGACAAAGGCATGGCCACCGCGCCCATTTGCAAGACAGCGATGTAAGACACCGCTGTTTCAAATCGCTGGGGCATGACAATGGCCACTCGGTCGCCTTTTTTGACGCCGCGTTTTTGAAGCTCATGGCTCAAACGGTTGGCGGCGCTTTGTAAATCTTGAAAGGTCCACGACTGACTGGCTTGAGGGCTTGGATGATGCGCCACAATGGCGGTGGCATTTTGATGCCGCTCAGAGCGCGCCCAACGGCTGCAGCAGACTTCTGCCATGTTGAAATGCACAGGCACATGCCAGCCAAATTGGCGATGCACGGCCTCGTAAGCGTCGTTCGGGTGACTGACACGCATTCCCTGTCTCCTTATGATCTCGAAGTATGTACCAAGTTCAACAGCACTCTACTAGCCATTTCGTCGCCTTGCGTGGTCACCAATACCACGTCAGAGAATGGGGCAATCCACAATCTACGTTGCCACCTTTGGTCTTGGCCCATGGCTGGATGGACGTGGCCGCGTCTTGGCAATTCATGGTTGACGCTCTAAACCCTTCATTTTTGCAGCAACGCCGTATTTTGGCAGCCGACTGGCGCGGCTATGGTCTCACAGAAGGTCCTGTCACTGACAGCTACTGGCTACCCGACTACTTGGGTGACTTGGATGCGCTCCTACGCCAGCTGTGCCCCTCTCAAAGCATCGACTTGGTGGGCCACAGCATGGGGGGCAATGTGGTCATGATGTATGCAGGGGCTCGGCACGATCGCATTCGGCGCTTGGTCAATTTGGAGGGTTTTGGCATGGCCAGCACGCGCCCCTCCCAAGCCCCGGGCCGTTTGGGCCAATGGCTTGACGAGTTGCAAGCCTTTGAAAAAGGCGAATTGAACCTCAAAGCCTACCCTGACGCTGCCGCAGTTGCTCAACGGCTGATGAAAACCAACCAACGCCTGTCCCAGGACAAGGCCGACTGGTTGGCTCTGCACTGGGCCAAGCCAGACGCACAAGGTGAATGGCGAATTTTGGGCGATGCCGCCCACAAAGTGGTCAACCCCTACCTGTACCGGGTCGATGAGGTGCTGGAAATTTACAAAAGAATCAAAGCCCCTTGCATGGTGGTTGAAGCATCCGATGACTCTTTGTCACAGTGGTGGAAAGGGAAATTCACCCTCGAAGAGTTTCACGAACGGCTGAAATCGGTCGAGAATTTGAAAATAGCCACGATCCAAGATGCCGGTCACATGCTGCACCACGACCAAGCGGAGGCTCTGGCCAAGCTGTTGGAAGACTTTTTGGTCTGAAGAGGTTCGCAAGTGAGCCCTAAGCATGAGAAAATCCCATCTTTATCAGATTCGGACACACCCCCTCATGGAAGCAGAACACATCAATCAAATTGGCGCGAAATTGGCCGACTTGGCCACCCGCACCGAAGATTTGCGGAGGTATCTTTGACTACGATGCCAAATCAGAACGCCTAAGAACCGTTAACGCATCGCTCGAAGATCCCACGGTCTGGAACGACCCCAAAAAAGCCCAAGAGTTGGGCAAAGAGAAAAAAGCCCTTGACGGTGTGGTGGTCACTCTCAACACCCTCACCTCCGAGCTCTCAGACAACAGCGAGTTGTTTGACATGAGCAAAGAGGAAGGCGATGAAGCCGGCTTACTCACCATTGAAGTCGAAGCCAATAAGCTGTCTGCCATCGTAGAGCAGCTTGAGTTTCGCCGCATGTTCAACAACGAGGCCGACTCTTGCAATGCCTTTGTGGACATTCAAGCTGGCGCGGGTGGTACTGAAGCTTGCGATTGGGCCAGCATGCTCATGCGCCAGTACTTGAAGTACGCAGAACGCAAAGGCTTCAAAATTACTGTTGAAGATGAATCACCGGGTGACGTGGCCGGCATCAAAGGTGCCACGCTCAAGTTTGAAGGCGATTACGCTTTTGGCTTGCTTCGAACCGAAACCGGTGTGCACCGCTTGGTGCGCAAGTCGCCCTTTGACTCGTCGGGAGGCCGTCACACCAGCTTTGCCAGTATTTTTGTGTACCCCGAAGTGGATGACTCGATTGAGATTGACATCAATCCTTCTGACGTTCGCACCGACACCTTTCGGGCCAGCGGCGCGGGTGGGCAGCACATCAACAAGACCGACTCTGCAGTGCGCTTAACGCATATTCCCACAGGCATTGTGGTTCAGTGCCAAGACGGCCGAAGCCAACACAGCAACCGTGATGTGGCGTGGAAACGCCTGCGCTCACGCTTGTACGACTTTGAAATGCGCAAACGCATGGAAGCACAACAAAAATTAGAAGACACCAAAACCGATGTGGGTTGGGGTCACCAAATTCGCAGTTATGTGCTCGACCAAAGTCGGATCAAAGATTTACGCACCAACGTTGAAATGTCCAATACACAAAAAGTATTGGACGGCGACTTGGATGCTTTTATTGAAGCCTCGCTCAAACAAGGTGTTTGAAAAACTGGCACTGCCAGTTTGACAAACCCAACCCATGGAGATTTTTTGTGATGCTTGAAGGACAAACCAAAGCCATTCGCCGTGTCGATTACACAGCGCCCGCTTATTGGATCGATACCGTCGACTTGACATTCGACTTAGACGCCACCAAAACACGCGTACTCAACAAAATGCGGGTGCGTCGCAACCCAGATGTTGCTGCACAAGCTTTGCGTTTGGATGGCGAGGAACTGAACTTGGCGCGCGTCATGGTCAATGGCGGCGGCACCTCTTTCAAAATGGATGGCAACCAATTGGTGCTGGAAAATTTACCTGAAGGCTCCGATGCTTTTGATTTGGAAATTTTCACCACTTGCAATCCTTCCAAAAACACGCAGCTGTCAGGCCTCTATGTCAGCAACGATTCTTTCTTCACGCAATGTGAAGCAGAAGGATTCCGCCGCATCACTTACTTTTTGGACCGTCCTGATGTGATGGCCAGCTACACCGTTACTTTGCGTGCAGATGCGCAGCAATACCCAGTCCTCTTGTCCAATGGCAATCTACTGGAACAAGGCAGCTTGGACGACGGCCGCCACTTTGCCAAATGGGAAGACCCTCACAAAAAACCCTGCTACTTGTTTGCCTTGGTCGCCGGCAAGTTGGTGGCGCGTGAACAGCGCATTGTGTCTCGCTCAGGCAAAGAACATTTGTTGCAAGTGTATGTTCGTCCCGGCGACTTAGACAAAACAGAACACGCCATGAATTCCCTGATGGCCAGTGTGGCCTGGGACGAAGCCCGTTTTGGTTTGCCACTCGATCTGGAACGCTTCATGATTGTGGCCACCAGCGATTTCAACATGGGCGCGATGGAAAACAAAGGCTTGAATATTTTCAATACCAAGTTTGTGCTTGCCAATCCTGCTACAGCCACTGACAACGACTTTGCAGGCATTGAGAGCGTGGTTGGCCACGAATACTTTCACAACTGGACGGGCAATCGCATTACCTGCCAAGACTGGTTTCAGCTGTCTCTGAAAGAGGGCTTGACCGTCTTTCGCGATCAAGAATTCAGCCAAGACATGGCTGGCGTTCAAAGTGCACGTGCGGTCAAACGCATTGAAGATGTGCGCGTTTTGCGCACCGTTCAGTTCCCTGAGGATGCCGGCCCCATGGCTCATCCTGTCAGGCCTGACAGCTACGTTGAAATCAACAACTTCTACACCGTCACCATCTACGAAAAAGGTGCTGAAGTGGTTCGCATGATGCAAACCTTGGTGAGTGCACCCGGCGATGAAGAAGGCAAACAAGGTTTTGCAAAAGGCATGAAGCTTTACTTTGAGCGTCATGATGGACAAGCCGTTACCTGCGACGATTTTGCGCAAGCTATCTCAGATGCCAACCCAGGCTCCCCCTTGGCTCAGCGCCTTCCCCAATTCAAACGCTGGTACAGCCAAGCGGGTACGCCCAGGGTGCTTGCGGAGGGTGTCTACAACAGCGACAACAGAAGCTTCACGCTCACCCTTTCTCAGTCTTGTGCGGCAACGCCCGATCAAGCCCAAAAAGAGCCGTTCGTGATTCCCGTTTCAGTGGGTCTGCTGGATGCAAGGGGCACACCTATGGCTGTTCAGTTGCAGGGTGACACTCAAGGGCAAGCCCATCCAGAATTTAGCAAGACCTTGGTTTTGAGCGAATCTGCGCAATCTTTTGTGTTTGAAAACATTGAGTCGGTGCCAACACCTTCACTGCTGCGAAATTTCAGTGCACCCGTCAACCTGGACTGCACACTCACCGAAGAACAATGGCTCACACTGCTGGCCCACGACACTGATTCATTCAACCGTTGGGAAGCGGGTCAAAGATTGGCGGTGCAAGCGGCACTTCGCTTTATTCGCGGACATCAAAACCCTCAAACAGAACCTGTTTTAGGCACTGACTACCTGCAAGCCATGCAGGCCGTTCTCAATCATCCTGATTTAGATTCGGCCTTCAAAGAGCTGGTGCTCACCCTGCCCTCTGAAACCTATATTTCCGAACAACTTGAATCGGTCGACCCGCAACAAGTGCACGCAGTTCGGGAAGCCATGAAGCTTCAACTGGCGCAATCTTTGCAATCAGATTGGCAAACCTGCTACGAGCAAAACAAAGTGACAGGCGCCTATTCTCCCGACGCCAAGTCAAGCGGCAAGAGGGCCTTGTCTGGCATGGCATTGAGCATGCTCTGCTTGGCCGCAGTGCACGATGGCACGTCCATTTGGCCGGGCAAAGCCTTGCAAGCATTCAAAGATGCACACAACATGACAGATCGCTTCAATGCACTCGTTGCATTGGTCGGCAGTGGTCATGATTTGGCTGCGCAAGCCCTGGCGCAATTTCACGCCTTGTTCAAAAATGAAGCCCTGGTCATTGACAAGTGGTTTGGCTTGCAGGCCAGCACACCAGATCGTGGCGGCAATATCCTGCCCATCGTGCGCCAGCTCATGCAGCACCCCGACTTCAACTTGCGCAATCCCAATCGCGCTCGCAGTTTGATATTCAGCTATTGCAGTTCCAACCCAGGCGGCTTCCACCGAACCGACGCAGCAGGCTACGTATATTGGAGTGAGCGCGTCATCGAACTGGATGCCATCAACCCGCAAGTTGCAGCGCGCCTGGCTCGCGCCCTCGACCGCTGGAAAAAATTGGCCGAGCCCTATCGCCAAGCTGCCAAGGCAGCCATTGAACGTGTCGCTGCAAAATCTGACCTCAGCAATGACGTGCGTGAAGTTGTGACGCGCGCCTTGGCAGAATAAATCTGGAGATCACCATGACTCAAAAAGTATCGCTTTCCCGCTATTTGGTAGAACAGCAGCGAAGCAAAGGCCACATTCCTGCACAACTTCGACTGTTGCTGGAAGTGGTGGCACGAGCTTGCAAAAGCATCAGCCATGCCGTGAACAAAGGGGCCTTAGGGGGCGTTCTGGGCAGTGCCGACATTGAAAATGTGCAGGGCGAAGTCCAAAAGAAACTCGACATCATTGCCAACGAAGTTTTGATCGAAGCCAACGAATGGGGCGGTCACTTGGCAGCCATGGCATCCGAGGAAATGGAATCTATTCACTTGGTTCCCAACCGATATCCACAAGGTGAATACCTTTTGCTGTTCGACCCCCTGGACGGCTCTAGCAACATTGATGTCAATGTGAGCATTGGCACCATCTTCAGCGTACTCAAGAAACCTGAAGACAGCGATGCCATCAGCGAAAAAGATTTTCTCCAGTCTGGCGGCCAACAAGTTGCAGCAGGCTATTGTGTGTATGGCCCCCAAACCACATTGGTACTCACACTGGGCGATGGCGTGGCCATGTTCACACTCGATCGCGAACAGGGCTCGTTTGTGCTCACCCAAGAAAACGTGAAGGTGCCCGAAGACACCAAAGAGTTTGCCATCAACATGAGCAACATGCGCCATTGGGATGCCCCTGTGAAGCGCTATGTTGACGAATGTCTTCAGGGCAAAGACGGCGTGCGCGGCAAAGATTTCAACATGCGCTGGATTGCCAGCATGGTGGCCGATGTGCACCGTATCCTCACCCGCGGCGGTATTTTCATGTACCCCTGGGACAAGCGGGAGCCACACAAGCCAGGCAAATTGCGTTTGATGTACGAAGCCAACCCCATGAGCTGGTTGATTGAACAAGCCGGTGGCGCTTCAACCAATGGCCGCGAAAGAATTTTGGACATTCAACCCAAGCAATTGCACGAACGTGTGAGCGTCGTTTTGGGCTCTAAGAATGAAGTTGAGCGTGTGACCAGATATCACCTCGAAAAATGATCTTCAGCGCATCATTGGCGATAGGCAGAAGCTTAATTGTTGGCCTTTGGGTCATGCTGTTGCCTTTGGTCAGTTTTGCCCAGCAACCTGTCAAGTCCATCGCAGAGCTTGATATTTCAAGGTACATGGGAACCTGGTACGAAATTGCCAAGCTGCCCAATTGGTTTCAGCGCAAATGCACTCAAGGTACCCAAGCCCAGTACAAGATTTTGGCTCCGCAGAAAATTGAAGTCACCAACAAGTGCACCACCGCTACGGGTGAAGAGATCAAAGCTGTGGGTGTTGCAAGACCCAACAGCAGCGGCCAAGTTGCGCAATTGGAAGTTCGATTTGCACCCGATTGGACGGCTTGGTTGCCCTTGGTTTGGGGTGCATACTGGGTGCTAGATTTAGACCCCGATTACCAACTGGCCGCCGTGGGCGACCCCAGCAGAACCTACCTCTGGATTTTGTCTCGAAGCCCTGTGGTTTCTGCCAGTCAATACGATAGCCTGTTGCAACGTTTGAAGGTGATGGGTTTTGACATCACCAAGTTAGAAAAAACGCGCCAAAATTGAAATTGCATCTCAGTTGCGATAGCATGCCATCAGCATCGTAGGACTGTCATTTCATTGCAAGACAAGGTCTGATATGCACCTTCAACTTTTGGGAGACTTTTATGCAGCATCGCGTTCTATCAGCAGTGATCTTTGCATCGGTTTTTTTGGGTTCACCCTTGATGGCCCATGCACAAGCCGCAGATCCAGCTGTCAAAAAATCTGAATCGGGCATTTGTCACGACAAATCAAGTTCTAGCTATGCTGCCACCAAGAAATTTGAGGCATTTGCCAGCATCGATGCCTGCACCAAAAGTGGTGGGCGATTGCCCGCCAATGCGGCTGCACCAGAAGCCATTGTGGTGAAGAAATCAGACAGTGGCATTTGCCACGACAAAAACAGCCCCAGCTTTGAGAAAACTCAAAAGTTCACGCCCTTCAAGTCATTGGATGAATGCGTGAAGAGTGGCGGCACTTTGCCCAAGAAATAAACTTAAAAAAACTTCAAGCCACATCAAGCCACAATACCGCGTTGGCGCATTTCTCTGATTTGATCTGCTGAGATGCCCAACTCTTTCAAGACGGTATCGGTGTCTTGACCCAAGCTGGGTGCATTGCGCCGATGTTCACCAGGGGTTCTTGAGAGCTTGGGCACCATGCCGGGCACCGTCAGTTGGCTGCCATCGTTCATTTGAACCTTGGCCAACATACCGCGAGCAAGGTAGTGTGGATCGGCTGCAATGTCTTCTACTGTGTAAATTCGGCCTGCTGGCACAGCGGCTTGATCGAGCACAGACAACACCTGGGCCACCTCCAACTCCGAAGTCCACGCCCCAATGGCTGCGTCTATTTCTTCCACCCTTTTCACACGACCCGCGTTGTCCGCCAGGGCCGGATCGGCGGCCAAATCATCACGGCCAATGGCGTGCATCAAGCGCTTGAAAATACTGTCGCCATTGCCAGCAATCAAAGCGCACTTTCCATCTTTGCAAAGATAGGCGTTGCTAGGCGCAATGCCGGGTAGCGCACTACCCGCAGGTCCCCGAACTGCACCAAATTCACTGTACTCCGGCAGCAAACTTTCCATGCAGTTGAAAACTGCTTCATAAAGCGCCACGTCTATCACTTGGCCTAAGCCGCTTGTTTTCTTTTCGTGAAGAGCCATCAGAATGCCAATCACTCCATGCAGTGAGGCCAGCGTATCGCCAATGCTCACACCCACCCGAACCGGCAAACGTCCCGGCTCGGCACTGAGGTGTCGAAGACCTCCCATGGCTTCAGCCACAACGCCAAACCCTGGCTTGTCTTTGTAAGGACCCGTTTGGCCGTATCCGCTGATGCGCAGCATGATCAAGCCAGGATTGATTGATTGCAAGACATCTGGACCCAGGCCCCAAGACTCCATGGCGCCAGGTCGAAAATTTTCAATCAAGACATCGGCTTCCCTGACCAATTTGCGCACGATGTCTTGCGCGTCTGGCTGCCGCAGGTCAAGGGCCAATGAACGCTTGTTGCGAGATTGAACCTGCCACCACACCGAGGTTCCATCTTTGATCAAGCGCCATTGTCGCAATGGATCGCCAGCGCCTGGAGGTTCAATTTTGACGACATCGGCACCAAAGTCGGCCAAGGTTTTGGCAGCGAAGGGGCCAGCGATGAGTTGCCCCAACTCGACCACCTTGAGGCCTGACAAAGCCCCTTTCGAAACTTTGAAATCCGTGTTTGCTTCTGTCATTCAATGTGACTCCCGAGGTGAATCAAGTGCGCTTCACGTTTTTTAAATGGGCTCTTCGATCAAAGGGGACGACGAGGCAGGATCGTTCAGAGCAGATGTTTCTGAAGAATGCGTGCCCAGCGCAACAGCCCTGAAAATTTCGCGCAACAATTTCTTTTCTGGCAATGTCAATGCGCGCGTGAGACGATGGCGCATGCGCAACAACAGTTGGCGATCAACCTCTTGCGGAATGCCGCGACTGATGTGCAAAGCGTCACGCAGCTCTTCTCTTCGATCTTCTGGTTCATCGTCCCACCACGACACAATCACATCCGTGATGGAATCTTTGACAACTTGCGGGTCTTCTTGGACCTGAGAAAGTTCTTTGCTGGCTGCGCTTTGTAACATTTCTGCCAGTGATTTAGATTGCACAACCACACGTCGATCGGCCTGAGACAACAAGCGCCCCCAGCCCGGATCGGTTTGGTGCAATTGCTGCATGTTGCTTGCTGCGTCATCGGCCAATATATGAACCTGCAAACCAGCCAGTTGTGCATCGTCAATGCCACTTAAAAAACGTTCATCGTCCGTAGCCAGCAGCACATGGTCACAGGCCTTGCTTTCTGCCAAGCGTCGCAAATCTTGGCCCAAAGCCTTCAACAAGGAGATGCCGCCGTCTGTGTCGTGTGACAAAACTTTGCGCACAATTTGACCGTCAACATCCAAGTTTTCATTGTCTTCTGAGTACCAGTAAATTCGCTTGATGGTTACGTCCAAACCAGCGTGAGCCAGGGCACCGGTTAAAAATTGCGCAATGCCATACCGATTCAAAGCGTCTTGCTTTGGACCAGACTGGGTATGTTGGGCCAACCAAACCAGAAACCTGGCATCGATCAAGGCAATGCAAGAACCGCCTTGTTGGTCTATGGATTGACGGTGTCCATCTTTGGAAGAATGAGAAAAATAATCGCGTTTCATCGCAGCCTTTGAGGTTTTAAGATAAATTAATCAAAAGGCTTAAAGAGCCTTCTGCTTCGTAGCGGGTCTGCGAACCCGCCCATATTTTAACGAACCTAAGCCATGAACTGACATCTCTCAGGTTTAAACTCAGGGCTTATTGAACTCACCTACCCAGACACCCATGTCTCACTACGATCTTTATGCCATTGGCAACGCTTTGGTTGATTCTGAATACGAAGTCAGCGACGCTCAACTCAAATCCATGGGAGTCGATAAGCGACACATGACCCTCATTGACACGCCTCGCAGAGCCCAACTGCTTGAGCACGTCAAAGCCATCGCCCCCAGGCAAACTGGCGGCGGCTCTGCGGGCAATACCGTCGTCGCCTTGGCGCAACTCGGCGGCAAGGCCTTCTATTCTTGCAAAGTGGCGCACGATGACTTGGGTGATTTTTATGTCAAAGATTTGCAAGCCCGTGGTGTCGACACCAACCTTAACCATACCCGGGCCAGCGATGGGCAAACGGGAAGTTGTATGGTCTTGGTCACGCCCGACGCCGAACGCAGCATGTGCACCTTTTTGGGCGTCTCCGCTGAACTGGACGATACAGCGCTGCATCCCAAAGACATTGAGAAATCAAAGATTTATTACATGGAAGGCTATTTGGCGGCTTCACCCACCGGCCTAGCAGCCGCTTTAAAAGGCAGGCAAATTGCACGCGAAGCCGGTGTGGCTTTGGCACTCACCTTGAGTGATGTCAGCATGATCCAATTTTGCAAAGCGGGCCTAGATGCCATGCTGGGTGATGGCGTCGATTACCTGTTCTGCAATCAAGAAGAAGCTCAAGTTTGGTGCGGCTCACAAGACTTGAATGTGGTCAAAGAGAGTTTGAAAAAATTGGCCAAAATGGTCTGCCTCACGCGCGGCCCTGATGGTTCAGAAATTATCACTGCGCAAGATTCTTGGCACGTTCCTGCTGAAAAGGTCAAAGCCATCGACACCAACGGTGCGGGCGACATGTTTGCCGGTGCATTTTTGTATGCCATCACACGCGGTTATTCCCCTGAACAAGCCGCCAACTTGGGCAACCATGCGGCAGCTGCCGTGGTCAGCCAGCATGGCAACCGCTTAACCCTTGGCCAGCTCAGCACCATCAAGGCTTACGCCCTGCCAACCCTCAAATAATTAGAAGGTGTCAGCCTTAGACAGCGGCAAACCAGCTGCGTCTTTGGCGGCCAACAAAGGGGCGGTCAAGCTTGACGGCAATGGCCAGTCAATGCCCAGTGTTGGGTCGTTCCAAAGCAAGATGCGCTCATACTCTGGATACCAATAGTCGGTGGTTTTGTACAAAAACTCGGCAGACTCGCTGAGGACCAAGAAGCCATGCGCAAAGCCTGGGGGCACCCAAACCTGTTTGGCGTTTTCTGCGCTCAAGTGACAACCTGTCCATTGGCCAAATGTGGGAGATTTTTTTCGCAGGTCAACTGCCACATCAAAAACTTCACCCCGAGTCACACGGACTATTTTTCCCTGAGTGTGCTGAATTTGATAATGCAACCCGCGAAGTACACCGTGCGAGGAAATGCTGTGGTTGTCTTGAACAAACTCGACATTCAGACCCGTGGCAGATGCAAAGTCACGGGCATTGAAACTCTCACAAAAGAAGCCACGTGCATCACCAAAAATTTGGGGTTGTAAGTGCAAGACCTCTGGGAGCCTGCTTGGCGTCACGGTGTAGGCCATCAATGCGTCTTCAACAAATCTGAAAATCTGGGTGTTTCATGTGGATTGCTGAGAAGCAAAGTGTCTTTGATACCCGCCAAAATAATGCCTCTGCGTGTATTCATTCTGCAATTTTGCCATGACTGGCATCCAGATCAAGCCATAAGCACTTATGCTTGCATACTATGTCGTTCAAAGATCTGGGCCTTTCGCCCGAGTTGCTCAAAGCGCTCAAACCCAAAACCTACCCCGCGCCGACGCCAGTTCAACATGAGCTGATCCCAGGCGTTCTGCTTGGGCGAGATGCGTGGGTCACAGCGCCCACAGGTTCTGGCAAAACTTTGGCCTACACATTGCCCCTGATTGAGAAGCTGGCACGCTCATTTTCCACCAGCAATTCGCATTCGCCAGGGCCTTTGGGCGATGTTAGAAAAACCAAACTGATTCGAACCTTGGTTTTGGTTCCTACCCGCGAATTGGCCATTCAAGTCAGTCAAACCTTCATGGGCTTAACAGCTCAATCGGGACGACTTTGCAAGATCACGGTCGTTTTTGGGGGGGTGTCCATCAACCCCCAAATGATGGGACTCAGGGGCGGCACCGATATTTTGATCGCCACTCCCGGCCGACTGATCGATCTGATGGCCCACAACGCCCTCCAACTTTCTCAGGTTCAAACCCTGGTCTTGGATGAAGCCGATAAATTGTTAGAGCTGGGCTTTCAAGAGGAGCTTCAAACAATTTTGCGTCAGCTTCCCAAGCATCGCCAGACTTTATTGCTGTCTGCCACAAAGCCCCCCAGCATGCAGCCCCTGGCGCAGGCGTTGCTACAAGATCCACTGGTGATCCACATCGAAGGCGAGGCGCCGCAGCCGTCTGTCATTTTGCAACGCGCCATTTACACAGATGTCGGCAAACGCACCCAGCTCTTGAGGCACCTCATTAAAGAGCTTCCTTTGAAACAAGTCTTGGTTTTTGTGGCCACCCAACACAGCAGTGAAATCGTGGCAGCCAAACTGCGTGTGGCCGGCATTGCCGCAGAGCCTTTTCATGGCCAACTGAGTCAAGGCAAAAGGCAACAGGTTTTAGCTGACTTCAAAGCACACCGGGTCAAGGTGGTATTGGCCACTGACTTGGCAGCGCGGGGTTTGGACATTGAAAAATTGCCTGCTGTCGTCAATTTTGACTTGCCCAGATCAGCGGTGGATTACACCCACCGCATTGGCCGAACAGGCCGCGCGGGCGAAGAGGGTTTGGCCATGAGCTTTGTCACACCAGACTCTTTGGCTCACTGGTCATTGATTGAAAAACGCCATGCTGTGAAACTCGACCTAGAAACTTTGGTGGGCTTTGAAGCCACTGCAGCCGTCCCGCCCCAAGGACCCATTCATGGCGGCATCAAAGGCAAGCGCCCAAGTAAGAAAGACAAGTTAAGGGAACTGGCTGCCCAGCAAAGCACCTTCACAGCCAAAGCCGCAAATTAAAAAGGTGCGGCCGATCCAAAACGACGATCACGCTTTGAGAACCACTCCAGCGCCTCATTGAACTGCTTGGCCGTGAAATCGGGCCAAAGCGTGTCAATGAAAAACATTTCGGCATAAGCTGCCTGCCAGAGCATGAAGTTGCTCACTCGAGATTCGCCACCAGTTCGAATGAGCAGGTCCATTTCAGGCGCATCTGCGGTGCTCAAAAAAGGCGCGAGGGCATTCTCAGTGAGGCTGTCGAGCGAGGCATTGGGATTGGCGCGCTGCCAAGATTGGGCCGCTTGAACCACGTCCCACCGGCCACCGTAGTTGGCCGCCACTCTCAAGGTGATTTTGGTGTTGTGCTGCGTTTGTTTTTCTGCCCGAGAAATCAAGTCTTGCAGCTCTTCACTGAACTTGGATTGATCGCCCACGATTTTCAAGCAGACACCATTTTTTTCCATGTCATCGACTTCTTTTTGCAAATAACTCGCAAAAAGATTCATCAATACGGAAACCTCTTCAGCAGGGCGACGCCAGTTTTCAGTGCTGAACGCAAACAAACTGAGGTGGGGAATATTGGTTCTGATACAAGTTTCGACCAGTGATCGAACTCGCTTGGCACCCGAGGCATGTCCAAAAGCAGCTGGCAAAAGCCGTTTTTTGGCCCAACGGCGATTGCCGTCCATGATGATGCCGATGTGCTTTGGGAGCGTGTTCGAAGTCAATTAAATTCACTTATAAAAAGACAAATTGATTCTACAACCTCTTGCCATGTGAAAAAGGCCGCAATCAGCGGCCTTTTGGGATTCTCAGTTAAAACTTCAAGCAATTAGAAATTGAGCGCGGTCTTTTCCATCAATCCATTTGGGCGCTTTGCCTCGACCTGTCCAAGATTGACCTGTTGCAGGATCACGGTACTTGGCTGCAACTTTGCCGCCATTGGATTTACCTGTTGATTTAGAAGCGCCTCGGCCAGCAGGGAAAATATCCTGCACAGTTAATCCAAACTCAGACACCAATTCACGCGATTTGCGAATTGCCTCAGCTAATTCTTGCTGACGAGCGCTTGCAATTGCTTGCTCTAAGGCTTCGCGCTGTATTAATAATTCTTTGTATGTGTTAGTCATCGTAGTCCCTATAAAGATAATAAGCTTGCTTGAAAACAAGCATTTGAATAATAACCGAATTTAAATGAAAATCAATTCAAATAATATTATAAAACTTATAAATCGATTATTGAGTTAACAAATTTAGCATTTACCTTGTCTATTCGACGACCTTCAAGGGATAAAACTTCAAAATGCCATCCTTCACTTTGAACAATATCGCCTACTTTGGGCAAATAACCCAATTCAGCCAAAATAAATCCACCCAGGGTATTGAATATCCCTCTTTCTTCGCCATTCAATTGCTTGATATCCAATCTCGACTTGAGCTCATTGACGGGCATTAAGCCGTCCAAAACCCAAGCGCCATCTGCTTGGCGGGAAGCCCAAGCGTCTTCAACGGTGAAGGGCTTGAGCTCTCCGGTGATCGCCTCGAGTAAATCTCTGGGCGTTAGGAGACCTTGAACCACACCATATTCATCAACCACAAAGACAATTCGACCTGATTTGTCGCGAAGTTGCTCCAACAAGGTCATGCCACTCAAGGTTTCAGGCACAAATGTGGCGGGGAGTGCAAATTTCTCGACCGGGGATTCGTCATCCAATGGCAAAGAGACCAAGCGCGCAACACTGACCACACCCACCACATCGTCCAAATTGCCACGACAAACCGGGTACCAAGAATGCCCCTCTGCTCCCTCCTCAAGACCCACCTGAGCCAAGCATTCGCTTCGGGTCATGCCCGCTTCAAACCATTGAATGTCAAGCCGAGGAACCATCAAAGAGGTCAGAGGTCTGTCGTCCAAATGAAAAACATTTCTGACCATTTGATGCTCATGCGCTTCAATCAGGCCAGCGTCCACCCCCTCTTCTAAGCTCGCCGTAATTTCTTCCTCGGTCACGGCGCGATTGCCACGTGCATCAATGCGCAACAACTTAAGGACCGCGTGGGTACAAATAGAGAGCAAACCTACAAAGGGTCTGGCAACACTGGCCAACCAAGCCATGGGCCTGGCCACAATTCTGGCAACAGGTTCTGGATACAACTGACCAATTCTTTTAGGCACCAACTCACCGAAAATGATGGTGGTGAAGGTGATGGCGGTGACCACCAGGCCGGTGGCTGTAGAACCCGCTATGGATTCAGTCAGGCCAAGGCCGATTAGCCAAGTAGCGACAGCAGGGCTGAAAGCTGCCTCTCCAAAGATGCCGTTCATCACCCCGATAGAGGTAATTCCAACCTGAACCGTCGACAAAAACTGGGTGGGGTTTTCAAGCAGCTTGAGTGCGGTGGCTGCACCTTTGTCACCCGCCTCTTCCATGGCTGCCAGTCTCGCTTTTCGGCTTGAAGCCAAAGCCAATTCAGACATGGCAAACACGCCATTGATCAAGGTCAGAAGCACAATCATTAAGATATCCATCCCTGCATTGTGCCAAGGCCAGAATGCGAATGAAATAGCCTTTAGCCGGACGGCTCAAAAAAGACAAAAAACCGTCCACAATGGTGCTTTCTGATTGAATCTGGAAGCAAATGTCTGTTTATTGGGTTGGTGACCTTCAAGGGTGTGACGCCCCTTTGGGTCAATTGTTAGACCAAATCGGGTTTTCACCCAGCCGTGATCATTTGTATGTTCTGGGAGATTTGGTCAACCGTGGCCCCTCTTCTCTGTCTGTTTTGCAGCGCTTGATCCAGTTGGGCGCCAGCGTTGAGTGTGTCTTGGGAAACCACGACTTGCATTTACTGGCGCTTGCGGCTGGCGCCCGCAAGCCCAGCCAAACCGACACACTGGACGAAATTTTGAATGTCGACAACCAGCATGAAATACTCGACTGGCTTCGACATCAACCCATTGCCATTTACAAACACGAGGTCTTGATGGTTCACGCGGGGGTTTTGCCGCAGTGGACACTTGGCACTGTTTTAGAGTTGGCGCAGGACATTGAGAAAGTTCTGCGCGGACCGGACGCCAATGAATTTTTCATGCAGATGTATGGCAATGAGCCTGCCCAATGGGACCCCAATCTCAAGGGTCTCGATCGACTGCGATGCAGCTTGAATGCGTTCACACGGCTGCGTTTTTGTTCTACAAACGGGCTCATGGAATTTAAAACCAAAGAAAATAGCGCCAAAGCACCCGAAGGCTTTTTGCCATGGTTTGACATTCCAAATCGCAAAACCATCGGGACACAAATTGCATTTGGCCATTGGTCAACCTTGGGAGCGGTCGAGAGAGATGATATTTGGGCGCTAGACACAGGCTGTGTTTGGGGAGGATGTCTCACTGCCATCCAAAGAAATTCGCCAGACGTTTTGCCTCGCAAAATTCAAATCAAATGCCCGCCTTATCAAATCCCTTTTTGAGTCTCCATCCCTGACATGGTTTTCTGAAGCTTATGAAACACACTCTGGGATTTGACCCTCGCGATATTCCGTGGTCTGTTCACGATCAAAATTGGCCCGCTTTGCCGCCAACTGCGCTCCATTCTGAGCAGCTGAGATGGGTTTTCAAAAACCCACCTGTTTGGACCCCAGAGGTCAAACGCGAGCCTCCGATAGGACAACGCGCACCTCAAGCTGCGGCCGTTTTGGTGCCCATTGTGATGAGGGGCGAGTATGGCAATGAACCTCATCTCTTGCTGACGCAACGAACCCAACACCTGTCCTCGCATGCAGGTCAAATTGCGTTTCCGGGGGGTAAAGTAGATCCTGATGATCAATCAGTGGAACATGCTGCACTCCGTGAAGCTGAAGAAGAGGTTGGTTTGACATCTGAACATATCGAGGTTTTAGGCCAACTTCCAAGCTACATCACTGGCACCTCATTTCACATCACCCCGGTGGTTGCTTTGGTGTCGCCCGATCACACCCTTCGACCCAACGCCAATGAAGTTGAATTTGCCTTTGAAGTTCCCTTGTCTTTCCTCATGGACCCATCGAATCATCGCCTTCATCATTGGGAAAATAATGGCGTTCAAAGACAGTGGTACTCCATGCCCTACCGGCCCGCAACCACCCATCTACCCAACGCTTCCAATCCAGAGACCGAGTATTTCATCTGGGGCGCTACGGCGGGCATGATCAGAAACTTTTATCGCTTCTTATTGGCTTCTAATTCTTTATGATGTGGTCATGAGCTTTTTCTCTCTATTTTTGGCATTGGTCATAGAACAAGCGCGCCCCTTGGGTTCTTCCCATTTTCTGCATCAGTGGCTAAGGCGTTGGGCAGACTGGGTGGCTTCGCATGTCGATGGCGGCACCAAATCACAAGCTTGGTTGGCGTGGGCCCTTCTGATCGGTGTGCCTGCATGTCTGGCCATTGTCATTCATTGGGTCCTGGCCTATTTTTTAGGCTGGTTCTTTGCCGTGGCTTGGAACGTGGCCTTGCTTTATGTCACTCTCGGATTTCGCCAGTTCAGCCATCACTTCACCGGGATACGTGATGCACTCAATGACGGTGATGAGCCATTGGCGCGTCAATTGCTGGCCGATTGGCAGCAGGTTGAAGTCAATGAATTGCCCCGCAACGAAATCGTTCGCCATGTCATTGAACATTCCGTGTTGTCTGCACACCGACACGTTTTTGGTGTCTTTTTCAGTTACGCCCTGCTGTCCATCGTGGGCTTAGGACCGGTCGGTGCTGTGGTTTACAGAATTGCAGAATTTGCAAAAAGATATTGGTCACAAACACCGACTCTGGCAACCAACCCTCTTCAAGAACATCACAACTGGACCAGCACTTCTTTGCAAGAAGTGGTCACAGACTCTTGGCACGCCATTGATTGGATTCCTGCAAGAGCAACCGCCATGGGCTTTGCCATCATGGGCAGTTTTGAAGATGCCATGGATGGCTGGCGTCATCATGCTGAAAAATTCCCGAATGACAATGACGGCGTTATTTTGGCCGCCACCGCAGGTGCCATCAACGTTCAACTTGGCGGTGCTGCTTTGCAACCAGAACTGCCAGGCAGCAGCAGCACGCCAGGGCGCGCCCCTGAGTTGGCTCACTTTGCCCAAGTTGTTGGCCTTGTTTGGCGAACAGTCGTTATGTGGCTGGTGTTAGTGGCTTTGTTGTCTTTGGCCAATCTATTGGGCTAAGGGAATACTGGGCTATCGGACTATCGGGCTAGATGGCTCAAAATTACCAGCGCTGCTGCCCTAGTTCTTCAAACAGTTGGGTATAAATTCTGTGCCTTCTGGGGCTCACCTCAGTCGCCAACAACTCAGCAGATTCGTCTGTTTGCAATGCGGACAAAACACCACACCCTGGCTCATGCAAATGAGTGCAGTTGTAAAACTTGCAATTTTGCACATGCTGTTTGAGGTCTGGCATACAAGCCGCCAATTGATTTTGGGGAATGTGCTGCAGACCAAACTCTTGAAAACCTGGCGAGTCAATGATGGCCGTTCCAACATCGTTCGCACTCGCAGGCTTGTCGCCAACCCAATAGAGCGAGGTGCTGGTGGTGGTGTGTTTGCCCGAGTTGAGCGCCTGAGAAATCTCGCCAGTCAAAGCCCGAGCATTGGGCACCAAGGCATTCACCAAGGTACTTTTGCCCGCACCTGAAGGACCCAGTATGAGTGTCGTTTTGCCCACCAATTCTTCTTGCAGTCTTTGCAATGAGGGGTTGTCAGCTTGGCGGCTATTTAATTCAAGCGGGAGCACTGTATAGCCCATGTTTCGGTAAGCCGCCAATCGATGCCAGGCTTGCGCGAAGGGAACTTCCAAATCACTTTTGTTCAATATGATCAAGGGTTTGATGTGCTCGGCCTCGGCAGCAATCAGGGCCCGCGAAAGCTGCGTTTCAGAAAACTCTGGCTCGGCTGCCAACAAGATGAAAACCTGATCGAGATTGGCGGCAAAAGATTTGGTGCGAACTTCGTCACGCCTGTAAAAAAGATTCTTTCTTTCCAACACACTTTCAATCGTGCCTTCGTCGGCAGCCGCTTGCCACCGAACGCGATCGCCCACCACAGATTGGCTTTTCTTTCCCCGCGGATGACAAAGGATGCGCATGCCATCGTCCAACTCAACCACACAATGTCGGCCATGGGTGGCCACTACCAGACCTGTGTTCATGGCTTCTTGTGTGGAAGCCACCAAAGCCTGAGCAGCCTTGGTTTTGGTATGTGTGCGCTGGTTAAGCTTGCGCATGCTGCATGTGAGCTAAACGCAAACTGGCGGGTGGATGTGAGTAATAAAACTTCACATACCAAGGATCGGGCGTGAGAGTTGAGGCATTGTCTTGATACAACTTCAAGAGGGCTGAACTCAGGTCTGCCACCGGTGTTTGGGAGACAGCATAAGCATCGGCTTCATATTCCTGCACCCTTGATCGCCAGGAAGAAATAGGTGCCAATAAAAATGTGAAAACAGGCACCACCAGCATGAAAAGCAACAGCGCCACGGCCTCATTGCCGCTGGTTAAGCTGGGCATCACACCCAAGCCGGTATAAAACCAAATTTGCTGTGAAGCAAAGCCCAGCACAGCCAAGCCCAGCAAGCTCATGGCAAAACTGGTGGCCATCATTTTTAAAATATGGCGATGCTTGAAGTGGCCCAATTCATGTGCCAGCACCGCTTCCATTTCTGAAGGGGACAATTGCTTGAGCAATGTGTCAAAGAAAACGACACGCTTGCTAGCTCCAAAGCCTGTGAAAAATGCATTGGAATGGGCCGAGCGTTTGCTACCATCCATCACAAAAAATCCTTTGGCCGTGAACCCTGCTCGCTGCATGAGCGAATTGACACGCACCTTCAAGGCTTCATCTTCTAGCGGTGTGAATTTATTGAACAATGGCATGATCAAGTTGGGTGCGATGGCCATCAACAAAAGTTGCCAAACCACCAATGCACACCAAGTCCAGAACCACCAGTAAACGCCACCCGCCTGCATCAGCCACACTACCATGGCGATGAGCGGTACGCCCAACACCAAGCCCAAAATCAAGCCTTTGACAGAATCACTCAGCCAAAGTTTCCAAGTCATTTTGTTAAAACCAAATTTTTGTTCCAACACAAACGTTTGATAAAGCGACAGAGGTAATCCAATCAGTCCACTGATCAAGGTGAACGACAGAACCAACACCACCTGCTGACCCAGCCCGGGCGCCATGAGTTCCAAAATGAAGTGGTTCAACGCACTCAAGCCACCCATCAAAGTCCAAGCAACAAGCACAACGGCATCCAACAAGATGTCAAATTGCGACACCTTGGCTTTGGCCAATGTGTAATCAGCGGCTTTCTGATGGTCGGAAAGCGAAATTTGACGCACAAACGCAGCAGGTACTTCACCGCGGTGCTTCGCCACATGCCGAACTTGTCTGGCATTAAGCCAGAGTTTCAATAAAACGTTGGTCAGCAGTGCGCCCACCAAAAAATAAGTCAGAGTCAATGTCGGATTCATACCCGAAGTGTAGATCAGCCAACATCAGCGACAATCTGATGCTTTGGAAATTCCCGTTTTTGACATGACTGCTCATTCAGCCACTTCCCCTGCCAATCAGCCTCAAGCCGACACGACCCTGGCCAAGTCAGACGACAACTTGGTATGGATCGACTGTGAAATGACCGGTCTCGACCCAGAAAAAGAGCGCTTGCTTGAAATTGCCGTCATCGTGACGGGCCCCAACTTGACGCCCCGAATTGAAGGCCCCGTTTGCGTCATTCACCAGAGCGACGATCTGCTCAACAAGATGGATGCCTGGAACAAAGGCACCCACGGCAAGAGCGGCCTGATTGACAAAGTCAAAGCCTCCACCACCTCTGAGCATGATGCCGAGGAGGCCATATTGGCTTTTATCAAAAAATATGTCTCAAAAAATTCATCACCACTTTGCGGCAACACCATTAGCCAAGACCGGCGTTTTCTGGTGAAGTTCATGCCCAAATTAGAGGCGTATCTGCACTATCGCAACCTCGATGTGAGCACCCTCAAAGAACTCTCCAAACGCTGGAAGCCCGAGGTGTTCAACAGTTTCAAGAAACAACAGAAGCACACTGCATTGGCAGATGTGCACGAATCGATTGAAGAATTGGCGCATTACAGAGAGCATTTCATCAAGCTTTGAATTTGCTCAAAAGTTTTCAGGGAAAACCCGCACAATTTCAAATTTCTGTGCCATAATCGCTGGCTGTGCTGCAAACAGGCCTCGTGCCGCAGCCCTTGTGCATCACCTTCATGCCTTTGACTCACTGATAAGAGTCACTCGACTGGAAAAGATGGCCCCATAACTTCACGTTATGCCCACTCTCTTCAAACAGCACCGAGCTCCGTTTGATGGTTGATGTTTTTTAACCATGAACGGCGCCACCGCAAATCTTGCGGACGTCCGTGCGAGAAAAAATATGACTGACGCTTTTGAAGTGCAG
>Ga0315906_10001558_pt1 | contig 33870 bp, 28 predicted proteins | sample LakEriMetagenome_4_FD_203526 | JGI IMG/M metagenome (GOLD analysis project Ga0315906, IMG submission 203526) | Freshwater fungal communities from buoy surface, Lake Erie, Ohio, United States - Buoy 2 MA122 | ecosystem: Environmental > Aquatic > Freshwater > Lake > Lake biofilm | place: USA... | reverse complement strand
ATTAATGAATATTCAGGATCAAATCGATACTGATTTTTTGGTTCTCAGGCCTGAACAAACTTTGGGGGAATTGATTAAAGCTGTCTCCTCGAGCAATAGAAACGTTTTTCCTGTTGTAGATCCGAAAGGCAATCTTTTGGGGGTTATTACTCTTGATAGTATCAGGCAGATAATGTTCGATCAAAGTCAGTATGATCAGATAAGGGTAAACACGTTAATGTCCCCTCCTCCGGAAACAGTATATTTTCGTGAAAGAGTAGATCAGGTAATGAACAAATTTGATCAAACCGGAGCCTGGTATCTGCCTGTTTTGGATAATGCACGCTATTTGGGATTTGTAAGTAAATCGAGACTTTTGGCGGCATACCGCAAAAAATTAATGGAGCATTCCGGAGAGAACGAATAACAGCCCATCCCAGAAATCCGTTTTGTTTGAAAGGGGCATTATACAAGTGTAGAATCGAGCTTTCTAGGCCGGCAACCCCGGGTTCATCCAAGAAATGATATTACTTCGCGGCTAAAAACAGAAGGCTGGTCTACATGTAGCCAATGACCTGCGTCGGAAATAGTTTTTATATTGGAATTTGGAAATAATTCAGCAATGCCTGGTATGTCGTCGTTGTCTATATATGCGGAATGGTCGCCTCGAAGAAAGAGTGTTGGCCGCTGAACTATCTCGTTTGGCAACTCGCAGAGGATGTTATCCATATTCTTTTCCAGCGCCTGAATATTCATTCGCCAGGCATAGTTGCCTTCCTCGGTGCGGTAAAGATTTTTGAGAATAAATCCGGATATGCTCCGGTCTGCAGCAATGGCCTGTACTTTTTCTTCTGCATCTTTCCTTGATGCTACCGAAGATAAATCCACACTGTGAATGGCCTCTATAACTTTCTGATGGTGTGGGGGATATCGCTTTATGCCGATGTCGGCTACTATCAGTTTGTTGAGACATTCCGGGTATTTCTGTGCAAATCGAATGGCCGTTTTACCTCCCATGGAGTGGCCAAGCAAAGACACTACGGGAATTCCTTCCTCGTCCAGCAACTCCTTAAGGTCATCAGCCATGGCATCATAGGTGTGGGTTACATCCCAGGGTGATCGTCCATGATTACGCTGGTCCACCAACAAGACTTTATACGCCTCAGAAAATATTTTCCCAAGACTCTGCCAGTTATCGGAAGAGCCAAACAGGCCGTGAAGAATAACCAGCCATGAACCTTTTTCGCCAGTTATGCGGTAATTAAGTTTCATTTTCGTAAGCAACGTTGGTAAAGCTGTATGGTATTTTCCAGGCCCATATACAAGGCATCGCTTATAAGAGCATGGCCTATGCTAACTTCCATTAAGCCGGGAACGTTTTCGGCGAACCAACGCAGATTTTCCAGGTTAAGGTCATGACCGGCGTTAACACCAAGGCCTAATTCAGAAGCCCTGATCGCTGCTCGTGTGAATGGAGCGACGGCCACGGCAGGGCCGGAATTAAAATTGGCAGCGTAAGGCTCCGTGTATAACTCAATTCTGTCTGTATTGGTGCTCGCGGCCGCATCTATTTTCTCCAGATCCGTTCCTAAAAAAAGCGATGTTCGAATCCCGGCATTTTTGAATAAAGAGATTGTTTCGCGAAGAAAATTCTGGTGTGATATCGTGTCCCAGCCGGCGTTGGAAGTGAGCACCCCCGGAGGGTCGGGAACTAACGTTACCTGCTCCGGCTTAACTTCCAAAACCAGAGCGATAAACTTTTTTTCAGGGTATCCTTCGATATTGAATTCTTTCCGGACAACCGAACGCAGTTCTCGTACGTCTTTATAAGTGATATGCCTTTCGTCGGGCCGAGGATGTACAGTTATGCCATCTGCGCCGAATTCCTGACAACGAATGGCAGCTTTTATGACATCGGGAACGCTGCCTCCTCTTGCATTGCGAAGAGTGGCTATTTTATTGATGTTTACACTTAAACGTATCATAACGACACTGACAAAGGTAAAACCAAAAACAGCCTGAAATCGTACAAATACTAAAATGGAACTCGACTAAAGCGTTTTTTTATGAATTTGGCAGAGTTTTAGATAAGCGAAGATTGCGGATGAAGCTTTTCGACATCATAACAAAGGAAGTTCCTGAACTGAGTCCGGGCAGTAATGGACTTCAGGCGCTTACTGTAATGGAGCAGTTTGAAGTAAAACACCTGCCCATAGTAGCGGAAGGTGTCTTTTTGGGCTTATTGAGCGAGGAGGAAGTGCTGATGATGTCTGATCTGGAGAAATCGTTTGAATTGCAGCGAAAGGAGTTCGCTCCGGTGTTTCTCGACAGTAGAAGACATGTTTACGATGGGCTTTATGTAATGGCCGATCGCAGGTTAACCTTATTGCCAGTAACAGGAGAAGATCGACAGTATCTTGGATGTATCCTTGCTGAAGATATGCTGAAAGCTCTGGCGTTTACTCAAGCGGTAAGTGCTCCTGGGGCGGTGGTAGTGCTGGAAATGAACGCAATCGACTATTCTCTTACTCGTATTGCTCAGATGGTGGAGGGGAATAATGCCAAGATTTTAAGTGCAACACTTACCACATCGCCTGATTCTATGAAAGTACAGCTTACCTTGAAAATTAATCAGGAGGACCTTAGCGCTATTATGCAGACATTTAATCGTTATGATTATCTGAGCGCAGAGGCATTTATGGAGCCCAAGTACACGGAAGAGATGCGGGAGCGCTATGAAGAGTTTATGAAGTATCTGAATATGTAAGTTTGCGCCATGTTCCGGCGCGAGTTACCTGCTTTAATAGTATTTGCCTTTTTTTCGGTCTTGAGCCCCGGTGCTTCAGGCTTTTTTGTATCTCTTGATGAGCGGTACATGGGTGCATTGGATACCAGTAAGACGGTGGTTGTTGGAAGTATTCGATTTGAGGGTAATCAAATAACCCGAGAGAACATATTGCGAAGGGAGATGACATTTTCTGAAGGGGACACCTTACAACTCCATGAGTTGTCCAAGGAATGTGAGGTTTCTTCGAGCTTACTTTTTAATACCCGCCTATTTAATTTTGTGGAGTATACGATAGCCGAGCTTGTGCCGGGCGAAATTGAAGTAGTTTTTAAATTGGTGGAACGCTGGTACTGGTGGCCTCAATTACTTCTTGAATTAGCAGATCCGAATTTCAACACCTGGTGGCAAACTCGAGACCCTATGCGAATTAACTATGGATTCGAGTTATATCGTCAGAATTTCCGGGGAAGTAATCAGGATCTCAAGGTTCGTTGTAAGACAGGCTATACCAAGGAATTCGGGTTATCTTACAGGATACCTTTTTTCAGCAGAAATCAGCAAGTAGGACTTCAATTAGGATGGAGCTACAGGGAGCAGGATGAAATAACTATCGGTACACGAAACAATCAAAGGGAGTTTTATTTAGAGCCAGGAAACCCCGGCAGAACGGAACAAATCGCCAATGTGGAAATTACGTATCGCCCGGGGCTTTTCGTTAAATACACAGGCAGTATCGCTTATGTTCATACTCAGGTAAGGGATTCTCTGGCAGAATACAACCCTGATTACCTCGCGAATGGCGAGTCATTTATACGCTACCTGAAGTTGTTTTATTCCATGCAGGTTGAAAAAAGGGATAATAGAGCATATCCTTTGCGGGGCTACTTTATCCAGACGGATATTTCACAGCGGGGAATGGGGTTGATTAATACCGACGGATTGGGAGTATTTGAGATGGCAGCAAGCCTTAAGGCATATTTTCCTCTGCCTTTAGAACATTGTTATTTTGCTGCAGGTTTGCGACTTAAAGCCGTCCCAACGGCGAATATACCCTATTACGTGCAGGAAGGCCTGGGATACGGCAGTTATCTGCGGGGGTATGAATATTTTGTTGTCGATGGACAGCAGCTTGCCTTGCTGCGAAGTAATTTGAAGTACGAATTATTGGGAAAAAGAGAATTCAATCTCGGCTTCGGTCCGGAGAAGTTTAGCCGTGTGCACACTGCCTTATGGCTGAATATTTTCGCTGACGCAGGCAAAGTCTGGGATAGGTATTATGCTGCGGAGAACCCTCTTTCCAATCGTTGGCTCGGTTCTGTGGGGGTCGGACTGGACCTGGTAACCTATTATGACAGGGTTTTTAGGCTGGAATGGGCTATAAATAAATTCAGAAAGCCGGGTGTTTATCTCCATTTTGTACAACCTATATAAGCTTTCTTGCCTATTTTGCACCCGAATTTTGAAGCCATGCGTGTAGCAGTTTATGGTCGTATAGTTTCCCCTTCGTCGCATACCAATCTCGCGAAATTGAGTTTGTTAATAGCTAGGGAAGGTATGTTTCCACTGTTTCATAGGAACTTGCAAGAGGCCTTGCAGCCTTTGAGTTTAGCCCCCTCTTCATATGGTTGGTATACCGATGCTGCCGATTTAAAGGGGTGTGAAATAATGATTTGCCTAGGGGGAGATGGCACCATGCTCGAGACCGTTAATCTCGTGCGCGATTCAGGTCTGCCTGTATTGGGAGTTAATACCGGCCGCCTTGGTTTTCTCGCTAATGTTGCTTTAAGTCAAATGGAAGAAGCAATAATTGCCGTTGGAGCCAGAAAGTTCCACGCCGATCCGCGGGCTTTGATTAAAGTTGACTGCGCCGGAATACAGGAGGGAGGGTTCAACTATGCTCTAAATGAAGTAACCATACATAAGAAAGACAGCGCCTCGATGATATCTATGCACGTGGATGTCGGCGGCTGTTTTATGAACACCTATTGGGCAGATGGCCTTATTGTCTGCACACCTACCGGCTCTACCGCCTATTCGCTAAGTTGTGGAGGGCCTATTGTGATGCCGGGCAGTGAGAACTTTACCTTCACGCCCATAGCCCCCCATAATTTGAACGTCCGCCCGGTGGTTGTATCCAGTACTCAAAAGATAGTGGTGAGGCCGGAAGCAAGAGAGGGAAATGTTTTGCTTACCCTCGATTCAAGATCTTTTTCAATCGATAATCAAGCAGTTATTCGCATAGAGCGGGCCCCCTTCGACTTTAATCTCGTGGCACTGGAGGGGTCCGATTTCTTTAGCACTATTCGAAATAAGCTTATGTGGGGCATTGACAGGCGTAACTGAAATGGAAGTAGAGCGTAAAAACAGGGATATTATTTTGACTCTTTATGCAATAAATATGAGGGCTTCGCATTATATCAGGGTGAACCCGAAACAGCTGGCGGCAATAGTGTTAATTCTTTTGCCGTTTATCCTCTTTTCTCAAACCAATCCCAAGGATAAATCCAAGGAGATAGGACTGGTTGTTGGGACATCCTACTACATCGGAGATTTAAATCAGCAACACTTTGGGGGGCGCCTGCATCCTGGGGGCGGGTTAATGTTTAGAAATAATTTAAACAGGCGCTGGTCGTTAAGGGGCTCCGTGATCTACTCTAAATTTGGGGCGTATGATGCCGATAGCCCGGATTATTGGCAACGCAACCGAAATCTGCATTTTGAAAATGTACTGATAGAAGGAAGTTTTGTGGCGGAGCTGAACTATTTCGAGTACCAGGTAGGCGACAAAAACGATTTCATCAGCCCTTTTTTATTTCTCGGACTATCGTATTACGATATGACTCCTAAAGCCGAGCTGAACGGGAATTGGTATGAACTAGCCCCACTAGGCACAGAAGGGCAGGGATTGCCGGGGGCTCCTGAAAAATATCGTACTGCAGGACTGGCAATACCAATGGGAGCGGGACTCAAGGTTAATTTGGCGAGTATTATAGCCATTAATCTGGAATGGGGAATGCGCAGGACATACACTGACTATCTTGACGATGTGAGCACTTATTACGCTGACCCCCTAGAGTTAGAAGAGCTGAATGGGGATCTGGCAGTACTATTGGCAGATCAAAGCTTGGTAAAGGAGGGAGTAGGAGGAACCAATGCCGGCATGCAGCGCGGGGACCAGGGAAGGCGCGATTGGTATAATTTTACCCATATTACCTTGAGTTTCAGGATAGACAAGAAGCCGGGAACCTGTTGGAAATAAAATACTTGCCTGATTTAGGCGTTCATATCGTCTGAAAATCGGAAATTTGCCCCCCCGGAATCATGTAATGAGCCTTCTAGAACAAATAGACCGACATAAAATTCCCCGCCATGTGGCCATTATCATGGACGGCAATGGCCGATGGGCAAGAAGCCAGGGTCAGGAGAGAATATTTGGACACCTTAACGGTGTTGAAGCTGTTCGCGAATCTCTTAAGGCAGCGGCTGAAATCGGAGTGGAGTATCTCACGTTATACGCTTTCTCGGCGGAGAACTGGAATCGACCCAAAGAAGAGGTGGATGCACTTATGGATTTGTTGGTAGAAACCATTCTAAGGGAAACCGATGAATTACAAGAGAGCGGCGTTTGCCTAAAAGCGATTGGGGATTTAGAAAATTTGCCTGAGGCATGTCGGGAAAACTTAAAGCGGGCTGAAAATATAACCAGCAGCAACAAAAAAATCACCCTGATTCTTGCACTGAGCTATTCCAGTCGTTTGGAAATTGTAAATACAGTTAAGTCGTTAATTCGCTCCGGGGTGAATCCCGAAGAGGTTAACGAAGCGCTGTTTACCAAATCTCTAAGTACCGGGGAATGGCCGGATCCGGAACTGCTTATTCGCACCAGCGGTGAAAAGAGAGTAAGTAACTTCCTGCTTTGGCAAATAGCCTATTGCGAGTTGTATTTTACCGAGGTTTTTTGGCCTGAATTTACCCGGGAGGATTTTTATAAAGCCATTCTCGAGTTCCAATTGCGTGAAAGGCGATTTGGAAAAACCAGTGAGCAAATATCCCTTAAATGAAAAAGACAGCGCTCCTTAACTACCTATTCGCGCTATTATGCTTGGTTGCGCTTTTCCCGGCAGAGCTGTCTTCTCAGGTTAAAATGGGTAATTCTGCTGTTTCCTATGCAAGTCCAGTCGAGTATAAAATTGCGGGTATAACCGTCGTTGGCGCAAAGCATACCGATGTCTTGGCGATCAAATTATATGCAGGCATTCAAGTAGGCGACCAGATAGCAGTTCCGGGAGATAAAATAACCAAGTCCATAACCAATCTATGGAACCAGAATCTTTTTGATGATGTGGCCATTTACATCGCTGAGATTCGGGATTCTGAAATTTATTTGGTAATTGAGGTCAAAGAGGTGCCCGTGCTGGCGAAGTTCACTTTTGAGGGAGTATCGAAAGCAGAAGGAGATAACTTGAAGGAAGAAACCAAAATGATTCGTGGCATGATGGTTAATAAGAACCTCTTAAACACGATCCATTACCAAATTAAAAAGTACTACATAGATAAGGGTTTCCTTAACGCCAATACAAAGATTAAGTCTGAAGACGACCCATCCATAGACAACGGTGTTTTTCTAACAGTGTCGGTTGATAAAGGCCCCCGAACAAAAATATCCGAGATTGTTTTCAATGGCGCTGAAAAATTAACGGGATCAAAACTTTCTCGGGCGCTTAAGAACACCAAGAAAAAACGTTGGTGGAGCATATTTAAGGCCTCGAAATTTGTGCCCTCGGAGTATAGTAAAGACAAACAAAATCTTATTGCCAAATACAATGGCGCTGGATTTAGAGATGCCAAGATTCTGCAGGATACAACCTATAAAACCGGAAAAAAAACGATAGGCCTCCGATTTGATATCGTTGAAGGGAATAAGTACTATTTCCGGGATATATCCTTTACCGGAAACCAGAAGTACAGTTCGGAAGAGCTTAATAAAGTACTGGGGATTAATAGGGGAGATGTTTATAACATAGAGGCACTTCAGGAACGGGTGCTATTCTCAGCAGCAGGCACCGACGTATCGTCTTTGTATCAAGACGACGGCTACTTAAATTTTCGGGCTATTCCCCTGGAAGTTGCTGTTGAACAAGATTCCATTGATATCGAAATTCTTATTGACGAAGGAAAGCAGTTTCGAATAGGAAAAGTGAGTATCCGTGGAAATACAAAAACCAACGACCATGTGGTTTTTAGAGAGATCAGAACCCGGCCAGGGGATCTTTTTTCAAGGACGGATGTTATTCGAACCCAGCGCGAATTGGCCCAGCTGGGCTATTTTAATCCAGAGGCATTTGATGTTAAAACGTCTCAGCGCGCCGAGGAAGGTCTGGTGGACATGGAATTTATTTTGGAGGAGAAACCTTCAGACCAGATTGAGCTTTCCGGAGGCTGGGGAGGAGGCAGGGTTGTTGGAACTCTTGGGGTGAGTTTTACTAATTTTTCCTTGAGGAAGTTTTTTGACGGATCGGCCTGGAGCCCGGTGCCAACAGGAGACGGGCAGCGTCTTTCTCTGAGAGCACAGTCTAATGGATCATTTTTTCAGTCATATAATCTTGCTTTCACAGAGCCCTGGTTGGGTGGTCGGAAACCTAATTCCTTGAGTTTTTCATTGACGCACTCAATCCAGACCAATGGCCAGCGAAAAAAAATAGATGATGAAATAAATCCTCTGCGACAAGCGCTTTTAATTACGGGAGCATCAGTGGGATTGGGAAAAAGACTCCTGTGGCCGGATGACTTTTTTAGTCTCTTCACGTCACTGTCTTTTCAGCATTTTAACCTTAAAAATTTTGGAAGCTTCTTCACTTTTGCCAACGGAGAGTCCAATAATCTTGCTGTTACGCTCAATCTTCAGCGGAATTCGGTTTCTGAACCGATTTTCCCGCGGTATGGTTCCACGGTAAGTTTAATGGTAAAGGCTACGCCGCCATATTCTTCATTTTCCGGGGAAAGGGATTTCGCCGCCATATCCGATCAGGATAAGTTCCGTTGGATTGAGTATCATAAGTGGAAATTTACAGTTGACTGGTATACCCCGCTGAGCAACGACAAGAAACTCGTGCTCAACAGTAAAATGGGCATGGGATTTCTAGGCCTGTATAACAGAGATATTGGCGTAGCCCCGTTTGAGCGATTTTACATGGGAGGGGTTTTCTTGTCTGGTTTCCTTCTCGACGGAAGGGAGATTATTAACTTGAGGGGATACGATGACTTATCACTTTCTCCAAGTACCGGGTCGTCTGTAATAACCAAATATGGCACGGAATTGCGCTACCTCATATCTCCTAATCCGAACGCCCAGATTTTTGCTCTGGCCTTTGCGGAAGCGGGTAAGACATGGGATCGGTTTTCCAAATTTAATCCATTCGAAGTGTACCGTTCAGGTGGTCTGGGTTTACGGATATTTCTTCCAATGTTTGGCTTGCTTGGACTTGATTATGGCTGGCGCTTCGATGAAGTGCCTAATTTGCCGCAAATGGCTAAAGGCCAGTTTCATTTCAGCATTGGTATGAACCTTGGTGATTTGTAACTTGCATAATAAATTGATTCTGATGAAGAATTCTTTGATCGTTTTAGCGCTAGTAATAGCATCGTTGGGTGTATCCGGACAAAAGTTTGCCTACGTAGACTCCAAGTATATTCTTGACCATATACCGGAATATGCTACTGCGCAGACGGAGCTGAATCGCTTATCCGGACAATGGCAGCAAGAGGTTGAGTCGAAGTACTCCACCATCGACAAGCTTACGGAAGCCTATCAAGCTGAGAAAGTATTATTGCCCGAAGATATGAAGAAGCGAAGGGAAGAAGAGATAGAGCAAAAGAGGCAGGAGGCGAGAGACTTACAAAAGAAATATTTCGGTGTAGAGGGAGAACTATTTAAACGAAGAGAGCAGCTTATTAAACCAATTCAAGATCAGATTTATGAAGCCTTACAAGAGCTGTCAGCAGATAAGGGCTATATGGTGATTTTTGATAAAGGATCCCAAACAAATATGCTCTATGCTAATCCCAAGCACGACGTAAGTGATCAGGTAATTCGTAAGCTTGGACTTAATCCGGGAGAGCAAAATGAACAAAACGGGGGCGAGGAGGAGAAGGAAAATGAATCTGGTGGGGCGGGCGCTAAACCGGCAGGAGCTGGCGGATCTGGCTCAGGAGGCACCGGCGGTGGCGGATCTGGAACAGGCGGTAGCGGTGGAACGGTTCCAAAAAATAGAAAATAGCACAGTGTATGATGAGTCTTGCTTATAAAACTATACTGGGTATTGCTTTATTATCAGCACATGTTGTCGTGGCGCAGAAATTAGGGCATATAAACGGAAGAGAATTGTTGATGGACATGCCCGAACGAAAGGCTGCCGAAGAACAGGTGCTAATTAAACAGGCTGAAGTTGAGCAGATTCTGAAGACAATGCAAAAGCAGTATGAGGAAAAGGTGGCTGAATTTCAAGGCAATCCGCAATGGACGAACGAGGAAAAGGGAGTTAAATACAATGAAATTCTTTCTTTGGAAAAGCGTCTCAGGGATGAAGCCGTTGTGAAGGAAGACGAGCTGGCTAGATTGGAGGCCGAATTACTTGATCCAATAGCAGCCAGAGTGAGGGAAGCAATTTCTCGATATGCTGCGAGTAATGGGTATACTTATATATTCGACAGCAGCCAGGGTATATTTCTGTATGAAGGAGGAGAAGATCTGACTCCAGCCCTTCGCCGGGAGTTAGGATTAGATTAAAAGAACTTCTTGAACAGGAATGCTCCTATAGGTATTTTCGATTCCGGAATTGGCGGCTTAACTGTAGCGCACGCTATTCGGGAGTCTCTGCCTTACGAATCGTTTGTATATTTCGGCGATACAGCGCATTTGCCCTACGGAGATAAGTCTCCAGCCGCAATTCGTCATTATGCGGCACGAATAACCGGCTTTTTACTAAGCCAGGGAGCCAAAATTATTGTTATCGCCTGTAATACAGCATCAGCGCACGCATATCAGACCGTGTTGGATATTTGTGGGCCTCAGGTTCCCGTTGTTAATGTAATTGACCCGGTAGTAAATCGAATCCTTAGCAGGCATGCGAAGGGAAAGATAGGTGTAATAGGCACCAAGGGTACGATAGCCTCCAGAATTTATCCCCGCAAAATTGAAGGAGCAAATCCCGAATTAAAGGTGGCATCGAGGGCTACCCCCCTATTAGCCTCGATGATAGAGGAAGGGTATTTCAACAATAGGATTTCGGAAACAATTATCCACAACTATCTGAACTACAATGCTTTAAAAGACCTTGACGCCTTAATTTTGGGCTGCACCCATTATCCCTTAATTCGCCGTGAGGTAGAATCCTTTTATCGCTCGAAAAACGTAGATATCGTGGACTCTGGAGAATGCGTCGCAGAGGAAGTTAAGGGCTTGCTCAAAGCGAAAAAGTTAAACGCTTCGGAGGGGAGTCTCGTAAGTTCGGTCTTTTATGTTTCAGACAGGACGGCAGCTTTCGAAAATAGTACGCGGACGTTTTTCGGTGAGAAAATCAAATTGATCGAAGCCCGTATTTGGGAGTAATGAATAGTTATTTGCGGTACCATGAAGAGTACAGGCAATACTTCGCAGCTATTTTGGCCAGATTTTCTGTGCTTATGGAAGGGTCCAGCTGTTTAACTTTTTTGGCCGGAGCGCCGGCATAAATTGCTCCGGGTTCAACCTGTGTCCCTTCTAAAAGTACCGCTCCTGCTGCGATGATACTACCTTCTTTAATGAGTGAATCGTCCATTACGATCGCTCCCATGCCGATAAGCACTCGGTCTTCAATAGTACAACCATGAATAATAGCCCTGTGGCCAATCGATACATCGGAACCGATGGTAGTGGAAGACTTGCCATAGGTTCCATGAATAACGGCAAGATCCTGAATGTTGACTCTGGCTCCAATGCGAATGGAATTAACATCGCCTCGAACAACTGAGCCGAACCAAAAGCTACAATCGCTATCGGCAATAACATCCCCGATAATCGTTGCTGTAGGAGCAATCCAGCAACCTTTGCCTAAAGATGGGACGCAGCCATTAATTTCTAAAATCAGCCCAGTACTAAGTCCATCCATGAATTAGAGGCCAAGCAAAATTTCTGAGGGTTTTTTACCGCTGAAAAGGAGGTTTTCTGGCGATTCTAGCATTTTTTTAACGGCCACCAAAAAGCTAACAGACTCTCTGCCATCTATAATCCGGTGGTCGTAGGATAACGCGAGATACATCATAGGCCGGATAACAACCTGACCGTTTTCAGCAATAGGCCGGTCTACAATGTTATGCATACCTAAAATGGCGCTCTGGGGAGGATTTAGTATAGGCGTCGACATCATTGAACCAAAAACTCCTCCGTTGGTAATGGTAAAAGTTCCTCCGGTCATATCGTCGATGGTGATTTTACCCTCCCGGGCCCGTGATGCCAATCTGCCAATTTCTGCTTCTATTTGCGCAAGACTCATTAGCTCAGCGTTTCGCATTACCGGCACCATTAGGCCCTTAGGCGTGCTAACAGCTACCCCTACATCGGCATAGTCGTGGTAGATTATTTCTTGTCCATCGATAATCGCATTAACTGCAGGATATTGCTGCAGGGCTATCGTTACCGCTTTGGTAAAAAAAGACATGAAACCCAGACCAACGCCATGCTTTTCCTTGAACAGATCTTTGTATTGTTTTCGAAGATCCATAATTGGCTGCATGTTTACCTCATTAAAAGTGGTTAACATCGCCGTTTCATTTTTCACAGAAACCAGCCGTTCCGATACTTTTCTGCGCAATGAGCTCATTTTCTCTCTGCGTTGCCCACGCTCACTGGTGGAGCCCGTTTCCGCAGCAGACAATGAGAACCCTTTCGCTAAAGCATTTACAACGTCCGACTTGGTAATTCTGCCGCCTTTGCCACTTCCGGCGATTGCTTCCGCCGGAATTCCCTCTTCTTGCATAATCTTTCTGGCAGCCGGAGACGGAGTTCCTGAGGCATAAGAGGTGGAATCATTTGCGCTCGTAGCTGCTTTAGGTGAAGCTTGTTGCGGTGTTTTGTTTTCAGCAGCAACCGTAGCTGTAGCAGCGTTGGGCTTCGCCGGGCTAACTGCCGGTTTAGGTGCATCGGTATTGATGAGACAAACGACCTGGCCAACAGCCACTACATCGCCTTCAGAGGCCTTCAGAGTAATTATTCCTGAATCTTCTGCGGGAAGTTCCAGTGTAGCCTTATCTGAATCAACTTCAGCAACGGTTTGGTCTTTTTCAACATAGTCGCCGTCTTTAACTAACCATGAGGCTATTTCTACTTCGGATATCGATTCTCCCGGGCTGGGAACTTTCATTTCTATGATAGGCATGGAAAAGGGATATTTAGGTAATTCAGGCGTTTACTTTGGCAAAAGAAAATAGCCGTTTCATCAGATTGTTAAAGCGTAATTCATGCACCTTGGGTGAACCCGTGGCAGGACTTGCAGTTTCGGGCAGGCAAATAGGGATAAGGTCTATTTTACGAAGTACGCGCAACACATATGACCAGGCTCCCATGTTTTCAGGTTCTTCTTGCAGCCAAATAAAACGATTCGCTTTGGGATACGTCGCCATTATGGATTCAATGGCTTTAACAGGCAGTGGATAAAGTTGTTCCAGACGTATAAAAGCCATGTTATCGGCATTACCTACTCTTTCTTTTTCTTCAAGCGCATCGTAGTAAACTTTTCCCGAACAAAGAACCAGGGTATCTACCTCCTTTTTAAACGCTTGGGGATCATCCAATACTTCCAAGAAGCGCCCATTGGCCATATCGTTAATGCTGCTTACGGCCTTAGGATATCGCAGAAGCTTTTTTGGAGTCATTACCACAAGTGGCTTGCGGAAAGGCCATGCCAACTGCCGCCTCAATAAATGGAAGAAATTGGCGGGTGTAGTAACATTGCAAACCTGCATATTATATTCAGCGCAGAGCTGTAGGTATCGCTCAAGGCGAGCGCTACTGTGTTCAGACCCCATTCCTTCATAACCATGAGGAAGGAACAGGCATATTCCATTCATCGTTCGCCATTTATCTTCCGCCGCACTAAGGAATTGGTCAATTATAATCTGGGCGCCGTTATTAAAGTCTCCGAACTGGGCTTCCCAAATCGTAAGTCCGTTGGGTGTTGCGAAAGCATAGCCATAATCGAAACCGAGAACGCCGTATTCAGATAGCAGGGAATTGTAAATACTGAACTTACCTTGCCCTGGTTGAATTTCTGAAAGGGGAACTACTTCCTCTTCTTTATCTTCAGTAGTAATTACGGCGTGCCTGTGGGAGAAAGTGCCCCGCTCGACATCTTGTCCGGAAATTCTAATCGGATGCCCTTGATCAAGTAAGGTTGCATAGGCGAGAAGTTCCCCCATGCTCCAATCTAACTGGTCATTCTCGATCATTTTAACGCGGTCTTCGAAAAGTTTTTCAATTTTTCTAAAATACCGTGGACCCGGTTTCAGGGTGTTAATACTTCTGGCTAATTGAACTAATCGCTCTCTGTCATATCCGGTTTCAGGGGACCGGTCAAAATCGAGGCCGGAAGAAAGTCGAATTCCTTTCCACGTCTCTTCCAGAAAATGCTTCACATAGGCCTTTGAAATGCCTTTGGAAAGGTCATATTTACTATTGAGCAGCGCCTCGAAATCGTGTAACATCGAAGCGGCTTCTTCTGATGAAATTAGCCCTTCAACAATAAGCTTATTGAGGTAAATATCGCGTACATTCGGATGTGATGCAATCAGTTTATACAGATTAGGCTGGGTAAACTTGGGCTCATCGCCTTCATTATGGCCGTATTTGCGGTATCCCAGCAAATCAATGAACACATCCATATGGAAGGTTTGCCGATATTCAAGAGCGATACGCACGGTTTGAAGAACGGCTTCCACATCATCTGCGTTTACGTGGAATACCGGACATAGCGTAGTTTTGGCTACATCGGTGCAGTAGGTGGAGGAGCGTCCGTCGAGATAGTTCGTTGTGAACCCTACCTGGTTGTTAACCACAATATGCAAGGTTCCTCCGGCACGATATCCGTCCAAAAGAGCCATTTGAACAACTTCGTAAACAATACCTTGACCCGCAATGGCAGCATCACCATGTATAAGTATGGGCACAATCGCCGATTCCTCTTTGAGGTAATTGTCAATTTTAGCCCGGGCAATACCTAATACAACCGGGTTCACCGCCTCTAGGTGAGAAGGGTTAGGAGAAAGCGTAAGGTGCACGGGATCACCCTCAGACGACGTTGTATCGCAGGAATAACCTAAATGATATTTGACATCCCCATCGAAAATTCCATCATCGTCGTACTCTCGGCCTTCGAATTCGGCAAAAATTTCTTCGTAGGGCTTTTTAAAAACATGAGCCAGCGCATTAAGGCGACCGCGATGCGCCATTCCCATTACGAATTCCTTAACACCTAGATCTGCCCCATAGGTAACGATGGTGTCGAGAGCAGGCATCAAAACCTCACAACCCTCCAGGGAGAAGCGTTTTTGTCCAACAAACTTCTTTTGCAGATATTGTTCAAAGGCAGCGGCCTCATTCAGCTTTGAAAAAATATGCCGCTTGGTTTTGGCGTCGAATTTTGGTCTGTTCTTAAGCTCTATTTTATTGCGCAGCCAGGCTACACGCTCGGGATCACGTATGTACATGTACTCGATGCCAATCGACTCGCAATAGGTTTGTTGAAGATGAGCGATTATTTCGCGCAATGTAGCAGGGCCAATTCCAATTTCTTCGCCGGCCTGAAATACCACGTCGAGGTCGCTGTCTGTTAGGCCGAAATTGGTTATTTCGAGGGTAGGACTATATTTCCTCCGCTCCCTAACGGGATTTGTTTTTGTGAAGAGGTGTCCCCGAGTTCTGTAGCCGTGTATTAGGGCCAATACCTTAAATTCACGGTGCATATTGGAAGAGGGAACTTCTTCGCTGCTTTCCGAGAAATCGGCTTTTTGAAATTCAAAGCCTTCGAAAAACCGCCGCCAACCCTCATCTACAGACTCAGGGTTGGTTCGGTAACGGCTGTACAGTTCATCTATAACAGACGGATCAGCATTGCTGAGGTAAGAAAATTTATCCATGCGCTCCTGGCGGGATTTATTGTACAAATTTACGAAGCTTCATTGGATACGCATTGAAATGAGAACGGAATTGTGTCCGGCCCTTGTCCGAGGATTCTGCAGGCTGCCATATGCAGAGGAAATACAGGAAACCGGCCAATCTTTTCCTTAGGCCCGCAGATTGAGGTCCAGACAGGTTAATTCGGAGCTTGAACGATATTGGTAGTATTCTAAAGAGGCTTCTACGGGTTCAACCGCGGCTAAAATGACTTCGCGAAAGCACTTTAATCGCTTCCCGATGTAGAATAAGCGCTGAAATACGAATGGAAGCAGCATTTGCATCGAGTCCACTTATGGCCGCCCCGAGACTCGATTCGCTAAGATCGACGCGGTAAATAATTTGCATGAGGCGATTTTTATCGGTTTCCAGTAGATGACTAACTACTGGCATAAGCGCGAGTAAAAGAGCCTGTTCGGTCTCAAGCGAATCGAAATTTTCTGGGAATTCGAACTTGTCGGAGCTGAAGTCTTTTAAAATTTGTCTAGCAGTTTCGCGGACAATGTACGCTGCCGATAGGGAGGCGGGAATGTTTGCGGGAAGCCAGTTCGGATTCATTATTAATGGTCTCTGGCCATGAGGTCGTTTGCGAAAGAGGTGAAAAGCGCTTTAGCTTCGTTAGGTATGGAACACATGTCCAAAGAGGTAAGAGCTTTGGTGCGGTAGCTGTCTGCCAGTGCAAGTAACTCTTGGTCAACCTGGTTTTGGCGTATAAGGGAAGTAATAAAAGTTATTTTCTCTTCCGGATTTGCTGATTTATTTCCTGAATAGGCATCTAGTTTTGCGAGTGAGGCTGTATCAGCAATTTGTCGGGTTCGAATTATCAGGAATGTCTTTTTATCTGCGAGAATATCTCCGCCACGTATTTTTCCGATGCGTTCCTGTTCTCCGAAAGTGTCGAGCCAGTCATCGAGTAACTGGAATGCAATGCCAAGATTTTCGCCAAAGCTGTAAAGAGCGTTTACGACGGCAGCATTAGCTCTGGCACATATCGCCCCCATGCCGAGTGCAGCAGCAACAAGGACTGAGGTTTTAAGGCGAATCATCTCGATGTACTCCTCTACACTAACATCATTCCGCACCTCGAAATTCATATCAAGCTCCTGTCCTTCGCAGACTTCCAGGGCAGTTTTGTTGAAGAGCTCGAGCAAGTTGGGAATTAAGTCTTCATCGCATTTTGAAAGTAAGGTATAAGCCATGGCAAACATGGCGTCGCCGGATAAGATAGCCTTGTTCGCATTCCATTTTTCGTGCACGGTGGGATGACCTCTTCGGGAAGGAGCATTATCCATAATATCATCGTGCATTAATGTGAAGTTATGGAACAACTCCACGGCTAACGCAGCAGGAAATGCAGATGACCTATTTCCTCCGCAGGCCTCGTTTGCCATTACGACGAGGGCCGGCCGGATTCGTTTTCCTCCCAGGGAAAGAAGATAATGGATGGGGTCGTAAAGAGAATTATGATGAAACGATTGGGAGAAGGATGCTAGTTCTCTTTCAATTTGTATATGAAGTTCTTTGCTAAGCATTACCGGCCGGATTTGAGTTGTTCGATGAGGTATTTGCCATAGCCACTGGCCCTTAAAGGGTCTGCAAGCTTAATAAGCTGCTCATCATTTATATAACCCATTCTCCACGAAATTTCCTCAATGCTTCCAATTTTTAAGCCCTGACGTTCTTCTATAACCTGAACATACTGGGCTGCTTGCATCAGCGAATTAAAAGTGCCGGTATCTAACCAGGCGGTTCCTCTGTCCAGTCGGCATACCTGCAGTTGATCTCTCCGGAGGTACTCGAGATTTACATCGGTAATTTCCAGTTCTCCTCGTTCACTGGGGGCTAGGTTTGAGGCGATTTCGACCACTTGATTGTCGTAGAAATACAATCCCGGAACAGCGTAATTGGATCGGGGAACGGGAGGTTTTTCTTCGATGCTCAGAACCTTGAAGTTATGATCGAATTCAACGACGCCATATCGCTCTGGGTCGGAAACGTGATAAGCATATACCAGAGCACCATTGGGATTGGTGTTTTCCCGAAGTATTCTGCCAAATCCTTTCCCGTAAAAGATATTATCTCCCAACACCAGGGCAACGCTGCTGTCTCCAATAAAATCGCTGCCCAGAATGAAAGCTTGGGCGAGGCCTTTGGGCTCGGGCTGCTCCACATAGCTAAAGGAACAACCTAACTGCGACCCGTCGCCGAGGAGTTTGCGAAAGCCCGGTAAATCGTGTGGTGTTGAGATGATTAAAACTTCCCGTATTCCCGCAATAAGCAGCGTGGATAAGGGATAATAAATCATGGGCTTGTCATATACTGGCATAAGCTGTTTGCTTACTGCCAGTGTTAGCGGAAATAACCTGCTACCGGTGCCTCCGGCTAGAATGATTCCTTTCATGATTATTCATTTTCTCTATTATACAATCCGGGCCTTATCTGAAGTTCTTCCAGATCGAGTTCGTCTTCCTCGTCTATAATTTCAAGCAATGGTTCTGAAAAGGCTTTTGTTGTTAGCCATTGATTAAACGACAGTAAAAGGGAAGGAAGTAAAAGCAGGTTGGTAATCATTGCCACCAGGAGCGTCATTGAAATCAGAATTCCAAGCGCCTGCGTTCCATCGAATTGTGAAAGTGAGAATATTCCAAATCCGAAGAAAAGGATAATAGAAGTATACATCATGCTAATCCCGGTTTCTCTAACAGCCAACAGGACCGAGTCCCTAATATTCCATTGCAAAAGTTTAAGTTCTTGCCGGTATTTTGCCAGAAAATGAATAGTATCATCTACAGAAATACCAAGGGCTACGCTAAAAACGAGTAGGGTGGAAGGTTTAATTGGAATTCCGAGATATCCCATTATTCCGGCAGTAAAGATTAAGGGAATCATATTGGGTAACAAGGAAATAAAAACCATTCGTGCCGACCTAAACAAAATCGCCATCAGAAAGGCAATTACAACTATCGCTATTACAAGAGAGACGAGTAGGTTATTAACGAGGTAGTTGGTGCCCTCTAAGAAGACGACACTGGTCCCCGTGTAGGTTACCTCGAATTTTTTTGGATCGAAAATTGAATCTGTTTTTTGCCTTAGATCTTGCAAAAGGCTTTGCATTTGAAGGGTTCCAATATCTGCGATCTGAGCAGAAACCCGTGTTATGCTCTTGGAAGTATCCATAAACATGGTTTCGATACCATGTGTTTCGTAATCACCTTGTAAATATGGGCCTATAAAGGTCTGCTCATTTCTTTTTATGAGATCATAGCGATCTGGAGATCCGTTATAAAAAGCTTGTTTGGCAAATTTCGAGGCATCTACGACGCTCAGCGACCTCGATATTTCAGGGTATCCCTCTAGAAGGATTTGGAATTCATTTACCTTTTCCAGCATCGCCGGTTTGGTTGCATTGCCCTTTTTGCCTGAATCGATAAGTATCTCGAAAGGCATTACCCCCTTAAACCGGGATTCGAAGAATTTTAAATCGCTAATTACCCGATCTTCTTTTGGAAGGTCGTCAACAATATTTCCTGTTGTTTTAATTCGTAAAATGCCGAGTATTCCAAATACAACGATACTAGCGGTTAGTATGTAAATTGTTCTGCGGTGATGGGTTAGGACATACACTAGCTTGTTTACCGTGTAAAACACCCACTTCCGGTCGAGGTGTTTAGTATGTCCTGACCTTGGGGCAGGTAAAAAACTGTATATCGTTGGAACTACGATAAGGGAAATAATAAATACCCCCATCACATTTAGAGAAGCAACTACACCGAAATGAATAAGCAAATCGCTGTCAGTAAAAATGAATGTAGCAAAACCAACCGCAGTAGTAGCATTCGTCATAAATGTAGCATTCCCAACCTTCAGAATAACCCGGGCAAGGGCTCTGAATTTGTTGCCATGTTTTTTATACTCCCCATGATATTTATTGATGAGGTAAACACAATTGGGTACGCCAATTACAATAATTAGAGGAGGGATCAAACCCATGAGCATACTGATGGGGTAATCCAGCAGGCTAATTGTGCCCATGCTAATAACAACGCCAATGCCAACCACAAGGAGAGAGACAACTACGACGCTTACATTCCTGAAGAACAGGAATAGAAGCAGGGCAGTGACCCCGGCGGCCAGCAAAATGAATAAATTTAACTCTGCCTTAACCTTATTCATCATCTCGGTTCGGATGAAGGGCAGTCCGGAAATGTAGGTTCGTACGCCAGATTCCTGTGAAAATCGATTAACTAGAGCTACAATTTGTTCAACGGATTTTCCCCGGTCTTCTGAATTGAAAAGAGGGGAATTCACGAAGACCATCATAAGAGAAGCATCGGAGTCTTCGTCATATAATAATCCCCGGTAAAACGGAAGGTTGCGTATGATTTGTTTTACAGAATCGGTTTGCTCCTGATTCCTGGGAGCTCCCGACAAAACCTTTTTAAAGGTAAACTTATGTTCGCTGGTGTCTTTAACGATGTTATAGCAGGAGGCAACCGAAAAGATACTATCGACAGCCGATTTTTGAATGCGGCTATTCTCTCCGTCGATTAGGGTGTCTTTCGGAACGGAAACGCGGCGTATGTCGTTGCCTAGCTTATGCCAGGAAGAAAAAACAGCATGTTCGTATAAGCGAGGATCATCTACCCCAATAACAATAACATTTCCGTCTTCCGAAAATTGCTCCGTAAATCGGGTATATGCTAGCTGTGTGCTGTCGTTTTTAGGAAGCAATCCACCAAAACGGTAGCTCATTCGGACAAATTGGGACTGGTATCCCATAAATGCGGTTATTGCTGCCAGAAAAAGCAGAATAGCTATGCGCTGCCGTAGTATAAAACTAGCGATGAAGGGCCACATGAAGTTGGTATGTTAGATCAGGAAAGGCATATTGTACATTCCTTCTTGAACGGTGCAAAGAAACGAAAAAGCCATTAGAAGGGAGACTGGGGCTCTTCACGGCTAATTGATACCTTTGTCTTCAACTTGGAATCATTAGCGCTCTAATGGTTAGGAATAATAAAAATGTTCGCAATGAAGAATTTTGATGTTGCTATAATTGGATCGGGCCCCGGAGGCTATGTTGCTGCTATTCGTTGTGCGCAGCTGGGAATGAAAACAGCACTGATAGAAAAGTATCCCTCGCTTGGAGGAACTTGTCTTAATGTAGGCTGTATACCCTCTAAGGCCTTATTGGACTCCTCCGAGCACTTCTATAATGCCAGCCATCATTTCAGTACTCACGGCATATTGCTAAAAGAGTTATCGCTAGACTTTCAAAAAATGGTACTCCGAAAAAGAGAGGTTGTGGAGCAAACGGTGAAGGGGATAGACTTCCTTATGGAAAAAAACAAAATTGAAGTACTTCGCGGCCATGGATCTATCATTGACAAAAACACAATATCAGTAACGTCGGATAGTATTGAGGAAAAAATAAACACATCGAAAATTATTATCGCAACGGGTTCAAAGCCCTCTTCTCTTCCATTCATACAAATTGACAAAAAACAGATTATTACCAGCACGGAGGCGCTCGAATTAAAGGAGATTCCTAAGCACATGATTGTAATTGGCGGAGGAGTAATCGGACTTGAACTCGGGTCGGTATATGCCAGGCTCGGATCGGCAGTTAGTGTGGTAGAATACATGGATGGAATTATACCTACCATGGATAGGACAATGGGTAAAGAGCTTCAGAAGTCGCTAAAGAAGCTTGGAATGAAGTTTTACTTGAGCCATAAGGTTAAGTCGGTAAAGGCGGGGAAAAAGGGCGTTACGGTGCTTGCAGACGACAAAGGAGGGAAGGAGTTGGTGCTTGAGGGAGATATTTGTCTTGTTGCCGTAGGCAGAAAACCATATACTGAGAGCCTAGGCCTCGCTAATGTTGGAATAACTACCGACGAACGAGGGCGCATTGAGGTGAATCAATATCTCGAAACAACTGTACCCGGAATATATGCTGTGGGCGATGTAATAAAGGGCGCAATGCTGGCGCATAAGGCTGAGGAAGAAGGTATTTTTGTCGCAGAACGCATCGCCGGCCAAAAGCCTCATATAGACTATAATCTTATTCCGGGAGTAGTTTATACCTGGCCGGAAGTCGCTAGTGTTGGCTATACTGAAGAACAATTAAAAGAGAATAAAACACCATTTAAAACAGGATCTTTTCCTTTTAAAGCCAGCGGTCGAGCCAGGGCAAGCATGGATACCGACGGACTTGTTAAAGTTCTGGCCCATGCCGAAACAGATGAAATACTTGGCGTACATATCATAGGTCCTCGTGCTGCGGATATGATAGCAGAGGCGGTAGTAGCAATGGAGTTTAGAGCCAGCGCAGAAGATATTGCACGTATGAGCCATGCCCACCCTACATATACAGAAGCTCTTCGGGAAGCAGCGCTGGATGCTACCGATAAACGGGCTTTGCATATTTGACAGCGGGAAAAAGGAACATCTTCAATTTCTCGCTGTTTTCAATGTTCAACCTGATTACGCCATGCTAAAAAAACGAACGGGTGTTTTGCTTGTCAATCTGGGTTCACCAGATAGCCCAACTGTTCCGGCTGTTTACCGATACCTTACTGAATTTCTGAATGACCCCAGGGTAATAGATATTCCTTCACTTGGACGATGGATATTGGTAAATCTTATCATTATTCCCTTTCGGGTCTTTAACTCAGCGAGAATATATAGGATGCTTTGGACCCCCGAAGGCAGTCCGCTAATTATTAACGGATATCGCTTGAAGGAAGCAGTTCAAGAAAAGTTGGGCGATACGGCGAAGGTATATCTTGCCATGCGCTACGGAAAACCGTCTATTCGCGCCGTGTTAGCTGAAATGGAAAAGGAACATTTTCACAAGATCATTATCCTGCCATTATTCCCACAATATGCCTCTGCAACCAATGGCTCGGCATTGGAAGAGGTAATGAAAGAGATTAAAAAATGGTATGTTATCCCGGAAATAGACTTTATTAGCCAGTATTTCGACGATCCGCGTTATCTTAAGGCCTTAGTGGACCGAGGATTGGAGTATGATGCCACGGTCTATGACCATATTCTTTTCAGCTATCATGGCCTTCCTCTTCGTCAGCTAGATAAAGTATATCAGGATAAGCAATGCGGAAATCATGCTTGTGAATCCGAAGTAAACGATGAAAATTATTATTGCTACAAGGCGGCATGTTTCGCTACGTCAAGACACTTAGCTCAACAATTGGGGATTCCGGAAAGTAAATATACCGTATGTTTTCAATCCCGCCTAAGCAATAAATGGATGGAGCCATTTGCTGATAAAATGGTAATTGAACAAGCTAAAATGGGAGCCAAGAAACTTCTTGTTTTTTCTCCGGCGTTTGTAAGTGATTGCCTGGAAACAAGCATTGAAATAGGAATCGAATACGAGGAATTATTTCGTGAAAATGGCGGCGAGCATCTGCAGTTGGCAGAGAGCCTCAATGTGCATCCAACATGGGTAGCGGCAGTGTCGTCTATGATTTCCGATCGGTTGCCCGGGCAATGAATTACCTAAAGTCTTTTTCGATTGAGCCGGGACAAATGCCAGATCTTCGGCTCCCCGCAGACCAAGCTGTTGTATTGCTGCATTCCAATCGGACTGATGGCAGAAACTTTTTGGCGGTAGGAGAAAAGAGACACGTACAAGCTTTTGTCCCAGATGCAGCAATAGATTCGCTGCAGGGGTTCTTATCTGAGAAACCTTCTTGGTGCTTTGGTGTAATGGCCTATGAGCTAGGAAATAGTCTTGTTTTTACTTCTGGTGGCGGAAAGCAGTCCTTTTTGGACATTCCTCAGTTGTATTTTTTCGAACCTCGTAATCTAGTCGTTTGGCAAAATGATCGTGCCGATATTGTGTTGGCTGAACCAGGCTTCGAACAACTGATAGAGGATGCATTTAAAAGAGTCCCTACTAACGAAGGCAATAATTATAAGCCATTTCTTCATAACCCGCAGCTAATACCGGCTATTTCCAAGGATGAGTACCTAAGCGACGTTAAGGAGATAATGAAGGCGATTCAGCACGGGGATGTTTACGAGTTAAATTATTGCTTCGCTCTTGAGGGAAAAGGAGAAATAGATCCTTGGCAAACATGGCTAAAGCTCAATGAGCTTACAGAGGCGCCATTTTCCGGGTTTTTACAATTGGAAAACAATGTATTGCTCTGCGGAAGTCCCGAAAGATTTATTTGTAGAGATGGAAATACACTCTGCTCCCAACCGATTAAGGGTACCCGCAAGCGTGGAGTAAATCCTGAGGAAGATTATGCCCAGTTGAAGGAGCTTCGCTCCGATCCTAAAGAGCGAGCAGAGAATATTATGATCACCGATCTCGTGCGAAATGATCTTAGCAGGCTAGCCATTGCAGACTCTGTGCGAGTGGAGGAGCTTTGTGCTGTTAAATCCTACAAAACGGTGCATCAGATGGTGTCTACTATCTGTGCTGAAGTACATGAGCACACTCTCTTTAAGGAGATTGTTGATTGTACATTCCCTATGGGATCTATGACGGGAGCACCCAAGGCCAGCGCCATGCAGTTGATTGCTCGTTACGAACGAAGTCCCAGGGGCTGGTATTCAGGCAGTATGGGATGGATAGATCCAGACGGAAATTTCGATTTTAACGTAATTATCCGAAGTATTCACTACAATCGTTCTACCCGCGAACTAAGAGCAGGTGTTGGTAGTGCTGTAACCGCCACCTGTCAGCCCGAAAAAGAATGGGAAGAGTGTGAGCTAAAAGCTCGTGCACTTGTACAATCTTTGGAGTTATGAAAGAAGCGCTGATTCGGTTTCTGACCAATCATGGCTCTCAGCCCGAATACGATACTTTTCTTTTGGCTGTTAGTGGTGGAGTGGATAGTATGGTGCTGGCCGAGCTTTTTCTCGAAGGCCGATTGCGCTTTGCCATTGCCCATGTTAACCATGGTTTGCGTGGGCAGGAATCTGATTTAGACGAGGAATTTGTACGGGCTTGGGCCAGAAAGAATGACATTCCTTTTTTCAGTTTGAGAATCGATCTCGAAAAGGAATCCCAACACTCCGGATTAGGCTATCAGGAGGCGGGAAGAAACATACGCTACCAATGGTTCGATTCGCTCCGAACAAATCATTCCTTTCGTTTTGTAGTTACCGCGCACCATGCCGACGATCGGGCCGAGACAGTGCTACATCGGATTATTCGGGGAACCGGCATTTCCGGTTTACGAGGAATTCCAGAAAAACGAGATGCCATTCTTCGTCCGTTAATTACCTACGTTAAAGAGGAAATAGTGACGTATGCCAGAGAGAAGCACATCTCGTGGAGGGAAGACAGTAGCAATCGTTCGGAAGACTACACACGTAACCGCATACGGAATAGTGTTTTTCCTCTTCTTGAGAAATTAAATCCTTCGGTAAAGAGCGCTCTCCTTTCCCTGGCAGAGGAAGCCGTTGAGGTTCATGCTGTTTTAAGCAATCTGGCAGAGGGCTTTTGGAAGGAGCATGCAAGCCCGTCTTATGGCGCCATTAGAATCAAGAAATTCGATGTTCACCAGAAAGGGAATGAGGCAATCTTACTATGTCTGGCGCTTCGAAAATTGGGATACTATCCGCTTACGTCCGAGCAAGTGAACGATTTAATGGAAAATCTACCTGGAAAGTACCTTCAATCCGGCCATCTTAGGCTCTACAACGACCGTGAATCGTTATTTTTAGTAGACCAGCGAAATCTTAGCCCCGGAACCGAACCCATCTTCATTTCTGAACTCTTAGAGGGTTTTCCGGAGGGCTGGACGTATAAATTTCTTGAAGGCTTGCCAACGGATTTTAATGAAGGGCTCTGTGCGTATTTCGACCTCGACCGCCTGCAGTTTCCCTTAACACTTCGAAGCTGGCAAAAAGGCGATAGAATAAGGCCGTTTGGAATGGATGGAAGCATGAAAGTAAGCGATATACTTATCCAGGCGAAAATCCCTTTGTTTTTAAAAGAGAAACAAATGGTGTTATTGAGCCAAGGAAAAGTAATATGGGTTCCCGGTTACAGAGTTGCTGCAGAAGTATGCGTTGGCCCGCAAACGCGACAAATTTTACAAATCTGCCGCCCTGGAATGTAACCTCAAGGTGTATGCATGCGTTAAACCCGTCATACATAAACCTAACTCTAACATGTACCCTACTCCTTTTTTCAGCAATCCACTTTATGATGTGCTCTTGTGCGAGCGCGATAGAATACGTCGAATGGCCGATCTCTATAAAGCAGCTGCTCTGCAAAGTTTTAACCGACAAAAGGTTGGTATAACCTATCAGTCTGCTAACGATATACTATGCCTAAAGGCGGGAATTATAGCCGCAGGCCCGGTGTCTATAATGTGTGATTCAGGTGAATCTATCTCTGTAAAATCTATCTGCCAGGTGCATTTTTTCGCTACCGGATAGTGAGGGCGGTACTAATATCGAAGAGCCCGCCGTATTTTTGAGTTCAATTATGCAGAATAACTCAGCTCAACTACGCGAAAAGGCCTTTCGATTTTACCTCGTTTTAACCGGTCTGTTTATTGCCAGCCTCGTCGCCTGTAATCTTATTTTTCAGAAGTTCTTTTACTGGACGCCGCTGGCCTTTTTAGATCCAGAGGGGAATAGCGAGTTGCTCTCCTACACCTTTCAGATAAGCGTTGGTATTATTCCTTATCCTTTAACTTTTCTTGTTACCGATTTAATTTCGGAAATATATGGCAGGAAGCGAGCAGATCAGGTCGTGTATGCAGGCTTGGTTGCTTCGCTGCTGCTTTTTGTGATTGTATATCTGGCAGATGCTGCTCCGGCAGTAGATTTTTCACCTGTTAGCGATGCGGAATTTAGTAAGGTATTTGGAAGGACGGGTGTGGCTGTAGCAGCATCTATGGTAGCTTATCTCGTCGCGCAGTTTATAGATATCCGTATTTTCCATTTCTGGAAGAGAGTAACGCGAGGTAAACACCTGTGGGTAAGGAATAATTTCAGCACCATTACCTCGCAACTCATCGATACCGCAATAGTTTTGGTTCTCTTGTGTGCCCTTGGAACGCTGCCATGGGCCATGTTTACGGTGCTTTTTCTAAATGGTTTTATTTTCAAAGCGATAGTGGCGCTGCTCGATACGCCTGTTTTTTACCTTGCTACCTGGTATGTGAGAAAAAAATTGGGATTGAAACTTGGAGAGGAATTTGAGCTTTGAGTTTCCGATCATGGGAATAATAAACCATATTTCAGCCGGCCAATTGTGTAAATTTGGTAGCCTTTTGTAATAATAATACGCCATGCTGAGAATCAAACAATTTCTTGCCGCCGTATGTCTGCTGCTGCTAAGTCAGTCTGGGTTCACCCAAATTTACGATCCGGTGGACTGGAAGCTTTCTGTTGAAAATCAAAAAGAAAATAAAGCAACAGTTGTAATAAAAGCGCAAATCGAAGCGAACTGGCATATTTATGCGCAAAAGATTTCGGACGACCCTAATGCCTTTGGCCCTATTCCTACTGCATTTGCTTTTTCTTCCTCTCCTAATTATAAACTCATTGGAAAAGTTAAGGAAGGTAAGCCTATAACCAAATGGGACTCTATGTTCGAGATGGACTTGAGTTATTTTGAAAACACGGCAGAATTCAGGCAGGAAATAGAGCTTCTGAGCGATAAAAATTTCGACGTCGAACTTACTGTTTCGTTCATGGCTTGCGATGATACTAAGTGCACGCCGCCTATGGATGAAGTGTACAAAGTGCGGGTGAACCAGAAAAAGGAATCTACCACCGAAGAGACTGAACCGGTGGTGAATGATCTGCCGGTACTTCAGGAAACTGCCGGAGGCAATGAAGGAATTTATCGTCCTGTTTCATGGGTTGCATCAGCGGTCAATAATGTAGATAATACCTTTTCCATTTTGCTTACGGCCAAGATGGAAGTAGGCTGGCACGTTTATTCGCAGACTCTCGCTGGCGATGACGGCCCTCTTCCGACGGTTTTTTCGTTTGCGCCTCGCGAGGGCGTTGAATACCTTGGAAAGGTAGAGCAGGGCACTCCATTGAAAGAGTATGACCCCAACTTTATGATGGAGTTGGAGTACTTCGAGGGAGAAGCTATTTTTAGTCAAAAGCTTAAAATACTTTCGGGTGAACCCGGAAAGATTTCATGCAGCGTGGAGTTTATGTGCTGCAACGCGGAGCGTTGTCTCCCTCCGGAAACGGTGGAGTTCGAGGTAGACCTTGCCACCGGAGTAGGCAGAAATCTTTTGGATGATGCGGGTATTGCCGAGCCCCTTACGGAAGGAGTTATTCCTATACTCGAAAAACTCGACCTTAAAAACCCCAAGAGAGCCTGTGGTGAAGTTTCTGAGGCTACCGAGGGTTGGACGGTGTTTTTTTTCGGTTTAATTGGAGGCCTTGTCGCTTTGCTAACACCTTGTGTGTTTCCTATGATTCCGCTCACGGTAAGTTTTTTTACTAAAGGAGGAAAAGACAAGAAGAGTGGTTTGGCAAGAGCGGCGCTATACGGGTTCTTTATCTTCCTTATTTACGCCTTGCTGAGCATACCTTTTCATATTGGCACGGACCCTGCTGCCCTTAATGAAATAAGCACCAGTATTTCGTTAAACATTGTTTTCTTCGTGGTGTTTCTGGTGTTTGCTATTTCGTTTTTCGGTTATTTCGAAATCACCCTTCCAAGCAGCGTTGTAAATAAAGTAGATAACGCATCCAATGTTGGCGGAATAGCAGGTATTTTTTTTATGGCCCTTACTTTGGCGCTGGTATCATTTTCGTGCACAGGCCCTATTCTTGGTACTGTGTTGGGCAACAGCCTAAAGAATGGCCCCTGGCCCGTAACTGCAGCGATGAGTGGTTTCGGCGTGGCGTTGGGACTTCCCTTTGCTTTATTCGCAGCCTTTCCCCAGTGGCTGCATAGTTTACCCAAATCGGGAGGATGGCTTAACTCGGTTAAGGTGGTGCTTGGATTCATAGAGCTTGCCTTGGCAGTAAAGTTTCTTTCCAATGCTGATTTGGTAAAGCAATGGCATTTGTTGGAGAGAGAAACCTTCTTTCTTATCTGGACTGTTTTGGGACTGGCCACATCTTTGTATTTATTCGGTATAATTCGTTTCCCACATGACTCGCCTTTGGCTAAACTTAAGCCGGTAAGGGCGGTATTTGCATTAGCATTTTTGTTGTTTGCCATTTATCTCGCTCCAGGTGTAATGAAAACAAGCCCCTGGAACCATGATTTATTGAGCGGCTTTCCACCTCCGACCTTCTATTCCTGGTATAAAGATGCAGGGAAGCATGACACATTTCACCCCGAATTCGATGATTTTTACGCGGCCCACCAAAAGGCGCTGGAAACGGGAAAGCCCCTGCTTATCGACTTTACCGGATGGGCATGTGTTAATTGCCGTAAAATGGAAGAAACGGTATGGAAGAAACCGGAAATTCGCACGATGTTGGAAAATGACTTTGTTGTAGTAAGTCTTTATGTGGACGATAAGGTTGAACTACCTGCTGAAGATCAGGGAGTTTTCAACTTTGAAGTGAATGGCGAAAAGTTCCAGAAAAACATCAAAACCATTGGACATAAATGGGCTACATTTCAAACTCAGGCCTTTGGGAATAATAGCCAACCGTATTATGTAATGTTGCATCCCGATGGCACCCTGCTTGGTAATCCGGTCGGATATACTCCTAATGTAGCAGAATATAAAGAGTACCTCGAATGTGGGTTAGGGGCATACACGGATATGGAGAAATGAATAGTAACGAATAAGCGTTTTAAACGGATTCTGTACTTATTTTTCTGTTTTTCAAGTGATTGTGTTTTATGCGCTGTGGTTTTTTTTGACTGAATTCGTTTTTTCCAGTAGCAAGCCCACGGATTTTATCATTTTTGCATCAATACAGCCTCTATGAAGGAGCATTTTGAACAAGCCGGAGAGCTATTGAACTCCGTTCTCAGAGACGAACATTTTTTCGCTTCGCTTGAAACTATGGCCACGCTTATGAGCAAGGCCTTAATGTCGGGTGGAAAGGTTATTTCTTGCGGCAATGGGGGATCTATGTGCGATGCCATGCATTTTGCCGAGGAACTTAGTGGCAGGTACCGGGACAACCGCCCGGCAATTGCAGCCATCTCCATAAGTGATCCATCACATATTTCCTGCGTTGCAAATGATTATGGGTATGAGTTTGTTTTTTCCCGCTACCTAGAAGCGATAGGAAAAGCAGGCGATGTATTACTGGCGATCAGTACAAGTGGTAATTCACCCAATATTCTGATGGCGGCAGAAAAGGCCAAAGGTATGGGGATACGGGTAGCAGGACTCACAGGTAAAGATGGGGGTAAACTGGGGCCTTTATGCGATGTGGAAGTCAGGGTTCCCTGGTTTGGGTATGCTGATCGTATTCAGGAAATCCACATTAAAGCTATCCATAGCCTAATAGACGCCATAGAAAAGAAAGTGCAATAATCTTAATTAATACACATACAGGCGCTGCGAAAATAGGGTTTAAACGCGTTCTGATATGTTAGTTACTACCCATGCTTCTGCCGTATTTGGTATTACGGCAACCACCGTTTCAGTAGAGGTAAATCACGATACCGGAGTAACCTTTCAGCTTGTTGGCCTGCCCGATAGCGCAGTAAAGGAAAGTTATTCGAGGATACGTACAGCGCTCCAAAATAGCGGCTTCCGGTTTCCATCAAGAGGAATTACCATCAACCTGGCGCCTGCGGATCTCCGAAAAGAAGGCGCTTCTTATGATTTGCCAATGGCCTTAGGTGTCCTCGCCGCTTCAGGCCAACTGCTGCCCGATCGGCTTTCCTTGTATATTATTATGGGAGAGCTTTCGCTAGATGGAAGTCTTTTACCTGTTAAAGGGGTGCTTCCGATTGCTTTGCAGGCGCTCAAAGAAGGGTATAAAGGAGTAATTATTCCTATGGAGAATGTTCCGGAGGCAGCAGTAGTTCAGGGTCTCGAGGTATATGGAATGAACAATCTTCGCGAGGTAGCCGGTTTTTTGGAAGACAGCCATTTCGTTTCGCCCGTTTCCATAAATGTTGAAGAAACATTCTATGCCAGATTAAGCCACTGGCCTGTGGATTTTTCTGAAGTTAAAGGACAGGAAAATATCAAGCGCGCTTTTGAAATCGCTGCAGCAGGAGGCCATAACGTAATTCTTATAGGCCCGCCCGGTGCGGGAAAAACGATGTTAGCCAAGAGGCTTCCTACAATTTTACCCCCATTAACGCTGCAAGAATCGTTGGAAACAACGAAAATCCATTCTGTTGCGGGAAAGATACGTCATGGTGAAGGCCTTGTTACCACTCGCCCTTTTCGGGCGCCTCATCATACTGTTTCTGATGTGGCTCTTGTTGGAGGGGGAGGAATTCCTCAGCCGGGAGAAATTTCGTTGGCACATAACGGGGTTTTATTTCTGGACGAATTACCTGAATTTAAGCGCACAGTATTGGAGGTTATGAGGCAACCGCTGGAAGAAAGAATCGTTACAATATCAAGAGCCCGTTTTTCAGTTGATTATCCGGCGGGTTTTATGCTTATAGCGGCCATGAATCCTTGTCCATGTGGTTTTTATAATCATCCCACCCGCGATTGCGTTTGCCCGCCGGGCACGGTCCAGAAATACTTAAACCGCGTTAGCGGGCCACTCCTCGATCGCATCGATCTGCACGTAGAGGTTACCCCTGTTAACTTCGAGGAATTGAGCAAGAAGAAGAATGGGGAGCAAAGTGAGGCAATACGGGAAAGGGTTATTCGCGCCAGAGAAATTCAACGAAAAAGATTTTCAGAGACCTTCATTCATGCTAATGCCCAAATGGGAGCATCGGAAATACCAATGTTTTGCAAATTGCCGGACTCGGGATATCAAATGTTGAAATCGGCGATGGAGAGATTATGTTTATCCGCACGGGCGTACGACAGGATATTAAAGGTGTCTAGAACGATTGCCGACCTCGATTGCAGCCCGGATATACGCGCTGAACATGTGGCTGAGGCAATTCAATACCGAAGCCTCGACCGCGAGAACTGGGCAGGATAATATAAACAGCCAACAACCTCCTTTATAATTAGTGATTTGCCGGTGAATACGGTTCTTCATCCAATGCCGCCGATTGTGGTGCATTCCGATATTGCCTCCAAAATGAGGCCAGAGCCTTCTTTTTGAAGTGTTTATAAAAGGAAAAACCGGCTATAGCCGGTTATTAATGCAGGAAGAACAGCAATCAATAGGTTGCCAATTCATTATCTACTTCCCTGGCATATGCCAGTATTCCCCCTTTTAAGTTATAAAGATTGGTGAAACCGAACTGACCTTCCAATTCGCGAATGGCTTTAGCACTGCGAACACCACTGCGGCAGTGAACCACTACTTTTTTCTCCCGGGATATTCGCCCTGCGAAATCAGATATGTTTCCTACGGGGCATAGTTCACCATTCAAATTGGCTATAGCATACTCATATGGTTCCCGCACGTCAATCAGCTGAAAATCGGCTTGACTATCAAAGAGCTCCTTTAAATCCCATACATCAATTTCTTTCACATCGCTCGTATCTGATCGTTGCGTGGTGCCAATACCACAGAATTGCTCATAGTCGATTAGTCCTGTTTGACTAGGTGTTTCCCCATTAAGTGGATTCTTTGGGTCTTTTCGAATTTTGAGTGTTCTGGTTTCAAATCCTGCGGCGTCGAGCAAAAACATTCTTCCGCTTAATGGGGCGCCTACCCCGGTAATTACTTTTATCACTTCATTTGCCTGAAGGGTGCCCAGAATTCCAGGCAAAACTCCAATTACGCCGCCTTCAGCGCAACTTGGAACCAATCCGGGTGGCGGAGGGCTAGGAAATAAGTCGCGATAATTGGGACCACGTAATCCATTTTCATCAGGAAAGTTGAAAACGCTCAACTGCCCTTCAAATCGGTAAATGGAAGCATAAACGTTTACCTTTCCCAGCAATACGCAAGCATCGTTTACCAAATATCTCGTTGGAAAGTTATCGGTACCATCAGCTACAACATCGTAGTCTTTGATGATTTCCAGTGCGTTGGCTGAACTGAATCGTGTGTTGTAGGTTTTGAATTCTACATGGGGATTGAGTGAGCGTAACCGCTTTACTGCAGCATCTACTTTGGGTATCCCGACGTTTTCTACGCCGAATAAAATTTGGCGCTGGAGGTTACTTTCGTCTACCACATCGAAATCCACGATGCCAATGGTGCCCACTCCGGCGGCGGTTAGATATAGCAAGAGCGGACTGCCAAGTCCTCCAGAGCCCACTACAAGCACTTTAGCGGCCTTCAGTTTGCGTTGCCCTTCAATATTGAATTCGGGAATAATCAGATGTCTGCTGTACCTTTCCAGTTCAGCTTTACTGAAGTTGATATCCTGTGACATGGTGTTATTATTAGTTGATGCCACCGGCAATGGCGGGTATTATACTAATTACTGTGTCGGAGCTTACCGCAGTTTGCTCTCGTTCAAGGCCCTGAATATCCTCGTCGCCAACATAAATCCGAACGAAGGATCTTAGTTTGCCTTCGCTGTCGAATAGATGGGGTTTTAATCCTTGATATTCTTTTACGAGATCCTGAATAACGCCTTCCACCGTTTGACCAGAGCTTTCGAATGAACCCTTATCGTTGGTAAATTTTCGCAACGGAGTTGGAATAATTAATCGTGCCATAGTTTTTATTGGGTTTTATTTTGATTTTTCTTGATGAGACAAAATTAACTCTTGTTCAAAATAATGATTATCACCCAATTGAAAAGAGTTCAATTCTTCGCTTTTTCCAGATCGTACGGAAACAATAATGTAGGAGAACCAGGGCATGGCCTGAATTCTGTCGTGTTCGGAGGGCTGAGCAGGATGTT
>Ga0315906_10001555_pt1 | contig 33896 bp, 47 predicted proteins | sample LakEriMetagenome_4_FD_203526 | JGI IMG/M metagenome (GOLD analysis project Ga0315906, IMG submission 203526) | Freshwater fungal communities from buoy surface, Lake Erie, Ohio, United States - Buoy 2 MA122 | ecosystem: Environmental > Aquatic > Freshwater > Lake > Lake biofilm | place: USA... | reverse complement strand
CGACAATTCTGGTCACGAAAGGAATATAAATAGTGGCAGACACATCCATAACCCTGTACAGAGGTGCAGCAGCAACCTCTAATACAACGCTATACACATCACCATCAAGCATAGCCGTAGCCGTAACTAACATTGCTATTGTTAACGATACTACATCTGCTGCTACTGCAACGATTAACTTGGCTACCGTACCATTGGTATCAAGTATATCTATTCCAGCAAACTCTACTCAATTTATTGACTTAGAGCAGATTATTTACAATGGTGAAACTATTACTGGCTCTGCATCTACAACTGCAGTTGACTTCCATATTGCAGGTTACGAGGTCTACTAATGGGAAACAGATTTTTAGTTCCTAACCCAGTTCAAAGTGGTATGACTTTATTATCTACTACTACTTTATCTGGCGCATCAGTAACTATAAGTAATATACCACCTATATATAAATCATTAATTGGATATGTAAATAATTTATTGCCCGCAGATGATGCTACTTTCTTATATATAAGAGCAAATAGTGATTCTGGAACTAATTATCTTTTACCAGCAGCATCAGCAGATGCTCAAACAGTAAATGTTAATAGATGGACAGCATCTCCTGCTTCAGATAATGCAGTTGCTACTGCGGGATTTGGGGTATTTGAAATTTTTGATTATGCAAATACCACTCATTGGAAATTAATGAAATCTTCTTTTGTTACAAATAATCAAACTACAACTACTAATTTAAATTTTAGATTTCAACACGGTATTTGGAATCAAACAACCGCTATAAGTTCATTACAATTATTAATGAGTTCGGGAAATTTAACATCTGGAACACTTTTACTTTATGGAGTTAATTAATGACTAATCCAATAATTCGTATACACGATATATCAACAGACACAATCATAGACCGTGAAATGACTGATGAAGAGTTTGCTCAGTATGAAGCAGACCAAGCAGCCGAGGCTGCCCGTCTTATAGCCGAAGCAGAAGCCAAGGCAGCAGAAGAAGCAGCAAAGCAACAAGCATTTAATGATGCCGTAGCAGCAGCAGTTGCTGCAGCATTGGCAGCACAACAGACACCTGCTACTACATCAGAACCAGTAGTAGAAGAACCAGTAGTAACAGAAGAATAACTAGTTAGGGGACACAATGATAGGAAAAAATGACACAGTAGCCCTTGGTTGGTGTGACAATGGCACAACTGATGGCAAATTTACAGAAGGATTAACAACAGCAATTATTGCTGGAGCACCTAATGGTATGGTAATTAATACCAGTATCAGAGTTCAAGGTAATCAAATTGGTAGACAACGCCAAGTATTGTTTGACCATTGGGCTGATAAAATTAAAACAGACTGGTTACTATGGGTTGATTCAGACATAGTATTAAACCTAGATGCTATGAAGTTACTATGGCAGACAGCAGATAAAATTAATCGTCCTGTTGTTAGCGGTGTTTACTTTATATCTAAGGAAAATGAAGGCACATTGATGCGCCCATTTCCTGTTTTGTTTGACAATATAACTGAGTTTCAAATTAAATATCACCATCCATTGCCAGAAAATCAAGTACTTAAAGTTGATTGTGCTGGCTTTGGTTTTGTATTAATGCACAAATCTATCGTGCCAAAAATGCGTGAAGCACATCCTGGCAAGGGTATGTTTATGGAAACTGGTGATGGTCAAGATGACCATTTTATTGGCGAAGATATTATATTTTTCCGTAGAATGGAAAAGGCTGGCATACCATTACACGCTCATACAGGAGCGTTAGTTAAACATATAAAGCGGTTTAGTCTTGACTATGACTATTACGCACTGTACTGGGCTAATGAACATTTAAAAGAAAAACTAAAGGAACAACAACAGCAAGGAGAATAAGTGGCTGGTCGTGATATTACCGAAGGTCGTGCAACCCGAGCCATAGCCGTAGATGTAGGTGTTGTTGCAACCCAATCTATTTGGCAGAATACTGACATTGCTTATGATACCGCTCTTGGTGGTATGCCGTTTATATATTCTATTTCTGACCAACGACCATATATTCGCCAGACTGCTCCGTATAGAAAGGAACAGTTTGATAACCAAACTGAACCTGGTGAACAGTCTCTAACTGGGTGGTGGATAAGAAGCCAGTCCTCATTTCACGATGGGGCTGGCATTACTTTTTATGACCCTGCTTTAATTACTGGTGAAAGTACTTATCAGTTTAAAGATAGTCGTGGCGTTAATGTATGGAACAAAGGTGAAGTAACTTTATTAAAAAATACTAGTAATGCACACTATACAACTCATCCTCTTGATGATAATGGTAGAGCATTTCAAAGTGCTCGTAGTATAAAGTGGTCTAACACTGATGGTGTTTTATTATTAGATGGTTATGATGTAGATAAAATTGCTGCTGATGGAACATTAACTGATTTTATTGATTATAACGCTGGTACTGATGATAAAGTATTTGCTATTTGCGATGATGGAACTACTGCTTTTTGGGTAACCAATGATACTGGTCCATCTGGTAAATTAGAAGTAAATAAAAAAGCATTAACAGGTACTAGTTCTACTACTGCTACGCCTATGTTTACTGTTAATGGTGTTACAGTAACTAATGCGACTATGGAATACATTAAAGACCGTATTGTTATGGGCGCTAATAATAAGATATATGAGTTTTCAACTAGTGCTAGTACTACACCTACTGCTGTATATACTCATAGTGATGCTGACCACATATTTACAAGTATTACTGCATCTGGTACTGCTATATATGTATCAGGTTTTTCTGGTATACAATCTAGTATTTATAAGTTTGTTTTAACTGCCAGCACAGGTTCAATGCCATCGCTAACTACTGCTATTACAGCAGCAGAAATGCCAGCAGGAGAAAAAATATATAAGATTGCTTATTATCTTGGTTATATGCTAATAGGCACTAGCAAGGGTATTCGTGTTGCTACTGTAGATGATAATGGTTCTATTCTTTATGGACCACTTATGGTTGAAACTGACCAACCTTGTTATGACTTTGCATTTAGAGATAGATTTGCTTGGTGTGCTACTGGTGTAGCAGGTGAAGCAGGAGTTATCCGTATAGATTTAGGTAATGATTTAGGTGGTTTAAGATTTGCTTATGCAAATGATTTATGGCTAGACAATGGTGTTACTGGATATAATACAACAGCCTGTGCTTTTGCTGGAGAAACAGACAGATTAGTATTTGCTACAACAGCAGTAAACCGTGGCACAATTACAAACAAACAATTAACATCTGATGTTGCAACATTAACTACTGCTACAGCCCACGGATTAACTACTGGAGATAGCATCTGGGTAGAAGGCGTTGATGCTACATTTAATGGTAAATACACAGTTACATCAGCAACAACTACAACATTTAGTTATGCTAAAGTAGCAACTAACGTAGCATCTACGGCAGTATCATCAGCCACAGCATTAGTAAATGAAACTGGTACAATTAATATTGAGTCAAATAGTACGTTAATGACGGATGGATATATTCAAACTGGTTACATTAGATACAATACTCTTGAGCCTAAAAACTTTAAACGCCTTATAGGTAGAGGTGAATTTACCTACGGTTCTATGACATTAGAAACTGTAGATGCAGAGGGTACAGAGTATGACCTAGTTACATACGATGCTACTGTTGGTCCAGTTGAAGTAACAACTAGCCAACCAACTGGTAGTCAAGAGTATCTTGGGTATAAATTTATTCTTTATAGAGATGGAACTACAAATACTTTAGGTCCTACATTTAAAGGTTATCAAGCAAAGGCTACTATTGCCACCCCGCGTCAGCGAGTAATTAAGTTTCCTGTCTTTTGTTATGATGTTGAGACAGACAAGTACAATGTAATGGTTGGCTATGATGGTCGGGCAAAAGACCGTATTGCACAACTAGAAACCATTGAACAAAATGGTGACATAGTAACTTGGCAGGATTTACAAACTGGAGAATCACGACAGGTTGTAATTGAACAAATAACTTTTACTCGTCAAACTCCACCAGACAGAGGATTTTCTGGCTATGGTGGAATACTGGATATAATAATAAGGACCGTATAAAATGACACCTGCTGACTGGGCTGCTTTAGCCGTATCAATAACAACACTACTAGGCGCAATTGCTATGGGAGTAAGACATTTAGTTAAACATTATTTGTCTGAACTCCGTCCTAATGGTGGCTCAAGTGTTAAGGACCAAGTCAACAGGCTGGAAGAAAAAGTAGAATTTTTAACAGAGTTTGTGATAGAAGCATTCAAGAAATGAGGGACAATGACTGTTGCCAAGAAAGCCACACCTGCTGCAATTGCTGTGCTCCGTCAAGCGACGGCATTAAGACCGAAGCGGAAGAAAGCAAGCGATGGTCTACTACCATCTGCTGCCCACCTAAAACAGAGTCCGACCTCAGACCATAACACGGGATACGCAGCCGATTTAACTCACGACCCTAAGAATGGTATAGATTGTTTTGAAATCTATGAGAAATTAAAAGAAGATAAACGAGTTAAGTATTTAATATTTACTGGCAAGATTTGGTCAGCCAAAAATGGCGAAACTAAATACACTGGAGTCAACCAGCATAATAAACATCTACATATTTCCATCAAAGATAATTGCGGTGATGACACATCACCGTGGTTTGGCTGGATGGGAAAAGCAAAAACACTCAACAAGGTGGTAGCATCAGTAAAGCCACTACCAAAGAAGGAGAAGTAATGAAAGATTTAATCGCAAGATTAAAGAGCAAGAAGACTAAGGCAGCATTTAAGTCTTATCTTCGTGCAGTACTAGCCTCAGCAATCACTATGGGATTGGCACTTGCTGCTGACCTAGCACCTGAACAAGCAATTTTGATTGGCTCTTTAGCGGCACCATTGGCTAAATGGGCTGATAAGACTGAAAAAGAATATGGTCTAGGCTCTAAGTAGATGCCCCTAATTGGGCTTTAAACGCCCATTACAGACCTTAAACCCCCTGAACTAGTAGTAATACTAGGGATGGGGGTTCTTTTTTATTGCTTGTGCACTTCCAAATATAGACCCACAGTATAAAAATTTTAAGGGGTAGAAGCAAACTTTTGATTTACCTCTACCCCATCTATTAGTTTCCCCTGCTAATAGATATCTGTTAGTTTTCCCTGACCAACAGACTATTCATTTATTAGTAGATTGTGCCAATACTCTGGATAATCGTGAGCATTATAATATACTACTAAATCTCTTTCTTTAGTATCCCATCTTGTATGAAATACTGGTTCTGTTCCTGCTAATAATCTGGCTGGTATGACACTGATACCATCTGAATATCTAAAACAAATGCGATGATATGAATGTTCGTTATCTGTATATGGTGGGGCTATCATCATCTGTTGTAATTTATTAAATGGAAAGATGGCTGGCTTGCTACTATCTGTTTTAAGCCACTTAACTTCTAAGTCGCCTATGTAATTCTCTCTACCATTGCCCCATTGTAAGCAGATATGAAAATCTGAAAAGTAAAAGCGTGGAGTTGGATATAACTTCCAACCTTGAAAATAACTTTCTAAAGCACCTGCTGCTATTTTTTCCCGTTTACCGTCAGCATTTACCTGGCGTATAGGTTCTAGCATTTAACCACCCGTCTTGTAGAAACCAGTTCCTTTAAAATGTACTGGTGTTGATGAGTACAACCTAATCATTATCTCTCCACAAAGATTACAGGTTGGTAAATCCCTAGTATTTGTTTCTATAAGTGTAGCACATTGATTGCATTTAAATTCATAAGTCGGCATCATAATCCTTTGGTGTAGGTAGGGTAACCATACTGCCACAACTAGCACACTCTCCATCCAGAAAATAGAAAGCAACTTCTCCATCTACAAATCCACCCAGCATTACAAAAACTTCACAGCCACACACACAGATATCACCAATGGGAGTCTCTCTTAAATCCATTGCTTTGCTGTAATCAATTCGGCTAAACAATTCCCGAATGTCTTTGCTTTCCTCACTCATCTTCTTTAGCCTGCTGTACATCTTCATCAAAGTAAGGTTTCCATCCGCCTAAATTTCTTATTAAAGAATTAATAGCCCGTTGAACTTTCATTCTTGCACCATCAACTGTGGTGTTTAGGTCCTTTGCTATGAGATTCCATTCGCTGTTGTCTGTGCTAAATCTGGTTCTGAGAATGTTTTGTTTAGCCTCTGTTAGTTTGTAGAATGCGTTGGCTATGTCTGACCGTAGAACTAGCCAATTGTTATTGTCTGTTACTGATTCTGTTTTACTTACTTTAAAGTTTAAGTCTTTTATTTTTGTTGGTATTTCGTAGGATTCTGCAATAATAGTAGGCAGAAACACCTCTATCACAGAGGCATCATAATAATAAATATCTATCAGTTCATAGCCAACAGTCTTGGCTTTTTCTTTTTCACAATACTTGATTGCTGCATTTCTTAAAGACTTTGCTATTAATTTGTCTCTATCTTTTTGGTCTAACTCAGACCATTCTTTATACTTTAATGGATGGGTAACAAACCATAGCCATAGTATCTGTTGGATATCTAGCGTCTCAACCATAGGATATTTTCTATGGTATTCAGTTGCTAGGGATGCAACTAATAAATCATACTTGTCTATGTAATCGTTCATTTTATTTCCGAAACAGGAACCCTCCAGCCATCTATTTGAGTATCAGTATATTCAGCCCTCATATAATCATTAGCATTGAAACTGCCATAAATCTGGACAGATGAATAATATTCTTCATCTAAAACTTTAACACCAAAGATTGTTTTGTTTATATCTTTTTTCCAGAAAGGTATAGAGTCACGAGTTCTAACAGTTCTAATCTCAACATTGCCAACATCAGGTATATCTTTTCTATCCTTGTGTAATTCATTAGGATACCAAGGCACAGACCATTGAAGGTTGTATGCCTTTGCCACTGCCCATTCGGCTACATTGGCTCTGATGTTTGCATTTATTTCTGGCTCAAGTGCACCAGTTTTTTTACCCATTGCATAGTTAGGTCTATCAACTGAGCCAAACTTAGTTAGCCATCTTTCTACGGCTAATAAAGTGCAGACCCTAACTTCATCCTTCGTTAGGTGAACTATCACGGTTTTCGTTAACGCCCTTCCACTGACCTCTTTGTACCAATAGTCCTATTATGGCATAGTTTGCTAAGTCTTTCAGCGTATCCTCTATAGGTTCATAGTTCGGCGTGTTGTTTCTTTTATAAAACAAATTTTGTAAGCGTTCCATTTTGTCGTGCATACGAACTAATAGTCCATTCATAGCACCGCCTGGAGCGTGGGCTATGTTGTATGGACCGTAGTCTTGATGCTTCTGAACCATAACTATCTTTAGGTCTGTAAGTATTTCATCTAGATTATTGATGTCCTTCATTTAATATCTCCTTCATCTTGGATTCAAACTGAAGCATAGCATCTTGGACTAAGACTTCTTCTATAACTTCTTCGCCATCACCTTGTGATGCTGCGACTAGAACATTTGCTAGTAGTGTTAATAATACCTGAGCAGCATCTGTATTAATCTTATTGGTTTCATATATGTCTTTAAGTGCTGATAGTAAATCTATGCCTCTGCGCTCTGAGAGAGGTAGCCCGATAAGTCGTGGGTTTTCTTTTATATAATCCCAGACTTTATCCATATCTCCTTTACTCTCCCAAACATTTTCTGATTTTGTCATCTAAAAACTGTACTCCTTCCTGTATCACAATGCTGTTTACATCGTGTCCTTCTGGCATCTGAACTATATTTACATTGTTTAGTTCTCGGCTAATCTTTTTGCCGAACTCTAGCCCTGGAGTATCACCGTCTGCTAAGACTATAACTACTTCAAAGTCATCTAATATTTTTGTATAGTAGGGCTTCCAATTGTTAGCGCCTGGAATACCTACTGATGGGTGATTTGTTTTGACTGATACTGTTACGCAGTCTATCTCACCCTCTGTTACGCATATGTATTGTTCTGCTGTTAGCACTGCCTGAGCATTAAACATTGTTGTCTTTGCACCTGGCAGACCTATGTATTTAGGGTCTTCGCCGTGGATACTACGGAACCTTAAGTCAACAACACCTGATGGTGTTATGTAAGGAATAACTAACTTACCCTTGTATCCTTCGTGACCTGGTAATGGATTGTCCACTACTCCTAAATGAAATCTCTTTGCTTCTTCTACCGACAGATTCCGAGTTGCCAGATAATCTTCTGCTTGATGTATGTGCTGGGCGTATTCTTGTGTTGCCTGTAGGAGAAATTGTCTCTGCGAATTTGACAGCCTCACGATAGTTACCTCCTTCTCTTTGCATAATTAAATCGTAAACATCACCACCGACACCGCATCCGTGGCACTTGAATCTTTCTTCATCAAAATTTACACCTGCTGATGCGTGTTTATCTGGATGAAATGGACAGCGTATCTTTCGCCAGCCACTGCCCACAGCAGGCAGGCTGGCGCCGATATGCTCTAAGTAAGCAGCAATGCTGTGCTTATCCATAGTAATAATCCTAACAATTCTTGCTGAAGTAAGGCAAACAAAAACATTAATTCATTTAACAAGTTTCAACATCCTTTCTTCATTAGTATGTTTTCTTACAATTTGTAGTGCCATCTCATAAGAAAATGCAGCAGCCAAATGTAATTGTTCGCCTGCTTTATCTTCTTGTCCTTCATACATAAGGGCTAATCTATTATGAGTCATAACTTTTTCTTCTAATTCATTAATAATATTTTTAATTTCTTTTTGCATTGGTTATTTCCCTTATGAGTTCTATCCATATTTTTGCTGGCATAGTTGCATACCAGTCATCTACATTACCTTTGCCCTTGCGTTTATGTAGGACCACACCAGTCCAAGCACTATCGTTCTTCATCTCTATTTCTAACTCTGCTGTCCATCCTGCTAAATCTAATTTGGCGTGGTTCTTAATCTCAATGGTTACACCTGGCACACCGCTGATATCGCCTTTGTCTAGGGTTGCTCCTGCTAACCTGCGGTCTGCATACTTGTAGCCATTGGTCTTAAGCCAAGCAACAACATCTCGTTCTGCTTGACTACCTTTACGTTTTGCTGCGCTACTCAAGTCCTACCGAATCTCTGACTATTTCATAAACTTTACGATTAATTAAATCATATAGTTCATCATTGTTGTATAACTCATCGGCAACTATATCCCATTCAACTTCAGTAAGTACTCTTCCTATTAATACTTCTATATCTTCTTTAGTAAATGAACTATCCCAAACTTTAATTTCCATATACGGTCTCCTGCATATACTTGATTTGAACATCGTCTAAATACATATTGTCTGGATTAAATGAAAGGCTGACATAGTTATTACCTGTCTGGTCTGCTCGTCCATATCTATTCTTGACTGGGGCTACACACAAGAAGGTATCATCACCCTGTTTCATTTGTCCTATTGTCAATACCATTGCAGGAATCTGATTGACTAGACCCTGAATAGCATTGCGTGGCTGGCAAGGATAGCCGTCAAAACCTTCTTTGGTATGGTGAAGAACAAGCACTGCTGAGTTTGTATCTCTTGCAAGATATTTTAACTCTTTCATTGCTGCTCTCATACCTTGGAATTCTTCGTGTCCATCCATTGCTATATCCATTAAGTTATCTACAACTATAAGTGTTGGGCTTCTGCCCCATACAGTTTCAAATGCAGATACTTCATCATCTAAATCTTTTAATGTAGGTGTTGACTCAAATGACCAGAACAAGTGATTGTTCATAACCAATACTTCTTCTGCTTGCTTTGGGTCTCGCTTTAATAATTGCTCTGCTGCTGTTTGTGATATCTTGCTTGACATTGCAACTAATCTCATAGCCATAGTATGAGCGTTGGTATCTGCGCTGAAGTACAGCGTAGGAACTTTGGCTCTGGCTGCAATTGCTAAAGCGATTGATGACTTGCCTGCACCTGGAGTGCCTGCAATCATTGTAATTTCTGCACGGCGCAGAATAATTCCTGCTCGTTCAAATGCCGCAAAAGCAGGTGGCAATGGTTCGCCACCCACCTCTGCTTTGCTGATGCTACGTCTTAATGTACGCAATTACTTTACCTGGTCTGCTACGAAAGTATTCCAGTCTGGTGTACCTACTCTTGCATAAACATTTTTGCATTTATCTAATGCGCCTTTTTGTGCTGGACAGAAATAACCACGGTACATTTTACCGTCTTTACCTGTTCCTTGAATGGCTGTCATCTTTCCGTGAGGACAGTTCTTACCACCACCGATGGTTGCTGTTGGTGGAAAGTTATATTCCTGAGCAGGATATGTTGAACCTGTCTCAACAATAGATGCGCCCAGACTTGCTGCCACTTGTGCGGTTGACATAGGTGCTGGGCTAGATTGGTTTTTTGATGCTGCCTCTAGTTCTGTTACTGCAGCCTTGATTGCTTCCAGTGCTTCTGCTACTAGGTTATCTAATTGGTTTCCTGTTTCGGCACGGACTGTAATCAAACTGCCTGCTGCTGACTTTACTGTGATACTGATTGGTGCTTCGGTTGAAGACACTACCTTCTCCTTACTCTGTGAATGGAACGACAAGACCTTTTTTGTCTCGCCATTGTCTTACCTTCATTGCAAATTGTACACCTTTCCATCCTTCTGCAATATCAATCCAGACTAATTTACACAAGCCTGTACCTGCAGGAAGATGTATGATGATTGCTTTATCCTTGTTAACTTCACCCCATTTACCTCGGGTTGCCGTTGTCACATCATAAGGCAACCCGTTAGCATAGATTGCTAATTGAATTGCTATGTTGTTTGGATGGTCTATGCGACCTGTCTTTATATCTGCAATGAATCTTTCTCCTTTATATTCAACAAGTCTGTCTGGTGTGCCAGCAATTTTATATTTATCTAACACACAGAATTGTTCTATAAAGATTTTATCTAGTTGCTTTGTTGCTTCTTCGTAGGCACGAATGTCCCCTGCCCACTCATCTGGTATAAGACCTAGTTCTTGTCCTAAATCTAACTTTTCTGTAAATGCGTGTAGTGCTGTACCTATCGTGGCTGCACGACTAGCACCTGCTACTTCCATTGCATCTTCTATGTATTTATTAATAGCCATCTTGTCATCTTGCGACGCGTTAATTGCTAATAATAAATCACTGCGTATTGTTAAACCTATTGCTGCCATACGCATCTTCCAAGCGGTCAATGCTGATGGGTCATCAAGACTGTTGGCTATTGTTGTAGCCCTTGTGTATGCAATTGGTTTACCACCTTTGGGTGGTTTAACTAGCGGTCTTCCGTATCTATCACGTTCAATTTGTAATTGTCCCATTGGGTCCTTGTCTCCTTCTAAGAGAGAACGGATTAGAAAGGAGACTAATCAGAACTAACCCGTTCTCTTTAGAGAATGGTATCAGACGGAAGGGTATATGACACCATTCTTTTTGGCGTGGCATTGGTAATTATGTGGTCCCCTTAGTGGCTGACTAGACCACCCACATAACAGCCTGCCAATACTATTGTTCGTCAGTGCTTGTAATATCTAACGACCAATCATCAACGGAACCACCATCTAGTTCTAATTGAATTCCGTTTTCAACTATTTGGTAAGCATCGTCTTCTGACTCTGCTTCTATGTCTGTGATAGTAAACTCTACACGACCTGATACTGTCCAGAGTTTCTTAAGTTTATCTGCACCAATAGATTCTAGTAATTCATTGATGTCATCAACTGTGAATGTAAGTTCACTATCTCCTGTGCCATACTGTCCGTTAAAGAAATCATAAACTTCTCTACGAATCTCTGCTATACGGTCCCAATGTTTGTCTCTTAAGTTGTTTGAATTTTCTAGCCTCACTCGCAGTTCTGCTCGTTCATCTAGTGCAGTCTTAACCATATCTTCGGTAAACTTGATTTGATTACCGTCTGTATCTGTGTATAGATATTCCACTTTAGTCTCCTTATACTGTTAGTAGTTCTAGTGCTCTAATCTTTAGGCTATCAGAGCCACCTGACATAGCCCTTACACCTGTGACTGTACCCTTATCTTGTTTGCCGTGGTCAGCATACTCAATAATGGATTGCCACAATCCAAACTCCGTGTCACGGATATTCTCCTGTGTGGGAGAATTTTCATAGATATTCTGGGCGATGTTCCGTGCTGTAAGTGCACGACTTAACTGATTCTTTTCGCCCTGGCTGAGCAGATGATGAGGTGTGTCCTCAATAGTAGATGGCAATGGAAATACTCTTTTGAAATATCTCAAAGCATTTTCTCTACTAACTGATTTAGTAATCAAATCATTAGCCAGTGTTTGATATTCATTCACACTGTCGTAAGACATCTGCATAATATATTTTACTTCTTCTATATTAAGTTTGCTGTTTGTCGTATGCTTTAATGTGTATGTATATTTGTTATTGTTCCGATAGATTTTGTTTATCTGATTGGCACAAAACAAACGCTCAATGATTGGCTTGATGATGACTGAACTGCTGCCATCGTGGCTGGTTCTAGCCAGGATAAACGCAGCGTGTGGGTCATTGGCTACTGTCATTTCAATTGGTAATTGTAATAACATCCATACCTTTGCACCGCCATCATACTCACCTGCTGCTGCATAACGGGCTTCGCCTGAATCAATTAGTGTATCTAACGCACTAAACAATTCACCGTTTTGAAATACTTGATAGCGATTACCAACAACACCGATGTTACTGACATCACCAAAAGGTGTTGTTTTAACTACGGCTTGTTTGTTTCTTACTGCTATCTGTAGTGGTTCACCTGCGCCTGGGATTGTGTATGAGGCTGTCATTGGATGCAATGATACTGACCAGTCAAGACCTGCTTGTCTGGCTACATCTCTGGCTGAGGTTGCTGTTACTGCTGTGCCTGACTTAACCCAATTGGATAAGTTTTTTATTGGTACTGTAGTTGTTGTCATTTTTCCTCCCTATCATAGATAACATCTACAACTTTAGAATGTAGTTCTTCTCCCATACTTGTGATAAAACTACTATCTACATCTATTTCATATACTCTCTTAAGTAATTTTGCCAGACTATAATCTGGATTAATCTTAAGGACTTCTTCAATAATACTCTTAGCCTCATCTTTACTTGCTTCATAAAGATAAGTAGAGAATACAGTGGTAAGTGGTATTGCTACATCTTTGTTTACTGCACTACTTAGTAGTAGTAAGTAATCAAATATGTTATGAACAGCAAACTTCTCTGAGCGTATGCCCATTAAGAAGTCACGGATTTGTACATTTTCATTGGTTGCTATGGCAACCTCTGCTATATGCTTAGGTGTTGGTTCTTTCTTGTGCATATTTTCAATTGCCTTGCGGATATCCTCCACAATGCGGATATTTGTTTGTGTATCTTCTGCTCTGTATAGACCAGTTTGTGTAAGTAGTTCTACATCTACTTCTGCTCTGAGGTCTTGTATTAGTGACACGATAGTCTCCTTATAGGTATTGTGCTATTGAACTGTAGGTAGAAGTGGATACTTCTTCTTCGCTTGTAAGTTTAAGAATGCGAAGAGCATTCTCTATTTCTTCTACAACAGTATCGTGATGATGTTCTGCTGTAGTTTTGAAATTTCTTTCTGGTTCTTTTGGTAAACCTTCTATAGAATTTGGAATATCAAAATCTATATTGATTGTTCCATTCCAACCACGAGTATTTATTCTTAAGTTAGTAGTTTTATCTGCATTTTTTAATGCGTATGCAAATACATCTTTATTCCACTGAATTAAAGTTTGTTGAAATTCTTTTTCTTTTTTTTGTTGTTCTTTATATTCAGTATTTATAACTGTCAATCTATCTTCTAATGCTTTGATAACCTTTGCTGTGGGTATCTTAACATTGATTGTTTTGTTATTACCTCTTGCCATTGTTAGTCTCCTTTTCTTTGTTGTTAGTACCAGTTGTGCTTGCGCCAATGAGCCCAAGCAACTGATGGTTTGTCATACCTGTGTTTGATATACGCCAAGCCACGAGCAATCTGCTCGGGCGCAGGCGTTCCTGGTTTCATCTTTAATAACTGTGGTATCCCATATGCTGATGACTCTGGGTTGGCTGCTGTGTGGTCCCACGCAGATTCTTTACCCCAAAGTTTTAGTAGTGCTCTGTATTCAGACCTGTCCCAGTCTTCATACTGTGCTGAGATTAGAGCCTTCGCATAGTATTTGCTTAATGATTTGGTCCACTTCGTTTCTTTGCGAACCTTTTTGCTCTCTTCTTTGGCGTGTATTCCCCAAGAAAGACTTGGAAATATCACTGATGGCACTGTTAATAGCCAACTCAATAATATGGCATACAATTTTTTCATTTAACAATTCCTTTGTATAGGAAATATCCAATTGCAATGAGGTAGAACCAGGAGATGAGCGGTGAGATGTGTGGAAGTTGAGTGATTCCATCTATCATTTTACCCTGACTATCTCTTTACTGTGGCATATACCTGTATCAAACTCAAGGATTTCCCAGTCAGATACATCTTCAACTGCTTCATAGTCAGCATTATCTATGTTCCAGTTTGGGGCTGTCTTCCTAACTTTAGCCATTATCCACATTGTGTGCTGGTATACAGGTACATCTTCTACTAATGTGTCACTCATACTTTGCATTGTCTGTCTCCTTGTCTAGGTCATCGGCTACATATACTCTGCCTGTGGCTAAGAGTTCATCATATACATCAAGCAGGTCAAGCATCGCTAAGGCGAAAGCCTCTTTGATTTTCATTAGTTCTTCTCTTGTTCTCATTCACTTGCTCCTATCTTAGCGAAGGCACAAGTTTGGCATAGGTAATAATCCCAATCGTTTTGGTCATTGACTGGGATTACAAGTAGGATGCCACACTTTTGGCATTCTGATTTGAAATAGGTTTTAGTCTGTTGTGTCACTATAGTCTCCAATGTGTTCGTTGACACGTTCTTCGCCCCACATTTTTTGCCAACACTCAGGGTGAACACCACTAATTATCTGCTCCCTGAATGGTGCTGTCAAGGACTGAAATGCTCTGCCCACATATTCACCTCTGAGATAGGTGAATAGTTCGTGTTCTTCTACGGCGATTGAGCCTACCTTGAAGCACACTGGGCAACGCTTGGTCATATAAATGGTCTTCATCTCTGAGCCCTTTCTATTTTTAACAGCCTAACTACATCCCAATAATGACGCTCCCACCTGTAGGCTGAGCGCATAGTCAATAATAAAACAGCCAATTGTGTGACTATTAGAATACATATAGCCACAATTGTTCCCATATCTAAATACATATCCTGAACCCTGTTCCTTTCCTGCGGATTACCGCTGGCGCTGGCAAAAAAAATTAAGTGGGCTAGCCAGAGCCGAAGCCCTGACTAGCCCTGAAGAACTACTTGACGAACTCCAACGCGGTGACAATTTGGTTGTCATACCACTTGGTTTGACCTGCGTTCTCACGAACTGTGGTTGTGAGGTAACCGCTAAGATTAACGGCGAACTCGGCGTTGTCGGCAATCATTGGACGCAATTGACCAATGATGGCAGGGTCTTGAATCGTAACCTGACGGCTAGCGATGAAGCGTGAGCGGATAGAACCATCTGGTAGGTATTCTACCTGACGGGATTGGACGATACCTTTGACTACATTGCCATAGTCTCTGATTGACTTAAGCAATGCGTTGTTGAAGGTAAATGAGTTAACTGTGTTCACTTTCGGTCTCCTTTGTTGGGGGCGTATCCCCCTTCATCAAGAAGGGGGTGCGCCTTGGTTAGATTTAGTTACAATTAGGACAGTGTGTAGCCTTGTTATAGACCAAGTGGCAAGCCTGACAGATGGTCTCAGCGGGTGTAATGATGAGACTCGTATCTAGGTCATAGATACGGTCAGCCAATTGACTAATTGGCTCGGTGAACTCGTCCCGTATTACCTTGACGAGTTCGCCAGTTTCATCATCAACATATTCTCTGGTCACAACTTGGGATGAAATCCAATCGTGACCTGAAGGTTCATCAGTAATGATGGACCAAACGAACTTATACTGGAGATTGCCGTCATCAACAATTTGATGGGCAATCGTAATGTCACGACTGTCTCGTAGTTCCTGACAGTCAGGACATAGTTCGGTTAACGCTTGGCATTGATAGCACATTTGTGTGATTGAGATGCCATTGCTTTCTGTATACATACTTTCCTTTCTGTCTACCAACTTGGTAGAACGCGGACAGCAGTATCGCCCTGTCACTCTTGCCCTGTCTGCCGAATAGGCAGACGTCTAGGGCGACAATCGCGTTAAGCGATTTGACAGGAAGCGATACAATGGAAGCGATGTAGGAGCACGAGCCAGACGGCGGCGAAGCGCGGCGTAGACGCGCCGACGACGTGGCGAGAGCAGGGCGCCAGAGTATGGCTGCGTGTAACGCTGACATACGAGATGCGTGGAACGCATCGGGCGCTTGCGGTGCGACGCATAAAGCGAACACGATAGCCTAGCAAAGGCTAGCGTGAAGCGGTGCGTCCAGCATTAGTGACCGCCAGCCACTGATGCTTTGGCTTTTAGTTTTTGTATTTAATAAGCCGAGCCCCAGTATCTGTATTATTATGGGCGAGGGAGACTGTCTCCTGTCCAGCGCCTGCTGTAACAGGACAGACAGTGACATCAAATTAGGCAGGCGGGGTCTTTAGACCCCAGACTGTTTAATTTGTCTGGTCTGTATTGTAGGTAACTACCAAAACTATTTTCTAGTACAAAGCCTATGCCCCCTGTTCTGTACTGATATGTCCTATTTTGTCATATTGTATTCTGTGATTTGTATAACAATTTGGTAACAAACCGTTCGGTTTGGCTGTTTGAACGGATTAATACTATATAGGGGCACAAAGTGCCCACAGACAGTAGCAAAGTCTTTCGGACTTTGCGTACAGACTGTATCTACTATCTGTTACTAACTGTCTATATAGTTTTAAGATGGGACAGTTCTGTGACTTTTCAGAAGGGTAGTAAAAACCCTAGGACCGAGGCTATGGCTTCGGCAAAGGCTAAAGTAATAGCCCTTGTCTCCGAGGGTTGGGCGCCACACAAAGCAATGGCTGAGGTGGGCAAGCAACCCGACACCATCCGAATCTGGTGTATGCGGGACCCTAAGTTTGCCACTGACCTAGCCCAAGCCAAAGAAGATTCTAAAGAACGAAGCCTAACCGCTCTGGGGATAGCAAGGGATGAAATTGACTTCCCACAATTTTCAGAAATGTTTTTGGACCAAAGAGTCTTTCCACACCATCAGGATTGGATTGACTTACTAGAGGGACGCGAGCCAACTTGGCTTCACCAAAATATGATTTATGAGAAGGGCGACCCAAACCGTCTTCTTATAAATGTGCCACCTGAGCACGCTAAGTCCACCGTAATAACGGTGAACTACTCTACATATCGCATCGCGTTAAATCCTAATGTCAGAATCATCGTAGTTTCTAAGACGCTAGTCAAAGCACGGGAATTCGTGTACGCAATTAAACAAAGGTTAAGCCACCCGCGTTGGTTGAAGTTGCAAACAACTTTTGGACCCGAGGGAGGATGGAAGGAAGATTCCGATACCTGGCGTGTTGACACCGTTTATTTGGGAAGCGATGCACGTAATTCATCTGAGAAAGACCCGACTATTCAGGCTCTCGGTATGGGCGGTCAAATTTACGGTGCCCGTGCCGACCTAATAATTTTGGACGACTGTATAACCACTGCTAATGCTCACGAGTACGACAAGCAGATTAACTGGTTACAAAAAGAAGTAATTACCCGTTTGGGTAAGAACGGTAAGTTGTTAGTAGTAGGGACAAGAATTGCACCAAATGATTTTTATAAAGAACTACGTGACCCGAAACATTGGTCTGGTGGTAGGTCGCCTTTTACTTATATGGGTATGCCTGCTGTTCTGGAGTATGCAGAAAAGCCGAAGAACTGGGTTACGCTTTGGGCAAAGTCGGACGCTCCGTGGGATGGCGATGATGAGACACCTGACGAAGAAGGACTCTACACAAAGTGGGATGGACCGACACTAGCACGGCGCCGAGGCGAGGTAACACCCTCTACTTGGGCATTGGTTTATCAGCAAGAAGATGTAACAGAAGATTCCATTTTTCCCGCTGAACTTGTTCAGGGTTCTATAAATGGGATGAGAAAGCGTGGTCCTTTGAGACCAGGTTCTGCTGGACATCCAAGTCAAGTTGAAGGTTATACCGTTGTGGGATTTGACCCTGCTATGGGTGCTGGTCGTGCAGCGTTTGTTGCTATGACCTATAACCGACACGATGGAAAGATTTATGTTTTAGATTGTATGGATATGGCAGAACCTACGCCACAAAAAATCCGACAAGCAATTGAAGAATTTGTTCAAAGGTATAAACCCCAAGAACTAAGAGTTGAAATTAACGCTCACCAAAAAGCCTATGCACTAGACTCAGATTTACAACAGTGGCTTGCAGGTTACGGCGTAAGGTTAAACTCACACTTCACAGGCAAAAATAAATGGGACACAAACTTTGGTGTTGCTGGTATGTCTCCATTATTTGGAAGTACAGCAAATGGTAAACACCAAAAGAATAATATAATTGAGTTACCAAGTACTGAAGGTTCTGAAGGACTTAAGGCTTTGGTTCAACAATTATTAACCTGGCGTCCTAATGGCAGAGGTAAGACTGACTGCGTTATGGCACTGTGGTTTGGTGTTTTAAGATGTCGTGAATTTATGCAACAAAATTCCTATGTCCAGAAGTACGCACACAATCGGTGGGCAACCAGGGCTCAGGTAGCAAAAAGATACTCAGTTAACTTAGACGATGCAATTGCAGAGCAATGGCAACAGACCTATGGATAGGAAGTAAATGCTCTCTATAGAACAAATTTCAGCACGTGTAGAAAATCTACGTGAACGTGCTGCAGAGCGTGACTCACGCCAACAAGATGTACTTGCTGTTCGTAAAGGACAGATTTCAAGTGTATACCCAGAGTTTTTTCCAGAGGGCGTAGACGCTAACGTAGTAGCAAACTTTATTGACATTGTTGCCCGTGACCTATCTGAGGTTATGGCACCATTGCCTTCAGTAAATTGTTCTGCTGCAAATCAGGCTAATGACCGTGCCCGTAAGTTTGCTGACACACGTACTCGCATTGCAACAAATTATTTTGCTCATTCAGATTTACAAGTTCAGATGTATACAGGTGCAGACATATACATCACTTTTGGTTTCGTCCCTTTCATTATTGAATTAGACGAAGAAGCAGGGCTACCGCGTATCCGTATAGAAAACCCAGTGGGCGCTTACCCAGAGTTTGACCGCTATGGACGCTGTATTGCCTTCGCAAAACGCTACTATATGGCAGCAGGTGAACTAGCATCACAGTTCCCTGAGTATGCACATATCTTGCTTGGTAAAGAAATGTACAAGTCAGATATGAATTACCAGTTAGAGGTTGTTCGTTATTATGATGACCAACAATCACTTCTGTATGTACCAGAGCGCAATAACTTAGTTCTATCACAGGCTAAAAATCCTATTGGTAGAATGATGGTTGTAGTAGCACGCCGTCCATCTATTGATGGCGAAATGCGTGGACAGTTTGATGATGTACTCGGTATTCAGTTGCTTCGCAACAGGTTCGCATTACTTGCGATGGAAGCAGCAGAGAAGTCCGTTCAGTCACCAATTGTTTTACCTGCCGATGTTAATGAACTTGAAATGGGTGGCGATGCAGTTATCCGTACTGCTAACCCTGCTGGCGTACGCCGTGTTGATTTAAATATTCCACCTGGAGCATTTACTGAACAGGCGTTGCTACAACAAGAACTTAGAACTGGAACTCGTTATCCAGAGGGACGTACTGGAAACATTGATGCAAGCATTATTACGGGACAAGGCGTTCAAGCCCTTATGGGTGGCTTTGATACACAAGTTAAATCTGCTCAGGCTATTTTTGCTTCTGCATTAAGAGATGTTATTTCTGTTTGTTTTGAAGTAGATGAAAAATTCTTTGATTATGAAAAGACTATCCGTGGCGTAGATGCTGGTAGTCCATATGAAATTACATATAGACCAAGCAAAGACATCAAGAAAGATTATTCTGCTGATGTCCGTTATGGTATGTTGGCTGGTTTAAACCCAGCACAAGGTTTAATTTTTATGTTACAAGCCCTTGGTGGTGGATTAATTTCAACAGACCTTGCTATGCGTGAGTTACCATTTGGTATTAACGTAACTCAAGAGCAAGAAAAAATTGAGATTGAGCAAATGCGTAAATCTTTGGTTCAGTCTCTACAAGCCTATACTCAAGCAATTCCACAAATGGCAGTGCAAGGTGCTGACCCATCTGCTGTTATTAAGAAAGTTGCTGATGTAATTAAGGCACGCCAGAAAGGCGTAGCAATTGAAGATGCTGTTGAAGAAGTCTTTACTCCCGAAGAATTACCTCCTGCTGAGGCAGCCCCTTCTATGGTTGAGCAACCGTCCCCTGCTCCCGCTGGTGCCTCAGTAGGAGGCGCTCCTTCTTCCCCTGCGCCTTCACTACAGACTTTACTTGCTAGTTTAAATGCTAGTGGAGAAGGAACAGCAAGCGCAAGGACAGCAATACGTAGATAATCTGTGAGGGGACAATGACAGCAATAGTTGGCATACAAGGAAAAGGATGGGCTGTATTAGCAGCCGATTCTGTAACTACATATACAGATAGACCTTACGTTGCTAAGGGATATGACAAGATAAATAAAATTGGCGAATATATGTTAGCCGTTGCAGGTGATGCAACTGCTGGCGATATCCTTAATTATTTATGGCAACCACCAAAATTAATTAAGACGCAAGACCCAGATAGATTTATGATAGTAAGAGTTCTTCCGTCTATAAGACAAATTCTTACAGAGCAAGGGTATGACCCTAACCCAGCAAACAAAAAAGATGATGATGCTGGATGGGATGCGTTACTTTGTTTTAACGGAAAGATATATCAGATTAGCGATGACTACGGTTTTATGCGAGATGATAAAGGTATTTACGCAATTGGTAGTGGCGGAACTATTGCACTAGGTGCAGTAGCAGCAATGGAAGATAGTTTAAAAACTCACGCAAAAGCAGCCAGTGCAGCAAAGAAAGCAATTAATCTTGCTATTCAATACAACGTATGGTGTGGTGGAACTGCAAATGTTAAAACGCAATTTACTAAGTAGGAGAAAAAATGGCAGAGTTAATTAGAGAAAAAGTATCTGGGGTAGGTCCAATGTCGGAAAGAACCGACCTAAATGTTTCTAACCAACCTGCTAGATATATCTCTGGACTTCCTTATGGTGAAGGTGAAGCAACCTATACTCAACAAACTGCAGCACCTATGGCTGGTACACCAGAAATGGTTGAGCAAAAATTACCACCAATTGTTCCATTGACTGAGCCAACACAATTACCTAATCAACCAATTTCTTATGGTGCTAGTTGGGGTGAAGGACCTGGACCAAATATTGGTGCTATGCCTGGACTAGACCAAGTTAACCCTGCAAATGTTGTTTACCGAATGATGCAATATGATACAAGTGGAGCATTAGAGGCTATCTATAATAAATTAAATGAGGCGTAATGTCTTTCACAAATCCTGTCGGACCTACACCTTTAGGCGTTAATAGTAATTTAGCAAACAGAAATCCAGAAATATACGGTGCTGCCGTTGCTGGACAATGGAGTCCTGAAGAACGTTTTGTAATTAACAATATACAAAATCTTCTTGACTTAGATAAATCACTTGCTAGAACTTCAGACCTAGATAAGGCTAGAAAAAAATTTAACGGACTAGACCCTGAAGTCCAAGGCGCTTTAGTATTCCTTAATCCTAATGCTGACTATCAATTAAAAGATAAAAATATTTTTCAAAAAATTGGTGGTGCAGCAATTGACTTTGTTAAAACTCCACTTAGAGGGATTATTGATACAGCAGAAAGATATGTTAATTTAACACCACCTGCTACTCCATACCGAGTAATTAGAAGTGCTTTTGATACTGGCGATGATAAGAATTTTTTTGAAAAAGTACTTACTAAAAAAACTTGGTCTGATGCTTGGAATGGTGTCAATCAATGGGACGGCGTAGCCACTAAAAAACTAGAAGAAAAATATGGCAAGGCTATGTCTTATCTTGCTAGAGGTATTGCCGATGGTAAAAAACCTAGCGAGATTTTACGTGAGTATGGTCAACTAGATGTTGATATGGCAAATGCTATATCTCAACTAAGTGGTGCTACAAAAGACTGGAAGAATGCTTTTGCAGAGCATAAGGCTTATCAAGTAAATATTGGTAATGACTATACTAACTGGGCTAATAATAATCACCCACCAAAAGATGGTGGTGCTTGGTCATATATTATTCCAACCACATTAGGACTATTTCCATTTCCAGGTTTTAATGAAGTTGTTCCATCTAAAGATGGTAAAAAATGGTTAGTAAGTAATCCTAATATTTTTTCTAAAGAAGAATATGTAAGCCCTTCAGGTTCTATTAACTTTACCGCAGCAATAGCCCTTGACCCGTTAACTTATGTAACTGGCGGAACCTCATTGGCTTTAACACAAAGCGGAAAGTTAGCAGAAAAGTTTGTTAATTCTTCTAAGTCTACAATTCAAAAAGTAGATGAGTTATTTCAAGTACCTGAATTTGCTTCTTATCACGCAAGACTTGCTGAAGATATTGTTAAATTAAGAGAAGCCCGCCGTGCTAAAAATTATGTTGAGGCTGGCGTTATTAGAAATAGAATTGCTAATAACTTTCCAGATTATGATGATGACGGCATTATTAATTTATTTACTAATACTAAAGTACTAGATGATTCTGAAAATCTTGTCTATATAACAGATTTACCAACAATGCAAAAATTCTTCCAACGCGGAGAATATGCAAACTACTTAATTAACGCAAAAGTTAATGGTGGTATGTTTTATCGTGAGAACAATGTTGCTCTAGAACGCCGTACTAGAAGTATTACCGATGGTCTACGTTCAATGTATGACCAAGTATTTAATGGTATTGACCGCAGAGTTCTTAATGGTCAAGCACCAATACCAGAAAAAGTTTATGATAACTGGTTAGAGTTTGAAAAGTATTTTGCAGACCAATTAAAAATTAGACAATATGGTTCTGGTTTTGAAGCAAGTATAATAGACCCTAATAAAGATGATATTATTAGAACTCTTACAAATTCAGAAAAGAATTTTAAAAAGGCTGTTGGAAATGCTTTTGCTATTCAACCAGCACAAAAACAAATCTTTTATAAAGATGGTTATGTAGAGCGTTCTTTAAATGACTTTAGAAACTTTGCTCGTTTACTTGTTGGCGACAAAATTATTGCTAATAGTTTAACTGAAAGATATCTTGCTATAGAGCCAGATGAGCGTTTAAATATGCTTCACAGCCTATACAATTTGTATTTAGATAAAATTGGTTTTTCTAATACAGCAAGTGGTATTGACCGTAAACGTGCAATACTAGACGGAATATTTGGTGGACAAGGTTTTGGTCCAATACCAGAGTTTAAAATTCCAGCACAAATGGATTCTCCTTTGCTTGCTAATCGTTTTGGTGGACCTAGCCAGATTCTTCACACAACTCCAGGTATATCTATGCTTAACTTTGATGAGTTGTTTAGAGAAGTTTATAACGTAAATGAAGGAAATGTAAATCAACTTCTTCGTTATAAAGGTACTGGTGGGCTAACAAACAATGCTATTTCTAGGGCTGCCAACAAAGCCTGGGCATTCTTATTGTTAATTCCTGATTTAGGTTGGAAGTCTGCTGCAGATAACGCTTTAGTTTATACTATGACAGCCCAGCCAAAACAAATAGTTTCTTACTTTACTGGTAAGGGCAGGGCAATGAGTAAGGCAATTGCTGCTTGGACTGGTTCTGAAAAAACTCAAGGTTTAATTAAATCTAGAATATTAGATGTTTTTGATAGAAACCCTGCTAAATACGTTTCTCCACAGACACGTAAAGAAATGCAGGCTGTTCAGAAAATAGATACTAGTTATACATTACCAAATGGTAAAACTATTAAAACTTCTGAATTAGTTTCTGCTGATGAATTATTTGGTGCAACGTTTGAAGAACGCTTGGCTTCTACAATTATGGCTAAGTATGGTAGTAAATTAGATTCTGAGTCTAATGGCTATATGGCTGAATTGTTAATGTATAACAATCAATCAGTTGAGGCTATGATTCAATCTACAGTTGCTGCTAATTTTGCTAATACATTAGTAGATGGCACTGTTGCTGCTGAAATTTATGGCAAGTCTACACTTTCAGAAGCCCTTGAGGCTGCTGGACGTAAGGCAACTGGCGTTTATAAGAATGATGTTTACAATGCTTTAACAGATGCAGATAAAAACCTTGTTCATTTTTCTTCTTTCTATAAATATTTTGGAAAGAATATTTGGAAAAATGTAGACTTTGGTTCTTTGTTTGTTAGATATGGTGCATTAAAAACAGCAGATGATGTATCTGCATACGTAGATGATGCAATGAAGCGAATTGGATATGAAAAATCTGCTGAAGGTAAGTGGACAGTACCTGATAAAAACGTTGCAAGAGTAAAAGAATTTAATAGTGAGTTTGGTAAAACTTCTAATCTTAAAGCCGTGGGCTTAAAAGACTCAGAAATTACTGAATCTATAATTCGTTATTCTGCTGCAGAAATGTATACCGTTTTTCACGGTAGTTCTGACAAGTTTAATGAGGCTTTATACTCAGCAATTACGGGTAAAATTCAAAGCGGGCTAGAAAAAGTAGCCAAGTCTCGTGCATTCCGTGGTAAAGACGCTATGCGCCGTACTGCAGTTGGAGAAGAACTAGTTAGTTTAACTCCTAAAGAAATTGCAAGGCGACAAAAATATGAATTAGAACGCGGTTTAGCATCTGGATATGTACGTAATATGTCATTTCAAGAATTTGAAGAACTAAGCAAAGGATTTGGTCTTCAAGGTGCAGTAAGAACTGACATTGATTTTCCTCTTATGGTAGACCCAGTTTCTTGGTATAAGAAACACGGCAACATTGGTTGGGAAATGATGGATAGGCAAATAAATGACCTATTTTCAGTAGATGCTTTTAACATAAAGTACATTGACCAACGTAAGAATATGAAGACAGAAGAAGCAGCCTATGAGGCTTCGCTTATTAAGCAAGGTGTTTCTGCTGAAAATGCTTCAATTCAAGCAAGTATTTACTTTACTAATATGGCTAGTAGAAATGCAGCCAATGACATATTAAAGTATGTTGATAACCCAGAAGTTAAAACACAATTAGCGTTTAATCTTCGTGTTGCTGGACGTTTTTACCGAGCAGTAGAAGACTATACAAGACGTTTAGTTAGATTTAGTACTCGTCATCCAGAAAGAGTTCTATATCGTTTAGGTCATTTTAGTCAGGCTATGGACGGTAGCGGTATGACATACACAGATGACAATGGTACTGAGTATGTTCTTATACCTAATGATGGTCTTTTCTGGAGAACCGTAGCCCCAGCCTTTGCTGCGTTAATGAATCCACTTGGAACAGCACAAGCAGTTTTAGGTCAAAACTGGGACTTCTTTAAACAACCAGCCTGGAATCAATATACATTAAAGATATCTATGTTGAACCCAGGTTATGCTGAAGGTTCAGGTTTGCCAACACTTACTGGTCCCACAATTGCAATTCCAGTACTAGGTGCTAGACAATTGTTAAATACAGTAGGTACAAGATTTGGTTCTCCGTTAGCCCTTGAGATTGGCGAAGAACTAGATAACTGGTTACTTGGTCCTCAAAGTGATAATACAACTTGGCTTCGTGGTTTAATACCAACTAACTTATTAAATGCTTGGAATACATTACCACTTGCCGATAAGACTGGTGCAATGGCTACTGCAATTTATCAAGCAGGTGCTTATATGCAGATAAATGAAAAGACAAGATTAAAACCAGAAGATTATGGTGATGAAAAGAAACTTGGTCAATACTATAACCGATTAAGACTTCAAGCCCATAGTGTTGTTGCTGGTAAACTTGGATTTAATATTCTTTCTCCAGTTCCACTAGGAAGTACAGAGCCAGGAATTTTGCCTGAACTTCGTGAGGTTGGCATAGTAAGTTTTCGTCAAGAATTCAGTGACATTCTTCGTGGTGTACTTAGTGTTAATGCTGAGTATGGTTATAACTTACAAGACCCAATAGGTACAGCAGTATCTATCTTTGCATCAGAAAATCCAGATAAGTTAATTTATACTGTAAGCAAGAATAGCCAACAAGCAAGAACTGCTATTAACTATACCCAAGAAACTAAAAAATGGGCTATTGATAATGTTAAGTTATTAAAAGATTACCCAACAGTAGGCTGGGTATTTGCCCCTCACATTGGCGAGTATGACCCATCTGTAATGTATTTCTTACAGGCTGCTGATTTAATAGATGAAAAAGATAATGTATTTGATAATAACAATCAAGTACTAAAAAGATATTTAACAGAGTTGGCTGCTGTAAAAGACCGTCAAATGTATTTTGATGTAGATAGAGAAGTTCAACGTCTACTTAATGACCCAGAAAATCCTGACCGAAACAATTATATGTATCGGAAAGACCTTATGGAAAAGGGTAAGAATACTAAGCAAGTAATCCTTGCTGGTAATGCAGCCCTAAGAGAAGTATTACTTAATAGCAATTGGGAAAATAGACAATCTTTACTAGGTAGATTTAATAACCTTAACTCAATGTCTAATGACCCAGAGGTTATGAAGTTAATGGAAAAGCAAAAGAATGATGTTGTTCTATCTAACTTACAAAAGATGACAGCATTGGCTAACCGAATGCTAGTTGTTTTTGAGGATACAAAAATCCGTGGACAATTTGGTTCAGAAGAAGCATTAGAGAAAGTCTATAGAGATGGGATTACTAATTTGGAAAATGTAGCAGGTGCTAATCCAACACTAGGACACGCATATTCTAACATTATTAGACCTTTGCTAGATGACGTTTATAGCACCCCTACAGTAGCGATAGCGAGACAATAGTGAATAATCTCCAGTATTATATTAATGAGGTAAGACGCCAGAATCCTGGTATGTCAGATGCTGATGTTCAAAGTATTGCTAACAAGATTTACAAAATGGACCCTCAGTCTGACTTTACTGGTAAAAGACCTAAACAAGACCCAGCGTTTAAAGTATTTATTGCTAATGCTAAGGCTGGTCCTCAACCATCAACATCTAATAAAGATACAAAAACAAAAGATTCTGATGTAAAAGACCCTATTAATAAACCACAATTTTCACCTATTGGTTCTGGTATACAAACAGATTTTAAACAATTCGTTGACGGTACACTTAATCGCAATGCTGGTGGTCCTGGCTCTATTAGTACAGAACCATTTATTACTGGTCGTTCAACTCCTGAACAACCAAATCCTAAACCTATAGCAATTCTTCCTACTAATGATGGTTTAGGATTTATAGTTTCTGATTTAGATAGTGCTGTTAATGATTATATTAGCAGAATTCCTCGTGGTGAAGAAGAATATTACAAAAAACAATTACAAAAATATTATTCAAGTCCTTCAGAATTTAAAAAATCTATAGCAGGTGGTCCTGTTACAGACAAAGATGTTGCTTTTTCTAAAGCAATTAAAGCAGCAATTCAAGAAATTACTGTAAATAACTTTGATGCAGGTGTTCAAGTTGGTAAAGGTTTAGAAAATAAAACTATATTACAAGGTAATTCTGCTGGCTTTTATAGTTTTGATAATTGGATTCGTACTCGTATAAATACACAACCAATTAGTGAAAGTGCAAGAAGTAGTGGTTTAACTACTAAGGCTGATGCGTTAGCAGAGTTTAGACGTACTGTTCAACAGTATGTTGGTGATTTTGATTTAGTAAATAACTATGATGCCTTGGCTGAAGCATATTGGCAAAAACTTCATAAAGAAGAACTAGCAAGAGTAAGTCAAAGTACAAGCGTTACTGACCCTATTACTGGTAATAGAACTAGTAGAAGTACATCTTATAATCAATTATCTGAACAAGATAGATTAGAGATGCGTATTAATTTTATAACCAAAGGTGCTATGGACAAAAAGGGTAAAGTAATAAGCACTGGTATTAGAGAAGCAGAGCCATTAGAACTACAAGATGCTGGCGGTACTATTGGTGATAACTATACTAAGTTAAAAAGTTATGCCTATGATTATGGTGTTAAGTTATCAGATGCTCAAATAAAAGAAAAAGCAGCCGAGGCTTTATTGCCAGGTGGTTCTATAGATGAGCAAAAGAGAAGTATTCAAATGGCTTCTAGGGCTTTATATAAAGGTTTAGATTCTTATATTCAGGGTGGTTTAAAAGTATCTGATATTGCAGACCAATATAGAAAACTTAAAACTAGCGAACTAGAACTAGCAGAAGGTGCTGTAGATATATTTGATGCAGATGTTCAATCTGCTTTGACTGCTGATAAATTAATAGACCCAATTACTTATACTGGTATGTTAAGACAAAATCCAAATTGGAAGTTTACAAAGAAAGCCAATGAATCAGCGGCTGGTCTTGTAGATACAATTCTTAAAACTTGGGGGGCTGCTTAAATGGGTTATTTAGATAATCAAAACTGGGAAAGAAACTACAATGCAGCCAATCAATATGGAGCGCAAACTAAAACAGTAACTATTGATGGAAAAACTTATACTGGCGTAGACCCTTCAACTGGTAGACCACCTGCTGCAACTAGCATTGGTATGGTATCTCCATCTTCTGGATTAACTATTACTGGTACAGAACGCAATGCTGCTAAAGAAGCAGAGGCTAGAGCAATGGGTATGACTCCAGAATATATTGCTTCTCGTGGTGGCATTAATGCACAAGGTTATTTTAATGACACACCTTTGTCTGGGCAATTATCTGCTGCTGAACAAAAACAAGTTACTAAACCAGATGGCAGTGTTAATACTGCTGCTATGGCAGAAATTTTACAGAAAAAACAAATTGCTGAACTTGTTGCACAAGGCATTTCAGAAGCAGATGCTTATAAAAAAATAACAAGTCAATATGGTCAATATGGTATTTCTTATACACCTGCAGTTGGTGGATTTGATGCACAAGGTAATAAAGTTGAAGGTGGACAATATGATGCCACTGGTAAATTTGTAGGTACTTCTACTGCTAGCACAGGTACTGCAGCAGATAATGTATCTCAAGAAAAACGTGATGCATATGCTCTTGTTGAGCAAACAATGCGTAGTTATGGTTTTAGTGAAGCAGAATTAACTGAAATATTAAACTATATTAAAACTGGTTTAGTTAACCCAAGAATGGGTGCTAATCAATTAGTAATTGAATTACGCAATCTACCATCATATAAAGCAAGATTTGCTGGTAATGAAACCCGTAGAAAAGCAGGTTTAAATGTTTTATCTGAAGCAGAATATCTAGCACAAGAAAAAGATTATTCAGAAACTTTAAGAAGATATGGTCAGCAAAGACTGGCTAATCGTGCACAGTTTGCTACATTGATTGGTAATGACATATCTAATACTGAATTAGGTAGTCGTGTTGGTATAGCCGTTAATCGTTTATCTAATACTAATCCAGCAGTTTTGGGTCAATTAAGAACATATTATCCAACAATTACTAATTCAGATATTGTTGCTTATTTCTTATCTCCAACAGAAACATTACCAGAACTAGAAACTAAAGTAGCAACTGCAGAAATTGGTGCAACTGCTGCACAATATGGTTTACAATCTGACCTTTCTAGAATTTCTGAACTACAAAGATACGGCGTAGATTTAGCAAGAGCCCGTCAAGGTTATGAAAACATAGCAAACATATTGCCTAGAACTGAATTACTAAGCAATATATATAAGCAGGCTGGTATTAATTACAATCAAACAACAGCCGAGCAAGAAGAATTTAAGGGACTTGCATCTGCAAGACGTGCCCGTAATCAACTATCTCAACTTGAGACCGCTGCATTTAGCGGTGCTTCAGGGTTAGGTAGAACTTCGCTTACAAGAAATATAGGCGGAACAATATAAGAATCCCGATGTGGACCGACCAGCCCCACACGGTGTATAAGACTGGTAGCAAGAGCCAGCCTATCTACCCCTGGATAGAACTGAGGCTTGCGACTAACAACGAATAGAAAGGGTGGTTGCTATGAGCAACAACTACTGGGATGAAGACGAAGACGAACAAGATACACAAGAGCAGCAATTAACTGGCGATGATTTAGTTAAGAAACTAAGAAAAGCCAAACGTGCTGACGAAAAGCGTATCAAAGAACTATCCGAACAACTTGAAGGATTCCTCAAGGAGCGTAAGGAAAGAACCGTCACGGAAGTCCTAGCAAAAAAGGGAGTAAACGCTAAGGCTGCTCGTCTAATACTTAAAGATGTGAATGATGCTACTGAAGAATCTATTGATTCTTGGCTTCGTGATAACGGAGATTTAATTGGCTACAATCCACAATCAGAGGTTGAAGAAAAGCAGAAAGACCTTGCTGCATTACGTCAGCAAGATATTGTAACTCAAGGCGGAATTGCTCCAGACAAAGCCGTAGACATTGAACGACAGATTGATTCTGTGGATTCAATGGATGATTTATTAAATCTTCTACGCAATTCCTAACAGTTCATAGTCACTGGAGGTGACGCAAAATGGCTAATGCCTATACATCAACCGCAAGTACCTCTCTTGGAGGTTCCGTTGGTGGTGCTGGTCTAGTACAAAAGGCGTATGACCGCCTTCTGGAATTTGCGCTTCGCTCTGAACCATTAATTCGTTCAGTCGCAGATAAGCGTCCTGCTAAGCAGGCTTTCCCAGGAGCAACAGTCGTACTACAAAAGTATGTAGATTTAGACCAAGCAACTACCGCACTAACTGAGACAACTGACCCAGATGCAGTATCTCTTTCAACACCAACATCTGTAACAATTACTCTTAATGAGTATGGTAATGCAGTACTAGTAACCCGTGCTCTTGAGTTATTCTCATTGGCAGACGTAGACCCAGCAATTGCAAATATCATTGCATACAACCTTGCTGATTCTATTGACACTGTTGCAATGAATACTCTTGGCGCAGGTTCAAACGTTCTATACGGTGGAAGCCGTACTTCAACAGCAACTCTTACTGCTTCTGACACAATTGACTCAGCAGACATCCGCAAGGCTGTTGCTAAGTTACGTGCCAACAAGGCTAAGGCTCGCCGTGGTTCTTACTACTGGTGTGGTATCCACCCAGAAGTTTCACACGACCTTCGTGCCGAGTCAGGTAACTTGGGCTGGAACTTTGTTCACGCACAAACACCTGGCAACGTTGACAAGATTTGGGCAGGAGAAATTGGAGATTACGAAGGAGCATTTTTCGTAGAGTCTTCACGTCTTGCTAACTCTAAGTCAGGTGCTGACCAGACTGCTCTAACCACAACAGCAGTAACTGTTGCTGGTACTTCAGCAGGCTTTACAATCGGAGTTGCTTCATCTTCCGTCATTGCTTCTCGTGCAGAAGTTGGCGATAAGATTGCTGCTACAGGTATTGCTTCAACAGCAAAAATTGCCTCTATCAGCACATCTGGAAATACTACAACCATCACTGTAACTGTTGCCAATACTGGCGCTGTTGCTGTTGATGCAACTGTAACTGTAACTCCAGTAACCCGTGTATTTGACACAATCCTTTGCGGTTCACAAGCAATGGCAGAAGCCGTTGCAGAAGAACCACACATTGTTATCGGTAACGTAACTGATAAGTTGATGCGCTTCCGCCCAATGGGCTGGTACGGCGTACTCGGCTTTGCAATTTATCGTGACGAGGCTTTGTATCGCATTGAGACTGGTTCATCAATCGCTGCTAAATAGTTGATTGACGGTAAGACACTGTTTATACGGCAAATACGTTGCAGTGTCTTACAGTAAATTCACTAGGAGGAATTATGACCGAATGGTTATTTAAAACACCAACAGTAGAAGAAGGTCCTGCTGGTGGTCATAGGTTATTTTACTTTTATAAAATAGACCGTGGTATAACTATTGTCAGAAATGACAATGGTCAATATGCACAGATTAGATATCCACAAGATAGTGATTTATTAAACTATCCAGTTGTATATCGTGGTGGATATAACTACACAGTAGATGATGCTACTAAAGCATCATTAATTGCTGGCGATGTAGGTATAACAGAAAGCAACTTTACTGCTATATGAAACATTGGGAATATCATCCAGAACCAGTAGATGATTGTTTTGGATGTAAAGCACTTTCTTTACAGATGAATACAGGTGATGCAGATAGTCGTAGGACTATGCCTAATAAAGCATTTAACCAAGAATTGAATGCCTATCAAGCCGCTAGGGCTCAAGGTATTCAGCCAAATGGAACTTCTATGGCGAAGATTCAAGAGGCAATTAAGGCTAGCGAAGTACTAGGCAAGCCTTATGATGGTAATAAAATGCCACCAGCAAAAAATATCAACAAACAAACAGCGACAGTAATGAAAGAAATAGGAGCATAAAATGCCAATGGTAAACGGAAAGAAATTCCCATATACAGCCAAAGGAAAGAAAGCAGCAAAGGCTTATGCAATGGGCGAAAAGATGGAATCTAAGGCTGAAAAAAGAATGGAAATGAAAAAGGGTATGAAGAAGTCAGCCCCTAAAAAGTCTATGAAGAAAATGGGCAAAAAGAAGTGAAGCCTGGCAAAACTCGTATAGGCGAAAGCAAATCAACTATTGCTCGCTATATTGAAAATGCAGCCAAAGAATATGCTGAATGGAATGAACGTGGCAGAACAGATTCTGAGGCTGGACAATTTTGGGGTGCTGTTCTACAAGGACGCCGTTATGACCAAAAAGGTCGTCAGAGATGAAGACTAAAAAAGGTATGGGTTTTAAAGCAGCCCAAAAGTCTATTGCTAAAAAGCAAGGTATTAGTATGGAATCTGCTGGTGCAATTCTAGCCAGTGGTGCACGTAAAGCCTCTGCTGCTGCAAAGAAAAAAAATCCTAACCTGAAAAAGGTTAAAGGTAAAGCAAAGAAAAAATAATGTCATCAGGTCAACTTAAAAGACACGATGGTTTTAATAACACACAAATTAAAAACGGACTAGTTGTAAGACTCCGTAAAGATGGAACTGTAAAAGAAGTTCTAGGAAAGTATGGGGAATATGGCAAACAAGAAAGACCCAAGACTCGCTAGAGCGGGCGTGTCTGGATTTAATAAACCTAAACGCACTCCTAATCATCCTACTAAATCACACGTTGTTGTGGCTAAAGAAGGTAGTCAGGTTAAGACTATTCGTTTTGGACAACAAGGCGTATCTGGTAGTCCTAAAAAACAAGGAGAGTCTGCTTCATATCGTAAGCGCAGAGAATCTTTTAAGGCTAGACATAGTAAGAATATAGCCAAAGGTAAAATGTCTGCAGCATACTGGGCAGATAAAGTAAAATGGTAAAGAAAAAAAAGTCTAAACCTAAAACTAAATCTAAAGTAAATGAGGCTGGTAATTACACTAAGCCTGGTATGCGTAAAGCATTATTTGAAAAGATTAAAGCAGGTTCTAAAGGTGGAGACCCAGGAGAATGGTCAGCCCGTAAGGCTCAACTACTTGCTGTTGAATATAAAAAGCGAGGCGGTGGCTACAAGTAATGGCACTGGCTAAATCTCAGAAGTCTTTAAAAGACTGGACTAAACAAAAGTGGACAACTTCAGATGGTAAACCATCTAAGGGTAAAAAAAGATATTTGCCTAAAAAAGCCTGGGCTAATTTAAGTGCAGCAGAAAAGGCTGCAACTAATAAGGCTAAGGCTGAAGGTAACAAAAAAGGTAAGCAGTTTGTTAAACAACCAAAATCCA
>Ga0315906_10001553_pt1 | contig 33931 bp, 37 predicted proteins | sample LakEriMetagenome_4_FD_203526 | JGI IMG/M metagenome (GOLD analysis project Ga0315906, IMG submission 203526) | Freshwater fungal communities from buoy surface, Lake Erie, Ohio, United States - Buoy 2 MA122 | ecosystem: Environmental > Aquatic > Freshwater > Lake > Lake biofilm | place: USA... | reverse complement strand
CCGTGAACTGCTTCTTGGCGTCCTCGTCCTGCACGCTGTCCTCGAGCCACTTGGAGATGACCGTGTCCCACACCTTCTTCATTTCCTCCCGCTTGCCCTGCTTGAGGTGGCTCAGCTCCTTCATGAGCCTGTCTTTGTCGCTCTGGAGGGCCTGGACTTGCGCTAGGATGGACGAGATGTCCGAGGGTGGCTGCGTTTTCATCGGCTCGGCTTGGGTGGTGGTGCTCGCAGGTTCCGACATGCGTTGCGGCTATCGCGCGGTTTGTCTTTAAATAGGCGGCGGCATTGCTTATCTCCAAACCTTCACACGTGCTGCCACGTGGCTTACCACATAAATCTCTCCCACTCGTGCTCGGCGATCCCAATCACGCACGAGGACACCGCGTGCCCGGGCGGGGTGTACTTGTTCCTCGACACGAACACCACGTTGAGGATCCCGCGAACGTCCTTGCCCTTGGCGCTGTTGGCGTAGATGACGTCGCCCTGCTTGATGTCCAGAACGTAACCGCGGTTCCTCTTCGGGACGTGCACAATCACCCTGCGGATGCCCCCGCTCAGCGTCTCGCCGCCGTCGACCAGCCCAAAGTGCCCGTGCGTCTGCACGGCGTCGTATATGCTCCTCCCGAGCCTCCTGGGCCTGTCCTCGGCGTTCTCTGCCTTCTTGGCTGGGAGTTTCACGCGCCCTGACGGCTTGCGCGCCCTCGCCTGCGGCTTTTTTGCTTCCGCTCCCTCTTGCGGCGTGTCGATCCTGACTTCCCGCAGGTACGGCTCGGGCGGGCGGTTGAAGGGCGCCGGCTGGGGCAGGTCCAGCTCGCGGTTGGCCGCTGCCTCTCCGTAGGTGGTCCAGATTAGGTCGGGCGGCTTCTTGTGCTCCGGCGCGCGGGCGCCCATCCCCTTCCTGGCCGTCCAGATGTCCTCCGAGAAGACGCCGGGGGCCACAGCGGCCCTCCCGAGCGGCAAACCGGGCTGCCTCAGGGCGGGCAACATGTGTGTTTTTTTGCGTCTTGGCCAGGCGTTAAATATTAATTGCGCACGGCTCAGCCCCGGTCCACCCTGGCCCATGCTCTGCGGGAAGAGCGGAGTGTACGCGCTGGGCGCCCTGCAGTTGGCGGCGCTCGGCTTCATCGTCGTGGTGTACCCGCCTGTCTCCTTTCAGGTGTTCACGTACGTTCCCTGCGTCACCAACGGGACCCTCACGCACGCCTGCGGTGACACGCGGTCAGTCAGGCTCATGCTGGCTCTCCCCTCTTTGGCCGTGAGCGCCGCCGCGGCCGCCTTTGCGAGCAACACGCACTCCCTGCAGGAGGCGGGCATCATCTCCGAGGGCGCCCCCTTCGGCCCCGAGTCGCTCGGTCAGACCGGGCTGTGGAATGCGCTCTTCTGGTTCGTCGTGGCGGGGGCCCACGCCATTGCCATTGCCGCCGCTTGCAGCCCCGTCGACTTTTTCGCGTGGGTGCTGGCCACCTACCTGTGCGTGTCCTTCCTCGCCAGGATCTGCACCCCCGCCGAGTTCACTCACGAGGATCAGTCCGCGAGTCCCGTGACCCTCGCCAACGCCAACGTGCTGGGCTACATGGTGGGCGCTGGCATCGCCCTGTACAACGTGCCGGGGCAGTACTCCAATAGGTTCATCGTGCTGTTCCTGCTCGTGGTGCTTGATTACTTTCTGGGCATCGGCCACGTGTGGGAGAGATCTCCCTTTTTCGAGACGGTGGCAAACTGCAGGCTATTCTGGGCCTGCTCTGCGGGCCTCTGCCTGGCCGCCCTCTACGGGGCTTGGAAGGACGATCTGCTGACCCCGCCCGCCATGTCTGGACCGGATGACGCGCGGAGATGACCACCAAAAAAATAAAGGTAAGTCCCTGGTACAGCAAGCACAAAAAAGGGCGGTCCAAAGCAGTTGCATGTCCGATCGCCTTTCTTACGCCTCCCTGTATGAAGCTTTCGACCAGCTGCAGATTGACCGCGCCAGGACCACGATGGCCCAAATACAGCCTCGAAATTCCTTCGAGAGGTTCGTGCACTCAAGGTCGGGCGTGAAGAACCGGGACGGCTTTTTGCGCATGCAGGCGTGCCGGGACGCGCTCGACGCGCTCGACAGGAAAGGGTGGCAGCGCAGCTTCCACCAGCGGATGTTCCACGAAAACTTTATCCGGGCTTGCGCACGCGTGTTCTACAAGACAGAGCCCCAAGGGACATTCGCGCGGGCCCACCAGGCCATCCTCGACTACAACGGCTGGGACAACCTGGCGCAGGAAATTTTAATCTCGACGCCACGCAGGCAAGTCATGTCAGTTGGCCCCCGCCCAGCGAGCGAGTTCCCAAAATCAGCCAGCGAGCGAGTTCCCAAAATCAGCCGGGCCCCGCCCAGCGAACGAGTTCCCAAAATCAGCCGGGCCCCGCCCAGGTCCCGTCTGGGTTCCACACGTCCACCCCCCGAGAGGGCCTCCAGATCCCGTTGGCGAGGACGTGCAGGCTGCCGCGGACGAACTTGTAGATGGCTGGGTCTTCCCTGGGCTGCTGTTGGTAGTCCCCAGCGCTGTACCCGGGAGCGCTGTGACCATATGGGAAAATGTCAAAGTACTTTTTCCATATCTCGTCGGGCAGCTTGGTCGGCAGGCACGGCGGCAGGCTCTCGTCTTCGTCCAAGTGGTCCTTCCTGGCCTTCTTGGCGGCCTTCCTGCTCTCCAGCGCGCGTCCCCTGAGCTTGCCCCAGTAGCACTTGAGCAAAGCGGGCGCGGGTGGGGGGTCCCTGTCTGTTTCGCGGTTCCGCTTGCGCCACTCCTTCTCCCAAACTCGCGCTGGCACTGCCGAGGGCATCTCCACTCCCCCAGGGTACTGCGCGCGGATGACGGGCCACAGCGCGGGCGGTGTAAAGTCGATGGACTCGGACGGCACTGGGAGGGGGTCGCACATTTGCAAGCACTGCTGTTTTGACTTTTTCTTTATACCAAGCGGTTTAACATATTTTATTTTTTTTTGCTTGGCAGATTCGGAAAAACGATTTCGGTCAGCATGTTCGCCGCAGCGCTCCTCTACAGCGCCGCCAGCGTGGAGATCAGCATCTACTCGACCTGCAAGCGCATCAGCCAGAAGCTCCTGCGCAACGTCATGAAATTCCTGGCGCTCATCTACGAGAGCCTCGGTGTCGCGCCCTACAAGGAGATCCGCTGCAACATGGAGGAGCTGGTGCTGCAGGGCCCCGAGGGCATCTCCGACGTCCGCATCGTCAACTCCTACCCTAGCAAGGTACCCCTAAGCTTCCGTCTACGCAACCCCCATGGCCAAATTCTTGGCCGTCTGGAAGTGCTTCATGCTGAGCGTGCGGTCCTCAAAGGTGTCGCACAGGTACTTGGCGGTCTGAAACTTTTCCGTGAGGAAGGTCTCAGTCTCTTCGTGCAGGCATTCGATGGCCTCTCCTGTCCACAGCACCTTGCCCATGGCGTCTGGTTTCAGGTCCTGCGATATCTCCTTGATGAGCCTCTCAAAGGTCGCACGTGGGATCGCGATGCTGCGCTTGCCGGATCGGGTGCGTTTCTTGCTCATTGCAACGAAACACGCGGGGCACTTCCAGCGCAGCGCTTACCAGACATAAATACTGTCTTTTTTCCAGCTGAGTATTTCACGCTGGCCTAGGCTAGCCTGAGGCGGTGCGAGTGCACCATCCCGCCCCCGTCGCAGTGGTAGAAGAGGTGCTCCGAGGGCACCTTGGACCGCGCGCTGATGTACTTGGCCTTGACCGGGCACGCCGCCAGCTTGTGCAGCCCCACTTCCTTTGCAGCCTCGCGCAGGTTGTGCATGGTCGTGAGGTTAAACTGCTTGGCCGTGGACAGCGTAGGCAACGGCAAGGTCACCCTGAGGCAGGCGCTGAGGTACTGCCCGTACGCCGAGGCCCTGGCCCCGTCCGACGCGGGGTTAGCCCTCTGGATGGCGTTGAACTTGTCGGCCAGGGCAGTGAGCACGCGCACGGCCAGGGCGGCGTGCAGGGGGTCGTCGTAGGCCCACGAGTTTTCGGACCTCACCGTGGCGGCGTAGTTCTTACTGTTGAGCGCGGGGAGGTCCGGGCTGTCCACGGGCTGCCAGTAGGACATGAGGGTGTCGGCCTGCCTCTCCGTCATTCCTGGCCCCCACGCTTCCTCGACCTGGTCCGCAATGAGCTTCAGAGCCTGCTTGGCGTCGCGCACGCCGGCCGCGGCGAGGGTCTCGTGGGACACTGGGATGGCCTTGGTCGTCTTCTTGGAGAGCCCCATGACGGGCGCCCCGAACAGCGGCAGGTCTCCCGCCATGTAGTTGGCGGGGGGCTGCGTGTCGATGGGCACGCACGCGACGGACCCATTAGGGCCCTCGCTCAGCCCCGTGAAAAAGGCCGACACGTAAAACGGGCACTTGTCAGGGTTGTCGTCGTAGTTGTCCTTGAAGTGCGCTAGTATGCACCGGTCGGGCGAGAGGCCCATGTCCTCGTGCACGTTCTGCGCGATGGCCGTGGTGAGGGTCTCGACCCCGATGAGCTGCGAGCCCGCCACCACGGTGCCCTTCATGACCTTGATGGGCACCTCCTGGGCGTACCCCAGCGGGACCGGGCGGTCCACGGTGGCGTAGGTGGTCCCCTCGACCACGGCGTGGGTGTACTTGCCCGTTTCCCGGTCCTTCACCCGGGAGATGACCGCGCCGTGCCCGCTGAGCTGCGTCGGATTCGGCTGGCCGCCCACGCTGTAGGACGCGGACTTGGCGGACGCTACCAGGAAAGAGTTGGACCACTCGCCCGACTCCAGCATGTCCCCGAGCCTGCACAGTACGTCGCCCATGGCAGCGTGGTGCCTCTCGCAGCACTCGGCGAAGAGCGGGCTCTTGCTGGCGACCGCTGTCATGGCCGAGGCGAGCGCCTGCCTGTCCCTGGTGAACTTGCGGACGGCCTTGGCGTTCATCAGGATGGCCTGCGCGAGGTTCTCGCAGTCGTCCGTGACGCAGCTCTTGCCGACCCAGGCCGCCCCCTTGCCGCCCGCGCCCGCCAGTCTGTGCCTGGTGACGCCCGCCCGGTCCAGCTCCTCCATGGCGCGCGCCAGGGGGACCCTGTCGCACCTGTGGCCGGGCGTGGGGTACGCGGACGCGTCGGCGCCGCCCTGGACGGCCATGTTGAGGGCGGAGAAGCTCCTGGCGATGTCCTCCGTCTCCCTCAGCTTGCACGCCTGCCCCGTCCCGTTGACAGTGTAGTCGGTGCTGTAGACGTTCGAGAGGGCGCACGACGTGTGCCGGGTGATCATGGGCACCCCAAAGCGGAGGGCCAGCTCCTTGTCGGGCATGGCTTGCAGCGCCGAGAAGCCCAGGTTTGTGCTGTGCATGGTCTGGTAGGCGGCGTACATGACCATGCCCAGCGTCACGGGCGTCTGCAGGTTTTCGAAGAGGTAGCCGAGGAGGGAGTAGTGCGTCATGTGGTTGGCCATGTGGCCGTACGTGAAGGACTCGAGGAAGTTCACGCCCGCGTTGAGGGGGCTCACGGCGCACCTCGAGATGCAGGCCTGGAGCGCCGAGCCGAGCTTGTCCACCACCGCGTTGGACTCGTCCAGCCTGTGGAGCGTGGACGCCTTTAGCTTGAGCTTGGAGAGACCCGCGAGGTCCGAGCCGTCGTCGCAGAAGCGGAGGACGGCCTTGTTGTTGGTAAAGTTGTCCTTCATGGGGAAGCAGGGCTGGTCCAGTGCGAAATCAGTGCTGGCTGCGGATTTCTTCTTGTCAATCATTGCAAGAAGGTCCTTGACAGGGACGAAGCCGGACGCGAGGTGGCAGCACCGGTCCCGCCTGTGCCCCTTCATGAGGAAGGCAGTCGTGAACTTGACGGTGTCCACGTCCCCGTGACTGAGGGCGAGGTTCAGCGTGGCAGTCCCGTCCGCCCCAATGGGACTGAGGCTGAACGCGGGGCTGCCTGCCCCGACGTAGGAGGCCAAGTAAAACTTTTCTACGAAACCGGGCTTCGACTCTTCGTCCATGCACTCGGTGCCAAACGTCCTGGGCGTCTTGACAGCGCTGGGGTTGCATATCTTGCCCCCGAGAACGAGGTCTACCTTGACTTTGAGCCGCAGGGCAGACATGTTTCTCTCGTCTCTCTCGCGCGCAGTGTCTTTTAATAGCGGGCAAGGCACACTTCATTCAGTTTTTTTTTACTGACCGTAATGGAATCAAACCATTTCGTCCGCGCTGTCGGGCCTCGCTTCCCTGGACCTCTTCCCAGGGAAGAACGGGCCCTGTGTCTTGGCGATGGCGTCAAACGGCCCGGTGAACCCAGGGCACACATTGTACACTACGGGTCCGGCCCACGAGTCGTCGTACTCTTCGTGGGGAAACTCCTTGATCTCTGCAGACACCACTCCGTTTTTAAACTCCACGCACAGGCCCTGTGGGCCCCAGCACGGCGGGGGGACGATGGGGTCCTCGGGACGGTAAATGGCGTGAATCTTGATCCTCGTGAAGGGCTCGCTCCTCAGCAGGGCGCACCTGCTGTCGTCTGAGGAGAGCAGCGTCGCCACGTGCCTCTCCACGGCAGCAAAGTCTGCTGGCGTCTTGATGCAAAAGAGCATGCCGATGCACTGGAGACTCGCTTTGTTTCTCATGCTTTATATCGCCCTCGGCGCGGCTCATCGTTTCCAACGCTTCCTGGCCAGTATCTGGGTGGGGTCGTCGATGACGCACGTGTGCCTGATCGCCCTGGCAGTCTCCGGGTGCCTGAAAAACATGGTCTTTTCGTTGGCTCGCCACCACGCGAACAGCAGGGAGGTGTCAATCATGTCCTTGCCGTAATCCTGGCTGTCGTCCAGGATCTGCCTAATCTCCACAGGGATGATGGCAGAAAACCCGTTGTTCTCCTCGCAGGCCACTGCAGTCAGCCTCTCCAGGCTCCGCTGGTCCGGCTCGTGCGAGTGGCCGGGCACGAACGCGTACATTAGGATCGAGTCGAGTGGAGTGTAGGTTTCCCTCACAGCGCGCTTCCTGTGATTCTTCTTGCGCAAAATGAGCTGGGCCCTGCTCATCCAGTTTACGCACGCCATGCACAGCGGGTAGCGCTTGTCGGGCGCAATGTGCATCAGGCTCTGGTAGTGAAAGGCTGTGGGAACGCACCTCTCCCTGACCAGTTTCTGCAAGGTGGACATGTCCGTCACGCGAAACGACTGGGGATTCTTGCAGCTGGTGCCGCACAGGGCGCAGAAGGGCACGCACGCGGCTTCGCTACGCATGTTTATTTCCTAGTGCTAACCCGGAAAAGCCTTTATCTACAAACGTCAAAACCACTTAAATGACAGATTATAAAAAGGGCTGGCCGAAATCATGGCAGCCATGTCCTCGAATCTGCGGGAGGCGTTTTTGCAAGAACTGGAGGAGGTTCAGTTTAAAGTGCACAAACTCGAAGCCATGGCCATCTCTGCGGGGTGGCGGGATAAGTTTTCAAAAGCACTGCAGAATGTGTCGGATAAAGTCAAGGAGATGGCCTCGGGAGGCCCCTTTGACGCCATGCACATTTCTAGCTGGCTTCACAGTACGTACAAGGTGGACGTCAACAAGCAGGGCAACCACATGGAATATGCCTACAAGGGTCATAACTACGTGATCGACAGCGCAGACGGCAAATCATTTACTATTCAAAAGGGGTCGGAATCGGTAAAGAACTTTAATTCATGGGACGAACTTAAGAAACACATGAATTCCTTGACGATATCTTGCTCCGCCGCTTCCGTGGACGACGTGGTGCGGTACTCGAAGGCGCTAATGCAGTGCCAAGCTCTGCGGCCTGGATCGCGGTGCGGACAGTTGGAGCCCTACTTTTAAACATCTCCGCCACCACTTCTGGCGGTACCTTGGCCTGGTTCAAGACGTGCAGGTAGTGGCGCGGCTGGATCTGGAAGTGCTCGAAAATCCTAGCAACCACTCGAGGCAAGATTTGAAGAGCGTGACCGCCAAAATCTACAAAGCATTGAATTTCCTTGGAGCAATCCCAGAGGTTCATTACTTTTTTTTTGCTCTCATTTTTTAGAATGAACCAGATTTTTACGTGTCTTTTTTTTACCACAACTCGATAAAGGATATTTGAGCTTGAGTTAACTCCTGGTATAGCAGCCTGATCTTCTCCTTGAGTTCTTCTGCCCTCTTCCTGCACCATTCCATATCGCGCTCGATTTTTGTTTCCTGAACAGTGCACTCCTTGATTTCTTTTTGAATTTTTTCGATATTCTGCAGAGCTTTTTGTTTTTTTCCTTCCTTGGACTCTTCGAATTCTTGCTGCTTTCGCTTTATTTCCAGCTCCTTTTGAGCTTTAGCGTGCTTTACCTCAAAGTACGCGAACAAGTCAGGGAATTCCGCTGCGTCGGGCAAGCCCAAGTGCACGGCATTGTTCAATTCTTTATTGCATTCATCCATGATGCGAATGGGGTATCCGTTCATGATTTGATGCTCCATGTTGTACCTGAAAGACTCCTCAGCAGACCTCAGGTTTTGCAAGGTTTGGTTCAATCTTATGGCTGTTTCACGCTGCATTTCAAAATAAAAAGTTTGCCTTGGCTTGGTAAGGCAAATATAGCAAATATTTCAAAAATAAAAAAAAAAAATCAAATCCATTCAAGAGTCAGATTATGCGAAAGCGCTTCTACACCCCGTTGCAAACAGTGGTTCAGGACGATAACTCCGCTGATGCCCAAGACGGAGAGACAATTCCAGTTCCAGTCATACACAACATAGTCAGCACTGCACAAATTGACAGCACCAAGATGCCCATGGACCTCCAGGCCATCAGCGAGGTCCTCCCTGGGTCCAGTTACGACCGCCGCAAGTTCGCCGCCATGACAATTCGCTTGGCCAATCCCAGTTGTACTTTGCTGCTGTTCAGTAGCGGCAAGCTGGTGGTCACGGGCGGCAAGAACTGGTACGAGGGGGTCTTGAGCTGCCTGAGGATAGCGAGGTTTCTGCAGCGGGCGCTGGTGGGCGTGGATTTCTGGCTCAAGTCGTGCAATGTTCAGGCAAGCTGGTTATTTATATGGTTGTAATGTGCAGAGCATCAATTTACTGTGGTAGTTATGTGGCTCTCTCTGCTTTTCTTCGCCTCTACTGTAATCTACCCATGCATCATCATAGCGTTCCTGCTCTACCTCAGGCGAGAGCGCAAAATATTAGAAAAGTGCAGAAGAGAAACCACAGAAGAGTCCAAAAAAATGCTGTCTTACTTGCATGATGCAGTGGCACCACACGCACACACTAAGCATGCCTGAACAAAAAATCTTCAACGTCATAAAGTGCACTTGCCTGATGTTCACTGCTGTAGCCTGCAATGTCATAGCTGAAAACACCAAGAGCATCAATGACATTTTGCAATTTAGATTGATGAACCATGGACAAACTGCCCCTTCGAGCAGAACATTGTCGCCCACGTCGAAGTCCCCGTCGGCGCCGGCGGATCCCTGGACCTAGACGCGATGTACTCGCGCCTCAACCTGCACTGCACGTACCAGAAAAACATGTTCCCCGGCCTCATCTACCGGCCGCACGCCTCCCCCGTGGTCCTCTTGTGCTTCCTCTCTGGAAAAATCGTCATCACCGGCGGAAAGACCAAGCGCGACGTCATGGAGGGCTGGCGCCGCCTGTGGCCCACCCTGCAAGTCTTCGTCAAGCAGGGCCCCGACGAGCATTCCAAGCGCCCCAAGCTCGGCCCATAATTGCTACAACTTGAATGTGCCAGTAGCGTCCAGGCTCTTGAGCGACCTTACAGTGTGGCATATTCTCCTCCCCGAATCCTTGACAGCGCTGTAAAGCCTAGACGGCGTGGTCGAACTCGGGCTCAGCCCAGCCACCTCTGCAACGTCTGCAAACTGCAGGGCCTCCGTGATAATTTTGCTGCAAAAGGTCTTTCCCACCCTTGCCGAGGACTTATCCAAGCACCCTCCTGGATGCACAGTAGCCAAGTACATGCCCACATTGTCAAACGCGTACTGCTCCGCTACGGTGCTCTGGCAAAACTGGTACGCTGACTTGTACTCGCTGCACGACACTGAGAGCGTCACGAGCTCGTACCCTGGATTCCCCATGGACCTCGCTCGCAGACTGGGCGTCTGCCCGTGGTAAATTGAAAATGCCTGTCCTCCCTCAAAAATCAGCTCAGCGTGACAAATGCCGTGCGCGCTCGCGCATGCTGTAATCCTATTCATAATCTTGTCGTCGCTCGCGGGCCTCAAAAACGCGAGCGTCAGCGACTTGCAAAAACCTACCTGGCTCATACCTTTTTTTCGCGCGAGGCACACGTGCGTTTTTAAATAAACAAAGCGCTTAATGCCCATTGCATTTTCTTCATTCACCACACAGCGTGACGCGGATTGGTCTCAAGAATGCGGCTCTTCATGGCTAGCGAGCGCCTGCTGGCAGCATCGCACTCCATGCGCAAGTCCTTCCACTCGGCCTCCAGACTAGCAGCCGAGCGCATGCTCTGCGTCCCGCTGTGCACGTCGTAATCCTCCATGTCGTCGCGGATGGACCTCAGGCTTCCCTCGCTCCGCCTGGAATCGCTGTTGAGAAACCGCTTAATGCGGTCGTCCACCCTGGAATCGAGCTCCCTCTGCGAGACCACGACAGGATCCTTGCTAGCATCCTTGGACATGGACACGTAATTCTCAGGCGACGTATAGTCAGTCGCGATATTCGCCTCGGCCGCCATGGACGGCACGTAGCGAATGCCGTGCGCTTCCAGGTACGCTGGCGGGCCCGCAGTGGCGCTGAGGTTCGTCAGGCTGGTCAGGTTCGACAAGCTTGTTTGCGACGCAAGGTGATTGTCCGCAAAATCAATCACTCCAAAGGGGCTTAGCGCGGCAGTCATTGGAATCGCGGGCGTCTCCACAGCCGGTGCTCTCGACATTTCCCTTGAGGTTTAGGGCAGTCAGGTGACTTTAATAGTAGACACTATGCACACAAAAGAGAGTTCAACCGCCTGCAGTCCACAAAAGGCCAAACGTGGTGATCCATGCTGCCACTACAAATGTAATCAGGATGCAATTCCCAGCCCAGTCGTGCTTGTCAGGCATTTTTTTATATGTCATATGTTTTCATTCGCGTTTTATACCAGCGTGAGGGCCCATTTGCTTTCGGAGTTGCTTGACATAATTGTACTTGGGCTCCTCTTCCACAAGCTCCAAATCTGCAAAATGATTTTCCTCTTCAAAACGAGGCCCAGACGGGTGGGAAGCGGTCAGACCATGGGTGTGACCAAGTCGGGTCTCTGCTCCAATCACTCTCAGGCTGGGCAAGGAATCCGAACTCCGAGAGTTCTGAAACAAGGAATCCAAAGTCTGTTCCTTCCTGGGCGGGAGGGGGTGGGCCAGGGGGACCTTCATCTCGAACAGGGACTTCAGCAGCGAGTCCACGTGTCTTGCCTCTGTGCTGTCGTACTCGTCGCTCCCACGGCTCCCCTGACTGTTCACAGCGCCGCTCCATGGATTTCCTTGTGCCACGTGCAGCAGACCTATCAGCAGCAGGCGATTCACTGGAAACATTCTGAGTGGGCACAGCATTCCCTGACTTAAATACATGCATTGCAAGTCGACCCACGCCCTCCTGCAGGCACACATTGTGGTGCAACTCCCTGTGGTCTGCGCACAAGGCAGCGAGTTTTTCACCCAGGGCCTGCGCATCCTTGTTCACTTGTTCAAAGTTGCACCCGGGGGCCAGCATGCAGGCCCTAAGGTACGAAGCGTGATTCATGCACTCTCCTAGTTTGGCGCAAAAATCTTCGGCAGATTTTGAAGGGCTCCAGGAAGAATTGGTGCTGCTCTCTGTCAAGAGCAAACCCCCTCCCAAGTACAAATAGGCCACTCTGAGGGGTCCATGGCTATACTTGACATTGTGGTCAATTAGGGTAATAAAGAGGGTCCTCAGATTGTCAAAGGGGGGCTGAAACAGGTCATGTATATTCAACACGGTGGGCATAAATTCGCGCCAGTCCGGTACGTAAACAGGACCTGCTAGTGGGTATTTTATTTTCAAGACAATGTCCTGGGGGATTAATCTCTCCCTGTGGAAAGTGAGCACTTCACAAGCAAAATGCATGGCTGTCATTACAAAAAATAACGTTCTGTTGATTTTTTTCTTTTATATGTTGAGTAAGGTTCTGTACAAGACGTTTGAAACGATTTGAAGCTATAAAAATACTCTGATTGGTCTGGTGGTCAGAACACAAACCATGTCTACCAAAGGAAAAAAAATAAAAATGGATCAAATATCCAAAGTAGTTGAGCGAGCAATAACAAAGCAAGTTCGCCTGCAAGAGGCCAGGAGGGAATTTTATTACTTTATGCAAAAAAATCCAGAAATCACTGATGAGAGTTCAGGGGACTCAGAGGAGTACTTCAAACACTACAACGAGCTCGAGACAGCTAGGACAGACAGTCAGCGTGCAATATCTGCCTTGAATGACTTGCTCTGTGGCGAAGAATCTCAAGCAGCATTATTGGAAGATTCAGTTGTTGAAGGTTCCTCTCTGGAAGCTGCTGTTTCCTCCAGCTGACAAACAGGACCCACTGGCAAAGCACATGGCTCCTCACAATAGCTCATTGACCTTTCAATTATTTCTGGTTCTTCAATAAATGACATGGTTCTTCCTGTGGAGTTGTTCATGGTTGATTTGAAATGTAAAGGGTTGACTTCTCTTTAATAGAGGGTTGAGTCACAAATCCATGAGAATGTCATGTGTAGGGTCTGTGTAACAATTATTATTAAAATATTTCAAAAATAAAAATGTAAAATATTCCAAAATAAAAAAAAAAATTTTAGCCATCTGAGCTGGGAAAAGTACCCCCCCCCCCCCCACTTTTAGAAAACCCACTGATACCTCTCATACCTATAGTGACCTATATTATAAACTTTATAAAATTATAATTATTAAAAATATTTTATAATGTTTAAAACTCAAATCAGTTCAAATGTCAGATTCACAAAAAAACAATTATAGAGGTCCTAGCTAGAAAAAGTACCCCCCCCCCCCCTACTTTTGGAAAACACACCAATACTGACCAATAGCAATATCAATTCATATTAAAAAAAAATATTATATAAAAAATGTTATTATTTTTGGGAGGTAATAAATTAGTTAATATAATTTATTTTTTTAATTAATTAAATAATCTTTAAGAATAAAAAATAATTAATTGATTAATTATTTTGTATAGGTTAGTATTGATATCAGAGGTATCAGTGGGTTTTTCCAAAAGTAGGGGGGGGGGGGTACTTTTTCTAGCTAGGACCTCTATAATTGTTTTTTTTGTGAATCTGACATTTGAACTGATTTGAGTTTTAAACATTATAAAATATTTTTAATAATTATAATTTTATAACGTTTATAATATAGGTCACTATAGGTATGAGAGGTATCAGTGGGTTTTCTAAAAGTGGGGGGGGGGGGTACTTTTCCCAGCTCAGATGGCTAAAACCTTTTTTTTTAATTTTGAAATATTTTACATTTTTATTTTTGAAATATTTAAAAATACGTTACTACACTGAGTATGTGTTGACTGTACAATACAAAATACATGACATGCAACGGATAACTGTTTTTTTTCAACGTGATAGTCTGGATGCGCTGCGGAAGGACCAAGAACCACTGTGCACTCAACCTGCAGAACTAGGTCAGTATAAAATTGCTCAAATGTTTAATAACAAAATGCCAAGTAAAAAAAAAGCCCCAAATTGCAGATTTGTGGATGACAAGGCCGAGCACAGTGGGGAAGGCTCTGACGGAGGAGACACTGACGGTGAAGAAGAAATTGCCACTAAATCTGATGAGGAGTTTATTGACAATACTGCGCACGAGGAGGAGTCTGAAGATTTACCCAAGCTGACTAGTAAAGAAAAGAAAAGGCTGACCAAGGGGGATTGGGAGGTCATTTCAGGTAAAATTTTCCGACCCAAAAAGTATGAGCGAGCGAACCAGCGCAAGACTGTGTACAAGGACGATGACGAGGACGAAATACTAACAGAAGATGAGGATTTTGTGGTGGAAGAGGAAGACGACCTCGAAGCCGCCATGGAGGTTTCCAAGAGCGTTCAGCGAGATCTGAGGGCAAGTGGGGTGTCTTGCATTAAATCTGGGGCACCCATTCGACCCTCTGGACTGAGTCTGGAAATTTCAAGGGAGAAGCCATTTTACCTGCGAGACTCAACCTCGACAAACAGCCCCGTGGTGAATGGGGCAAATGGCTCTGTGGTGTGTGAGGCGGGCGAGAAAAAAATGTCTGCCTACACCAAGACTATGAAGTATCTTCTGAGCAACCCCTACTACTCTGGCAAGTCCTGCGTGACCGTGGCTGGCCTGAGCAACACACGTCCTGAAAAAAAGGCCAAGACTGAGGAGACGCCGAGTAGGCCCGCGCAGAGCAAGGAGCGATCTCGGATCAAGCCCTTGGAGCCCAATAGGAAGCTGGCTAGCATCTTTTTAGGCCAAGCCCCTCCCCAGAAACCTCCTAGCGCGCCTCCGCAGAAGCTGGAGACTGGCTTGTTTCAGAACAAGTCTGGCGAGGTTTATTTTGTGCACCCCAATGGGAGGAAATCGCCCCGCCCTGGAGCTCTGGGTTAGACGTTGGTAGTAGCCTGGAGCTCTGGGTCAAACATTGTTAGCCTGGAGTTCTGGGCTAGACTTCCGCAACGTCTTGGTCCATGTCGAGTTCCTTGAGGAGGACCCTGGCTACTTCCTCAGTCGATGTGTAATTTTCCTCGAGTTCAATTTCTGTGGTGTAGACCACGCCCGAATCTTGGGATGCGTCCATGAAGCAAATGTATAATCGCAAGAATATTGCGAAAAAACCCTCTGCCAGTATAATGAATGAAATTACGCTGGAGTCGATATTGTAGGCAATGTGCTCGAATACTGCGACTGCTGCGGCAGGCGCTAGGAAATCCACGGATGAGTAGAGGAGGGAGGTTTGGATGCTAAAGAAGAGGGTGGGTATCATCATGAGGGACAAGAAAGGGATGGCGACGTCTGCGCGACTGACTAGCATTGTCTTTTCCACTAGCTGGTCTGTGAGTGACTCATTGTGGACTTGGGGCAAGGACATGTTGACTAGGGTTGAGAAATTTGGGAATGAGGATGTGATGAGGAGACTCATGACTGACATGTGGACTGCGCTTGGCATGGCCAAGTAGATGAACTCCATGACTGTGAGTGGATTATAGTGCCTCCTGCCCCTGATTCCCAAATAAATGAAGGGAGCAGCGCAAGGGAGGACAAAACCGTAGACAAACTCTGCCACCTTGCCCTGGTTGAATGCGTCCCACGTGTCGTCTGCGTCGGGCATGTAGCCGTACCGAAACGCAAAGACGTTGACTGAGAAGAGCGAACTCAGGCCGATGAGGATGAGCCTCCCCCTTGGCTCGCCCAGCCTCTCCAAAATGTCTTGCACGCTGAGTCCAGTCAGCGTGGCAAAAAACCACGTGCCGGATCCGCTTAGGTTGAGCAGGCAGTAGACTGAGACGAAGGCGAGGACGCCCAGGCCGTAGACGTAGTAGACTGCCGCCTTGACGCTGAGCTGGGGCAGGGACTTGACCTCTTCCCTGCCGAACAATGCCGACCTGATCCACAAGAGGGCTGCCATGGCGAGTATGGTGTAGCTCCCCACGTTGACTGCCCTAAAGACTCTGGAGACTCCCTTTGGAGGCTGGCCGCTGTAGTGCGCGAGCATGGAGTTTACGGATAGTATAAAAATTATCATGCCCAGTCGTATGAGGTCCCTGTTGTTCATGTGGTGCAGCGCGCGGAGGGCGCGGTCGTCTCTTTTATGCAAGCAGATGAATGAAGCGGAAAATACGGCACGCGCGCCCACCCCGAAAATCACCACGCGGTTGTCTCATTTTTCCAAGAAAAAGAAAGAAGAGGAAAATACGGCACGCGCGCCCACGCCGAAAATCACCACGCGGTCTTTCTTGGTCACGAGCGTTTTTAATGCAGCAAGCACTCCCCCAAGAGCACCACAGCCTCCCCCAGAGTCTGCGTGACCGCCCACGCGAGCAAGTGGGACCTGGCCCCGCAGCAGCCCGACATGGCCGGCGAGTCGAAGACCGGAAGTGCGGGCCCTACCTGCGCGGCCCACACCACCACCACCACGATGGCCACGGTTTGGGCCGAGGCGTAGACTTGGCGGTGCATGAGCAGCGTCGGGGGCGCGGGCCTGGTGATGATCAAGGCAGCAACGTGGCACGACAGCGCGTACGCCCAGCTCGGGCAGACGAGGTAGAGCGCTGCCGTGCCCCCCATGACTGCGGTGAGGAAGACGACTTGCACGGTGGACACTGTGAGATCCCTGATTCTAGTTTGGGAAGCGAGGAGGAGCGTGGGCACATTGGCGAAGAGCACGATGCACCCAGCAGCGCCGAGGGGAAAGAGGATGTGCTCTGGCCGCACGAGCGGATCCGAGCGGGAGCACTGGTTGGGCCCGCACGTTCCGTAGTCCTTTTGCCCCAGTATCGGGGGCAGCTTGGAAGCAGCCAGCGTGGTGGCGGCGATCAGCGCCAGGCGCATCCACTCCATTTTTTTTTTTACTGGGATAGCCAGGGCTAATATAGGACAATCAAATCGGAGCGTACTTTCCCGGATTGTACTTGGCGTAGGGCAGGTGGTGCGACGGGAACAGGTGCATGGTGGCCTGGGTGAGGTGGGAGTCGTTCCTCAGCGCGTCGATGATGCCGGCATTGACCTCGCGGATCCTGAGCACTGCCAAGGCCTGCCTCTCGGGTAGGTAGAGCTGGCTGAGGAGCGCGTCCAATTCCAGGCTCTCCCTGGCAATCATGTCCTGGATAATGTCGTTGGCCCCGTGCAAGGGCGTCACCGTGATGCTCTGGAACACGTTGACGAGGCGCGAGTCTGCGACGCGCTCGACGCCAAACACAGCCGCAAAGTGGGCCAGCCTCGCAGTGTACCTCGAGAGGAGTGCCCCGTACTTGATGAGGGGAGCCTGGTCCACCTCGAGGGCCTGCCTGCGGTACTTGTTGAGGGCCTCGATCTTGTACTGAAAGTTGTGCGCCTGCTCCTGGCGGGACGAGCCCCCCAGCGTGGCAATGTGGGCAAACTCATTCTTGACGCCGATGATGGTGACGAGCATGGAGAGCCCCCAGGTGTTTTGGTCGGCGATAACGTACCTGTGGTAAAACGCAGCCGGCCTGAGGGCCCTGAGCTCGGCCACCCACGAGGCCAGGGGCCCCTCGGGGCTGGTGTCTCGCCCCAAGTTGGGGAGGGGCGCGTCCGACTTGGCCCAGTACTGGGCCCCCCCGCCCGAGATCCCGCCCTTGGCCAGGAGGGCTGCCTGGAGATCTGGCACGAAGGCTGGGTCCGAATCGGAAAAGAAGGGCCCCCACTCGGTGACCGGGCCCCTCTTCTCTACCTCTGCAGCCACCACCCGCAGCATGGCCTCGGCGTCGCGCTCGAGGGCCAGGGCCGCCCTGTGCAGCTCCAAGGTGGACGTGAATGGCGAGTAGGGCCTGGCCGACCTGGCCTCCGACGAGTAGGGGCCCGGGAAGAGCATGCCCACCCCCGTCTTGCACCTCGTGCTGAAAAAGGGGATGGACTTGCACGACTCTGGGAGTATCTTGCGCATGAGGACCACTATGTTGTCCTCTGCATTGGCCCCGCCCGCGTACACGTCGCTCCTGCAAAGAAAAGACCTGACCATGGCCTGCCACTGGTCGGCATGGACACCCCCCGAGGCGGCCAGGTTCATCTTCTCCGTCAGGGTGAGGACCACCTTGGGCACGCCCTTGAGCTCTTCTACAGGGACCTCGGGGGGCTTTTCCTTTTTGCTCTTGAGAGACTTTTTGGACTTGGTCTTCTTGGGCTGGCCCACCAAGACGCGGTCGTCCTCGGCCTCGCACTGGGTCACCACATACATGTGGCGCTCCTCTGCAGACATGGCGACGAGCAATTCCGTCTTGTCCTGCACTACCGGCGCCTCCTCCTGCACAGGCTGCTTAGCCACCTCTAGTACTGGTGCAGAAAGCTGCTTCGAGGCGAGCCTCGAGTTTGCAATGCTAAAAATCATGACATTCTCGTGGAGCTCTATAGACCGCGTGGTGTACTTGTCAGCGTAAATGGCCCAGAGCTGCCCGCGGTGCAGCTTGATCCTCTCCACGTTTCGCACAGCGATCATGCCCATGTTGTGGAAGGTCGACTCCCACCACTCCTCGGTCCTCGGGTAGTCGTGGATGGAAAAGAATATTTGCACGCCCCCCTTCCACTCCGTCATGGGCTCCTTCATGTTTTTGAGAAGTTGAGGGCATGGGTGGTCCTCGGTGGAGCACACTCTGATCTCGCGCATCTTGCAGTTTTGAATGCAAAAATCAAACAAGACCTGCGATGGGTACCCGGGCGAGACGGCAATGTGCTGCCAGTACTTGGGTGACTTTGGGGCTGACATTGTTTTGATTTTTGGGGGGTCAGGGGTTATTTGTAATAAAGGACCAAAATATTTCAAAATAAAAATTAACTTTTTTAAAAAAATTAGGTAAAAGTTCGAAAAAAAAATTTAAAATAATTTTTTAAACAATTAAAAAAAAATAAAATTGCAAAATATCTCAAAATTTTTTAATTTTTTTTTTATTTTGATATATTTCACAACTTGCTCTTACCAAAAAATGGTCGCGGGACCCCCCCACTCAACTGATGGCGGAACATGTCTCCCTGTATTGCACCGAAGACATGCCTTCCGTAACAGAGTGCCAGGTAAGTTTTCACAAGAGCTCGACCATGGTATTCCTCATGGACCTGAGCGATGACGTGTATGTGGATGTGAACGGGCACGTCCACATCGGGTCATCATCTTGGAGCGTTCCAGTCGCCTCGGACGTCGTTCCGCTGGGCTCCCAATCATCCTGCGACGAGTATTAAAAAGCTCGCCTGCGTGCGGGAAGGTGGGGCTGCATGTTTGACTTTGACGATTTCGGCGGCGATTTTTTTGTGTCCCGCCCCAGTGCGAGCAGCTCCTACACGCTGAGGAAGTGCGGGGAGGGCGCGGGACGCCACTCGGTCGGCAAGCCCAAGGGCCGTGGCCACTTCTTTGTGGTGGGCAAGCCAAGCGCGAGGAGCGCCAGGTTCCTGCTGGGGAGGACCCAGGACCAAGCCTGCGCGACTCTGGAGGGCGGCGTGTACGTTTTGCAGGCCCCCGACGGGACGTTTTACGTGGGCAAGTCGGGAAACATCCAGGAGCGGCTCAGGAGGCATTTGGATGGGACGGGGGCTGCGTGCGCCAAGGGCAAGTGCGTGCGCGTCCCCCCCCTGACGCCTGCCTGTGACGACTTGGAGGCCTGGGAGAGGAGCGAGGTCTTGGCCCGCATGAGGCGCTATGGCGTGGGCAATGTGAGGGGTTGGATGTACACTAGCAAGCAACTCTCGGACGCGCAGGTTGAACACGCGTTTTTTCAGGTGTGCGAGAAGTTTGACCTGTGTAGGCGCTGCGGCCTCTCTGGGCACTTTGTGGCGCAGTGCAGGGCGCACGGGAAGAATTGCAGGCCCAAGTGGGCCGTGTTGTGAATTAAAGTTGAATTTAATTTCCCCAAGAAAATTCACGGGCATGACTGTTGACGATTGGTTCCTCCTCCGTGAGATCAATTACTGATATGTCGTCCTTGGTGAGGTCTGTCAAGTCAGCAGGTGCAGTGAGATCAATCACTGGTGTGTCGTCCTTGGTGAGGTCCGTCGTGTAAGCATGTGTTGTTAGGTCGTGGACCTGGACCTCTGCTGCATTACCTTTGTTCCAGATGCTCTCCAAGTGCTCCAGCCTTTTGTGTATGTTTTTTAAAGCGGAAAGATATTGCTCTTGCATGTTCGCAAGTGTTGGACAAAAACTACTGCATTTATACTCGAATAGCTCAGAATTTTTTTTTGAAATATTTCATACTTAAAAAATATTTTTTGACATATTTACAATTATAATTTTGAGATATTTTTTTATAAGTTCTCCCTAGATGCAGCTCTCAAGCAACCCCAACCATCACATGCCTGTCAGCACTGAAAGGGCTGCCAAGGCTGAGCAGTTTTTTGCCAAGCTGTACGAGAGCGCCGCCCCGCCTGTGCCGGTTTCCGCCGAGGAAAACGAGCGCATTTGCCATGTTTTGCGGGGGCTGTGCACGCCGGTCAAGGCCACTGCCTATGACTACCCGAGGAAGTCTAAGCCACCGAGAAAGGCCCCGCTCCGCCTCTCGACTGTGGTGAAGAGCTTGGGGTACCCGCCTATGGATAGGGGCACTCTGGTGTGCATTGCCGACAGGCTGGAGCTATACTTTAAGCGCATGCGCGGCAAGAAGTACACCAAGCCCCCCAAGGGCAAGTGCTTTTGCCTGGGACTCGGGGAGGAGCGGATTTATTCCGAAGAGGACCGCCCACTCATGCGCATGGCTGTGGTGCACGTGTTGGGCCCCTTGATGCAATAAATTTTTTTTCATTTGTATTGGAATTGTATAATAGAGAAAGAGCGTTTTTTTATTTGTGTGTCTTGTAATAGTGTAATAGAGAAAGGGCATTTTTTGAAAAAAAAATGTTTGAGTTTGGGTCGACCAAGTAAATTCTCCTGGGGAACACAAGCCACCTCCATTTTCCTGTGGGCAGCGTTAGGTCGATGTGGTCTTCCTCGTAGACTATGTCGATGTCGGGAAAAATTTGGGCGATGGCCGGTATGGCCTGTGTGGGGTCGCCCGTGCTCAGGATCTCCTCCAGGGTGGCGCGCGGGGTTCTCTCGTACTTTGAATTGTGAAAGTAGATGACTTGGCTCACGTGGTTGTACATGCCAGGAAAGTCTTGCTTGTAGTTTAGCTTGGCAGCCACTGGAAGGAGGGTGTGCATGCACATGAGGTGAAAGTCGTCTGTCGAGGCCTCCACGTGGTGCTTGCGCAGCTCGGAGTCGAAGGGCTGGGTGAGGACGGGGATCTCCCTGGATTTTCCCAAGACGTCGAGGTGCCTGTAGAGGACCAGGAACGACCCCAGGAGCCTCCTGAGGCCGGGCCTGGAGAGCTTGATGAGGCCCTGGGCGTGAGGCTCGGTGCAAGAAGGGTCGTTGAAGACCCTGGCGTCTGCCGGGCGCTGCGCAATGTGGCCCAGCCTGGCGAAGCAGCCGTCGACCAGCGCCGCCACAGCTCCGAGGTTCTCTGCTGCGCGCGGGTTGGAATCCAGGCGCTCCACAAACTGGGGCCACTCTATGAGGAGGTTGTCGAGGGAGTCCTTGAGCTCCCTGAGGGTAAACTCCCTCGGGGGCTTGCGGACCAGCACCATCCTGGACTCTGTGTCGTCCTTCTGGGTTTCCTGCGCAGGCTGGGCGTCTTCGTGGCTCATCGAGAGTACCCCCGCCATGTGCCTGCAGGCGAGTAGGCCCAGCAGGTGGGACCTGTTGAGGAGTATGCCAGGCTCGAAAGGCTCCTCTGGATTGGACTTCCAAATCCAGTCCACCCAGAGCTGCCCTGGCTCTGCCAGCACGCCGTCGCGCTCTATCGCGCGGTTGCTGGGCGCCAGCAGGGGAGCAGCCTGAAAGGCCTGGGGGCGCTGGGCCTGCGCTTTTTTCATGCTTTATACACACTGATTTTTTTTTCGTATTTTATATAGACGGATCCACATTTTTCGCAGCGTCTTGCAAGACGTCTGTCCTGCTGGCCAGCCACTCGTTGAGCTCCTTCTGGACTTGCTTGTCGATGGCCACGTAGCCTTGGACCCTCTGCAGGATGATGTTGCACAAGGCCAGGCGGGGCCTGCGGTCCTTCTTGACCTTTGCAGAGAGGACCTTGGAACAAAGGGCGATGAGCACTGAGGACTGCTTGACTGTCCTCGGCTGCTCGTTCTTGCTGCGCTTAAACATGAGGGCCTCGTTGTATATGTTCCACTCGGATTGCCTGTGGATGCAGCTGCGCAGGAAGGACCTCTGCCTGTCCGACATGAGCGCGTACGGGTAGACCATGCTGGCCCTGCCCTGGAAGAGCATGGCGCCCACCTCTGTGAGAGCAAGCTGGAGCGGGGACGTCAGGAAGATGATGGCGGTGGCCGTGATGGGGTCGTACTTGGACTCGACGTGCCTGCGGTCCTCGGCCACTGCCTTGGCCATGTACGGGATCAAGCTCAGGAGGGCCTCGTCGTACAAGAATTCAGCCTCCATGTTCTCTTCCCACCAAAACGGCATGTTTTTATTTTTTCTGAAGTGTATTTTGGTGTAACCAAGAATTTTTTTTGTTTTTTTTTTATGTTTTCATTCTAAAAGCAGAGTTGTCGGCCACAGAGACCAACTTCATGGACGCATCCACGACCTTTAGGCCAAAGCACGGCACGTACTCGTCGTACACGTAGTCCAAGAGCGTGGACATGTTGTCCATGTCCCACCCAAAGAAGTTCATCTGGTCCTCCCAGTTGCTGACTTGCACGAGCTTGAGCTCCTTTTTGAGCTTCAGGCCGTGCTGCGGCGACACTATCTTGAGCTGGGGGTTCTCCGAGGTGGCCACGCTGATGCAGTAGTGCAATTGTTTAAAAAACACGAGGTCGAACATGCCTGGTCCAGGTCGAATCGCGGGCCCCCCGTTTCAGCGACTTTGGCGCTAAATATATCTACTCTGATCAGACCTTGACTTGTCTCTGTCTCGGCAGATCTCGACGACCAAGGGGACCGGCGGCGACGTCATCATCCTCGAGGAGGCTGCCTACATCGACCCAGGCTTCTTTTATGTGAGCGCTCGCCCACGGGGGGAGGGGCTGGTCGTCGCTCGAGGTTGACCCCGAGTTTGGCCGCGGCAGGAAACAGTAGCCCCCCTCCTCATCATGGGCAACACCACGCTGCTGGCCATCTCCACCCTGACCAGCGAGATCAACTTTTACACGCGCCTGATGAAGCTGAGGGACCGCCTGACTGGCAAGCCCATTTTCACGTTTCTGAGCGTGGAGCTGGCGTGCGCCGCATGCAAGGCCGAGGGGCGCGCCTCGGAGTGCGTGCACATGCTGCATCTGGTGCCCAGGTGCGTGCGATTCCTTGGCCTTCCCCTTGATGTGCTTGTTGGTCCTGGCTTTCCTCACAAAAGTTCCTGGCGTGGGCGGCGCAGGTGGCAGAGCGCGGACCGGCACGTCAAGCTCAAGACCATTATGCAGGACAGGCCCGACCTTATCGAGTCCGAGCTTTCGGGTCTCGCCTTCGACTCTCTGCAGCAGGTGTTTAAAGCCGAGCACATTGAGGTCATGTTCAAGCAGCCCATCCCCCCTCCCATCATCAACGAGGACGTCCACATCTTCATCGACCCTGCCGCCGGGGGGCCCTACTCGGACTACGCCGTCCTGTCCGCCACTCGGCAAAAGGGAATGATAACGGTAAGCCGGGCGAGTGCCTGGGCCAGCCACGAGAGACCCGAATTCCATGAGCTTCTCCCACAGCATTTTTTCTTGTACTTTTTTGCTGCATTTAGCTGATTAAATAGGCCATCCTCACGCGGTCCACGAATTCTCCAGACGAAATCGTCTCGTCCTTGACCCAGTCGGGGAGCAAGCGCTCGTGGAGCTCCACGTAGAAGCGGCTTGCCTTTTCGGGGCAGACCTTGCTGTACCGCTGGACTGCCTTGGAGGTGTACTCACAGAGTCGCCTGCGGGTGCCCTCGTCCCTGTCGAGGAGGACCAAGAGTTTGATGCGGAGGGAATGCATGCAGTCGTTCTGGGAGGGCAGGAAGAGCTTGAGCGCCTCGCGCACGCCGGGGGTGTCGTGCTCTGCCTCGATGCCGGCCGCGGCGGAGCGGATGACCTGCCCCATGAACTCGCTGTCGCACCCGTAGAGCACGTACATTAACCAGTCGCTGTGCGGGCAGGTGCAGGGCATCGACATCCTGTCTGGCTGCAAGGGTAAATTTTTTTTGATTTTGCGCAATTACCAGTCCACCTGATTTTTTTTTTCTGGCAGACCCCGGGAAGCAGTTCGATTTGGTCGCGCACCACATTCAGACGATCCGGCGGCTGCCAGGGTTCGACGCGAGCCGCTTCCACATCTACGTGGAGAGGAACCTGGGGTTCGAGGCAGGTTAGGTCAGGTTCTCCTCGCCAGGGGGCGTGAAGAAGATGGTCCCTTCCTTTAGCTTCAGTATCTGCGCCTGCTTCACGTGAAGTAGATAGGTCTGTGCGTTCACGTAAGCCTCCCTGGCCCGCTTGAGTTCCTCCGCGTCCACCCCCACTGCCTCGCTGACCTGGATCAGGGGGTCGACCTGCTCTTTCCAGTTGTTCCACGAGTATTCGCTTTCCCTGCCGCATGTGGCGATGGTTTTTTGTATGTGGTTTTTGAAGAAGGCCAGCAGCTTGCCGTTAAGGTGGTCTTTTTCAAGAGATGTCATGTTAATCTGTGTCTTTATGGGAAACTTAAATACGCGCAGAGCACCACAAGCGGGCCCTGGGCATGCTTCCCAACGTCAAGTTCTACGTGGACGAGCAGCACGACCGCGTGGGCATCCTGACTACGAACGAGGTCAAGCACGCCATGTGCCAGCTGGTCGTGGTGATGCTGGAGGAGCGCAGGATCCACGTCAGGAAACCGTTGGTCTCCCGCGACCCCCGCGGCGTCGCCCTGCGCCTGCGCGAGCAGATGGAGATCTACTCCTACCAGTTCAAGCAGGCCCAGAACACCTTCCAGAAAGACGCCGTGGCCCTCTCCGGCAAGGTCGGCGGCATGAAGGACGACATCTGCATCTGCCTGCAGTTGGCGTGCTACTTCACCCAGGTGGAGCGGCAGCGCGACGTGGCCGAGCTGAGGAGGCACAGGCACTGATCTCGTATTTAAGCAAAAACCAGCGCAGCATGGCGCATGCGGAAGTCCAAGGGCAAGAAGGCGAACAAGCCGCGCGAACCGAAGAAGGACCACGGCAAGGTCAAGAACGGCTTTACCAGCATCAACGGCATGGAGGCGCCCGAGGGGGGGTGGAAACTCCTGAAGCTGTGCTCGTCCGTAGCGTCCTTGACCTCGCTGAACCTAAAGGTGCTCGGGGAGCCCGTGTCGCTGGGGAACAACCTGTACACCCTGCTGGATACTTTCAAGAACGTTGCCATTTCGGAAAAAATACAAGAAATTCACGGCCTGTACAAGTCTGACCAAGATTTATTTCATGGCCTTCCCAGCAAGCCCAAGTTCCCAGCAGTGCTCCAGTTTGTGGTGACCAAGGAAGTGGACGAGACCATCCTACCCAAGACGCCTGGCTACGCGCAGAAGTTGAGTGCACTCAAGGAAATGTTTAATGGTGGTGAAAATTACGTCATCAACCCGGGTAACAGCGCAACTGTCAGGCAGCACCTCAAGTTCTACTACGAACAGATCAGAAAGGCTGTGCTCGAACTCAGGGAGCGAGTGGGCGCCAACAGGTCCAAGATTGTGAGCGAGGACGTGGTGCTGACAAAGATTGCAAAGAGCACAGGGGTACCCAAAGGAGCTACAGAGGATAAAGAGAATTATTTCAAGAGTATTGTGCAAAAGTCCAAAACAGATGCCTCAGTGCTCAACCTGAAAGAGACCAGATCCCACGTGCTGCCGCTGATGGTCATGGAGGCCCTGGAAGACCCCAATATGCGGGGACTGCCGTCGTATCAACTCGTGTGGCACCTGGCGGAAATGCTGGGCCACAAGGACTCTATCAAGTACCTTCTGGAGCCCACCCAGGAGATGAAGGAATACATCAAAAAGGGCAAGACCATGCTTTACAAGAAAAAGGAGCAACAAGTCACTCCCAGGGACCCTACAAAATTTAGTGCAGCCTCTGCCTACAAGCCCAACATGTCGTCTCACTTCCACTTAGTGAGCATGGACATGAACTCGGATGATGAATTTGAATAAATGCACCTTTTCTGTTTTTCGTCGCTCGTATTTAAGCTGACTTTCAGGACTGCCAGGTAGCTTCGAAAAAAATCAGGGGATTCGCATAGCTCACCATGTACAGCAGCACACATCACGCGGGGACGCCTTTGAACCATATGGTTTCAAGTGGCAGTGATAAGTATTGGACGTATAAACAAAAAAATGGAATTCGCAGGATGAAACCATTCGTCGAAGAATACTTTAAACAGGCACCAAAGGACAAAGAATATAATGTTAAAGGTTATTTAGTGAATTCCGATGGTGGCATGGTTCACGTGGATAAAAACAATAAATTAACATTTTACAAAGACATGAGCGCTCAACAGAAAAAGAAAGTTAAAGAAATACAAAACCTAAATAAAAAATTAATGGATAAGCCCGCTGAGAGCAAAGAGCAAACCAAACCTCAAGAGCAAACCAAACCTAAAGTTGACCCAAATGACTTTTATCAAAGACTTTTTTTCCCTAAAAAATACAATTTTAAGAGTTGGAATCCTGCAGTTAAAAAGTATTTCATTGAGAGGAACAAAAATATTGGACATTTTTGTTTTCAAGATATTAAACAAGATATCAAAAAAGATATGCCTGAAGGTGCTGTAGAGTGGTTTGAAAAAAGAAAAAAACATCTTTTAGAAATGCAGAAAAAAACCCATGGAGTCCATGCACAGCCCCAGCGATTGAAAAAGAAAACAAGTGCTGTTTCCACAAATTTGGATATTGAGGAAATTTCCAAATTAAAAAAACACGTGGAAAGCATTGAAATTGTTAGCGTGTTGCATAAAATCATTACTACTTTAGAACATTCAGATACAAAATGGCCCACTGAAAAACCCAAAAAACTTGAAGATTTGTTAGGTTACTTTTTTTCACAGTATAATGAAAGATCATTGTTGTTCCAAGATAGAACAGATAATCTGAAAATAAGAGATAAACTAAAGTCTTTCCAAAATATTTATGAAAATCCAAACCAAGATTTTGGGGACAATGAAGTCTTAAAAGCTTTTTCATGCTACATTCGCGAATTACCCCATAGTTTTGATGAAATAAAAACAATGGACTCTGCAGTAGTTAGCATGATGACCAAACATTTGCTTCAAGCATTGAAACAATTAAAAAGTGAACTTTTCAATATTTTATTAGCCCATGAAAAGCAAAAAAAGCAGAAAAAGAAAGAGGAAAACAGAATGCATGGTGCTGCTGCCTGTTTAGGTTTATCTCGTGATGCATCAGTGGAACAAGTTGAAACTGTTGCTGTGAAAAGATTAAACAGTTCTGATGTAGGAAAAATACCTAAACCAGCCTTGTATTTTGCCCTTAAACAACTTTTTATGGAAATTCCGCCAAAAAGTAGTGACAAATATAGTTTTGATTTAACTAATTTAACTATATTAAGTTTTATTTTAATAAACCATCCAAATATGCCCAAATCTTTTTTTGAAGAATGTTTTACTGTTACCCCGCAATGTAACGAGTGCCTGAATGTTATTAAAAATGAAGTCAGAAAAATGTTTGTTGTACAACAAACTGGAGATTTCTTAAATCCTGCAGGCCTTTAAACTAGTCCTTTTTTCCCGTGTACCTCCCTGGTCGAATCAAAGTCCAATTTCACGCACCCCCCTGCCATGACCATAGACTCCTCGTGGATCGCCTGCTTCAAGCAAGAGGTCCCCGGGGCCTTCACGCCCCGCGCGCCCTTCAGGCCCGACGCGGTGTTCGTGGACGGCCAGATCCGCCTGATGCCCTCGGCTGTCGAGGAGGTCCTCCCCTGGGAGGAGTACATCAAGCGCCAGTTTGACCGGCACGTCCACAAGTACTTTGAGCGGGGCGTGTCGTGCGTGGTCCTCGCCTTTGACGACTACGCGCACGTGCCCAGCGCCAAGAACATGACCCAGGCGAAGCGCCGCAAGAACGTGCCCTCCCTGGACTTCCACGCCCGGGACTGCCTCCCCCCCTGCGTCCCCCGCGGCGAGGACTTCACCCGCTGCATCTCCAACCGCGTTTTCAAGTCCAAGGTGATCCAGCTCGTGGTCCACACCCTGACCCAGAACCTGCGCTGCGACGACGGGCAGTGCCTGGTGGTCGACTACACTGGCGTGCCCGTGCGCTACTTCTCCAGGTCGAGCGGGCGCCCCCCCGAGGCCCTCTCCGGCGGCGCCATGGAGCTCGGCGAGGCCGACGTCAAGTTTGTCCGCTACCTCGAGATCTACCCCAAACTCCAGGTGGACTCCGTGGACGGCGACAGCATCCCCATCGCCCTCCTGCAGATGGAGCGCGGCCACTCCGGGCAGATCAGCGTCCTGCGCCTGCAGACCCGCGTCAAGGGCGAGGAGCCCGCCAAGAGGACCCGGGACGGTGCCAGCAAGGGCAGGGTGTACGAGTACGTCGACGTGCGGGCCCTGTACGAGGCCCTGCTGTGCGTGGTGGTCCCGCAGTGCGTGGGCAGGGCCCGGCTGCCGTCGCACGAGGGCCACGAGATCTCCATGCTCGTCTGCCTGATCGGCCTGTCTGGTACGGATTTCACGCGGGGCCTGCCCCTGGTGAGCGGCAAGACCCTGTACGACTTCCTGCCCCAGCTGTGGATGCGCCTGTGCCGCAGCTACTGCCCTGACCTCGGCAAGCTGGCGCCAGAGACGTGCCTGGAGCTCCTGGTGTCGAGGATCTACCACGAGAAGTTCTCGAAGCACGCGCCCGACGCCAGCAGCCTCGATTTGGTGCTGGAGGCCCTGAGGCACTCCAAGCTGTCGGGGAAGACCAAGGAGCGCCTGCCCTCGGCCGAGACGGTCCTGTGCACCGTCAGGAACGTCAACTGGCTGCTGCGCTACTGGCGCGAGCTGAGCCCGCCCGACCCGGTGCAGCCCGAGTTCGGCTTCTGCAGGGCGCGCGGGGGGGGCGTGGCGTTTGTGGCGTGAACCTGACATTTAAACAGTTTTGTGATTGATGTGCGGTATAAAATTCTGTCAAAAAAGTTTCTTTTAGAGTGATGAAGTGCTTTAGGTGTGGTCGATATGGACATTTCGTGCGTTCCTGCTTTGCAACCACGACGTTTTCAGGAAAGAGATTGCGTGATGATGATGTTTCATCAGGACCCGTTCCTAAAAAACGCGTGATTATAGAATACTATGACTCAGAAGACAGTGATGATGAATTAGATGATTGATTCTTTGTTTCATATTCAAGGTCTTGTCCTGCGGTATAAAAGCCCCACGAAGCGCTCCCGGCGTGCGTCAGAAACACCTGCATGGGGTCTAACGATTCGCAGTCTGGCAGCGAGGAGGTCAAGGGAGAATTCTGGTCTGCGATCGCCCACCTGGGCTTCGCGGCCGTCATGCTAGTCTTTGCAGTGATCTTGGTCGCCGTGTCCCACGGGGACGAAATCAGCAAGAACCTAGACTTTATCAAGCTCTACAAGTACAAGAAGGCGAGCCTCACAAAGTCGGACGTAATCAAGTCCATCGAGGACTACACCAAGATGTACCCCTGGATCAATTCCCCGACGGACGTGGACAAGTGCCTGGACGTCACGCGGTACCTCAAGCCCACCGTGGACTGGGTGTCGGGTGAGAACCCAATAGGTTCTGGCTGCTCTTTCGAGCTCATCTTCAGCTATGGCCCCATGGAGGGGCAAATGTACGTGAGCAACGTGAGCGTGAGTTCCTCGTCAGGTTGCCAGCAGGGAACCTATCGAACTGCCCTCACTGTGGCGAGCCCTGATATGGGCACGGTTACCAACAGCCCCACTGTGACCATTTCGGACACAAAAGTCATTACTGCGTCTAGCGCAGTGATCGGCTACGACTTCAAGCAGTTCGACGCGGACTACAAGAGCTGCTACGGGAAGCGCCAGGCACTCATCCAGAAGGTCCAAAACGTCACCGGCTGCCAGTACGAGTACTCGTCGCCCCTGTGCGCCTGCGTCAACTCCTTCCTCTCCCGGTTCCAGTACTGGGGCTCCAAGTTTTCCTACAAACCCAAGGACGCCATGCTCCTGGGCGACGCTCTGGGCCAGGGCGTGGGCCGCTGCCTGGAGACCCGGCGGGGCCACGACGTCCGCCAGCCCGTCGACAGGGCCTACGCGCGCTCCAGCGCCCTCCTCATCTTTTTCGTCTCGCTCTTCCTCAACGGCCTCCTGAACCTCCTGCTGCGCTACAAGTGGTTCCGCGACTCCACCATGGCCTACTCCGTCTTTTTCCTGCTCTACCTCGTCGTCATCATGATCGCCGGCCTGTTCGACGGCGACGGCGACATGGCCGAGTTCGAGACCGTCCTGGCCCTCGCCCTGCCGGCCTTCATCGTCCACGGCGGCTACCTGATCCTCCTGTACGCCTACTTCAACGCCCAGCCCGACGCCGCGCCCTCCCCCTTCCTCCACCCCGTCACCTTTGACGTGTGCCTGGCCTCCCTGTCCGTCTTCACCCTCACCGAGCGGGGCGTGGTCCAGCTCGAGTACCTCCTCTCGGAGATCTTCAAGGTCCACGCCATCGCAGCCATCTACATCGCCCTGGTCTGGTACCACCGCTACGGCAAGAACAGGGACGTGCTCACCTCCGAGTTCGTCCAGCAGTCCTACGTGCTGCTCTCCGTGGTGGGCCTCGTGGCCTCCGCGTCGGGCCTGATCGTCCCGTACCCCTCCAAGTCGTGCTTCGAGTTCCACTGGCTGCTCCCTGCCGCCTTCACCTACGTGGCCTTCTCCACCATCAGCTGGGTCCACCACCTGCGCATGTCGGTCAACCTCAACAGCCCCTCGGGCGCCGTCGTGCAAAACTACGGGGCCGTCACGGGATTCGCCGTGCTGCTCCTGGGCGGCGTGTTCCTGAGCTACTTCCTTTCGGAGCACATCCAGATCTACGGCGTGACCCACTTCGCCTACCCCATGCAGGGCGACATGATGACCTACGCGGCGATCCGGGACGTCATCGTGCCGTCGGGCGCGGCCAACTCTGTGACCACCCTGTCCACTCTTACCGCTGCATGAGAAAACACGAAATATTAGTAAAATTTTTATTCATCGCCTTGCCTGACCCTCTTCTCGCCCACGGTCAGCCTGCAGTGGTCGTAGATCTCCCCCATCTTGAGCACAAAGTGGTCCCTGGTCCCCATGGCCTCCGGGAATAGCTCCGAGATCTTTTCGAGGAGCAGTGCCTCCTCCGCGTCGGGCGTCGAGGTGAGGGGCGTGTACGACGGCATGAAGCTGTCGGCGAGTGGCAGGAAAAACTCCGTCACCACCTTTGAAATTTTGTTGGCGGCCGACATGGGGTTCTTGGGCTGCGACCGCGATGCCTGCGTCGCCATGCGCATCATCTGGAAACGGGCGCGCGGAGGGTGAGCTTAAAATATAAAGTGGCGTCGGAAACAGTGGGTCACGTTACTACTCACATTGAACCTCGACTGCGTCCTCATCTTCTCGGTCAGCAGCATGTTTGGGATCCTGAGCTTGAACCCGCCCAGGTGCGCCCTCTCCAGGTTGCAGAACCCTTTCTTGAGTCTCACGTGCCTCCAGATGGCCTTCATCATGCGGAGGCTGAGGGTGTAGAAGCCGTCTGGGAGTTTCAGGGCAGGGACCTGGTCCTTCTCTGACCCGCCCGCGGGCTGAAGCCAGAAGACCAGGCGCTCGTCGCGCTCCAGCTTGTTGATCATGCTTTTGCTGCAGGGGAGCTCCTCGTGCTGCCACTCCTTGCCGTAGTGCACGAGCACCATGTCAGTGGTGTCTATGCGCCTCATGCTTGCATCTTGCGTGGCAGCGCCGGCACGGGCTGGTTTCGACCAAGCCACTTTGGCTTTTTATTTTTTTTCAGTAGTATTTTTATTTTTTTTCAGTAGTATGCTGGCGGATTTTTATTTTTTTTCAGTAGTATTTTTGATTTTTTAGTAGTATCCTGGCGGATTTTTATTTTTTTCAGTAATACCCTGCCGGCCTATTTTGGAAGGGCTGCTGTGGCGGCGCTGATGGGTACGGCGGCGCACTGGGGTAGGGCACGATGGGCTTGGAGGACTCGAGCGCTTGCAGCCTGGACTCAAAATTCTGGCTGAACCACTCAAGGTGGGACACTCTTTCGCTCATGGTCTTGAATGCCCCCAGCATCATCCTGTGCTCTTCAAACACCCTGGCCAAGACCGACGCCACGTCGGACGGGAGCTGCACGGTTTGCTGCTGCTTCACGAATTCGCCGTACGGGGGGTAAGCGCTGGACATGTCTCGCACGCGGCTCATAAAAGGCAAAAGTCACAACAGTTTAATACTTTTTGGACGCCGCGCAAGTTCGCATGTTTTTAGTCCTCGCAAGTTTGCATGTTTTTAGTCCTCGCAAGTTCGCATGTTTTTAGTCCTCGCAAGTTCGCATGTTTTTAGTCCTCGCCCACCCTGACCCTCTTGTACCCCGTGGTCCTCCCCGGCTGGGCACCAGCGAAGCCAGCTGCCCCGCCCATGACAGTCTTTGGGGCCGCGTTGAAGAAGCAGTCGAGCACGTAGTAGTCGTCGTCCTCGCCCTGCCCGGGGTTGCCCACGAGGACCCTGTAGCCCTTCTCGCACGCGCAGACTGGGGACTGGATGGGCAGGTCCGGGCAGGGCGCCTGCACGCACTCCTTGATGTCGAAGGCGTCGTCGTGCGGCGCCTCGCCCTCGTCCTGGGAGACCGGCACGGTGAAGACCCGGAAGGCCACGCACGAGAGCGAGGGGTCCTGCTGGAGCGTCCACGGGACGGGGAAGGTCACGCTGGCGCTCGTGGTCTCCATCTTGGCTTCCTCCACGGAAGCCAGAAAGGCCTCGGCGTCCAAGATGGGGACGCAGCGGTACTGGCCCAGCGCCGGCTCCTTGTGGTTGTAGTAGTCGTCGTAGGTAACCAGCACCCTGAGGGCCCCCGCGGCGATGGCGAGATCTACCAGGGTTCGAGCGCCGTTGAGGTCGCCGGGGAAGTTTGTGAACCTCTGCAAGCACTCGAAGGAGACGTCGAGGGACGCCACGCCCGGGACCGGGGTGGCGCACGTCCCCTGCGGGCACTCGAGGCGGAGGAACTCGAGGTCCTCGCGGATGTCCACGACCCTGGCGGACCTGTCCACGGCCGACACGAAGGCGAACCTGGCCTGCTCCACCTGGTTCACGACGGACTCGCACTCCTTGGCGCAGTCCTTGGCGAAGTGCTGGGCGGCCTCCGCGGTGCCGCAGAGGAGTCGCGAGGCTGGCCTGAGGAGGTACGAGTAGAGGGTGGGGGCCTGCGGGGTGATCTTGGCGATCTTAAGGCCGTAGCCCTTGGACTGGTTGTGGGAGGGGTTGAGCTGGAGCTCGACGACAGTGTAGGGCGGGATGACGCCGGGGCAGCCCTCGGCGAAGACTGTCTTCTTCTCGGAGGTGTCGTACATGAACTCGTTGAGGTAAAAGGTGAGGGTCTGTCCCACGCGCAGGATGGACACGAAGTCGTCGTCGCGCGGCCCCTTGTCGAAGTTGCTGCTGACCTTGTGGAAGCCGTAGACGCGCACGGACGTGACCTCGCCCATGTCGGTCGTGTGCGGCTCCAGGAGGCGCTTGGGAGGGGCTGGCGGCTCCTTGCCGGCCTTGGCCTTCTTGGCGTAGGGCGCAGAGACGAAGCCCAATTTCGGGAAGGACAGGATCGTCCCCACGATGCGCTTGGCCTTGAGGTCTGCCTGGTCGGCCGCTGTGGTGGGGATGGGGCTGTGGTTGACCATGCGGACCACGAGGCCGGTAGGGTTCTGGCTGGAGGCGAAGCCAGTGAATTGCTGCGCGTAACGAGGTCGGGACCAGTCGTAGCGTGCCGTCATGCCGTATGGTGTGGCTGGAAACTGTGTGGGCCAGCGTTTTATGGCTGGGATCGACCAGGCCATTTGAATGGTTTTGTGCGTTTTTTTTTTTGTTTTCAGGATAAAAATTGGGCAAGCATGTTTTCTATGTCAAGCGCCGACCACACAGAGGGGGGATGATTCTGCTCATCATGCTGTACTACGCTGTTGTTGGCCCCGTCATGGACGTGTTCAGGGAGTTTTTCATTGGACTGTGCAGCGGGCTGCTTTGCGAGTGGAAAGACTAGGAGCGGCTGGTCCTCGCTGGGCAGATCGAGGCGCACCGTGTCCACCATGAGCATGGC
>Ga0315906_10001552_pt1 | contig 33943 bp, 27 predicted proteins | sample LakEriMetagenome_4_FD_203526 | JGI IMG/M metagenome (GOLD analysis project Ga0315906, IMG submission 203526) | Freshwater fungal communities from buoy surface, Lake Erie, Ohio, United States - Buoy 2 MA122 | ecosystem: Environmental > Aquatic > Freshwater > Lake > Lake biofilm | place: USA... | reverse complement strand
CCCATCTGGCATATAATGTGATGTCTGAATTGATCGTAATATTTGTGCCTGCAGTATAGAACGTACCGCTGCCATTAGCTTGTGTATTCCACCCAATGAAATTGTAATTAGGTCTGGTGATACCGGTAGCTGGCGGCAAGGTTACCACATCACCCGCCACATGCGTGGTGGGAGCTTTTGAACCCGTCCCTTCATTTGCTTCATACGTGATGGTATAACAAGTATTAACTGTAACTGTTGGTGTACCGGACATCAACTGCGTTGCACCACATACGGATGTGGCCAGTACATTGAATGTCGTTGCTGCTGATAAATTTCCAGTTGATAAATAGATGGCAACACCGGTACCGCTTACCGGAGAACCGATATTTGAATTATCTGCGTTGTTGCGCAATTGATAGCTCACTCCTGTTTGTGAACTTGACAACTGGATATTGGTGGATGTACCTGAACAAATAGATGCTGATTCAACTGAAGCGGTTTGTGTCTGCGGCGTAATGCAGGTAAGATCAACATATAATTTCAGATCATCTATTCTCCAGTTAGCTGTATTCGCACCAGGTGAACCAGCGCCACTATGGCCATATATTCTGAATGTCACTGCTGTACCTGTAGACGATGTTATGGCCAATCCGGCATTACTTTCCAACGACCAGGAGCTGTTAGCACTCATTATTCCTGTAGCAAGATTGCTTGCGTAATTATCCAAGCTGGAACGGATTGCATATGCTTGTGGACCAGTACCTGTTGAACGAGAACCAAACTTCACCTGATTAAGACTTACCTGATAACCTGCTGCCGGTGTAAGCGTGAATTCAAAATATGCACTTCCATTTGCGGCTGTACTCAGGCCTCCCGTTCTGGCTGCAGCACCGGCATTATTCGTACCGGATGCGCCTGTATATCCTGTTGAAGCAGAGGTGCCATCCAATAATGAAGTTGTACCATTATTATTACCCTGACTCAAATTAGAAACAGTCAGGTTAGCAGGCACTCCACTGGTGGCAGCAACTGTTCCAAAATTCCAATAGATAGGTTCCGGATCAACTGTAGCGTTTGCAGCTACATAGTTAATGTTATAATTGTTTGCTGAAACACCTACAGCAGCAGAAGGAGTCACTGCATTAGTATAAGTACCAATGGTTGCAGCTGCATTTGCAAAACTGCTTAGATAGGTAATAGTAACTGAACTGATTGCATCTCCATTTACCAATCCTGAACTAGTAAAGGCGGTTGAACCGGCAACAGGTGTTGTGAGGGTTATACCAAAATCCTTGCTCACAGGATCAGCAGTAACAATCAGGTTTGCTTTATTGACCGTTACACTAACATTGAATGTAACATTATTATAATTCGTTTGATCCGTTGGAGTAAAGGTGACACTTTGGTTGGAAGTACCGCCATTAGGCACTGCTACAGGTGTAGTAAAATCAAAAGTCCCTGGAACACTTGCTACTCCGCCCGATAAAGAAGAAGATGATAATGCTTGTCCATAAGTTATTGCAGAAGCAGTTGGAGGTGTATTAATTGTAGGATTTTGTTTTTGAGTGAGTGTGTAGCTAAGACTCAAATCATCTATACGCCAAATCACTGTACCGGCAGTAGTACCGCTACCACCATAACCATATATTCTGAAACTTATTGCCGCACCAGTTACTGAGGTGACCGTCAGACCCGAATTACTTTCCAATGCCCAAGTACTGTTGGTTGTTATTACACCCGTAGCAATATCACTTGCATAATTATCCAGACTAGAGCGTAAAGAATACTCAACCGGACCCGTACCAGTTGAACGGGATCCAAAACTAATGGCCGTAATACCAACCTGATAGCCGATAGCAGGTGTAAGCGTAAATTCAAAATATGTAGAGGTAGAAGAATTTAAACTTCCTGATTTCGCAGCAGCACCTGCATTATTATTTCCACTGGCGCCTGCATAGCCGGTAGATGGAGAAGTCGACGAAAGCAATGAAGCAATAGAGCCATTGTTGTTAGCACCGGATAATGCGGAAACCGTCAAGTTTGTCGGTACACCGCAGGGACTTGCCGATTGAAAATCCCAGTAGATCGGACCGGTCGAAACTGATAATGTTTGTGCAACATTTGATGCCGCATCATAATTTGCATTTCCTGCCTGAGAAGCTGTAATGGTAGTTGTACCCGCTCCTATTATCGTTACTACTGATCCTGCGATCGTTGCAACGGATGTATTGGAGCTGCTATAACTTACAGTTAAACCGGAAGAAGCTGTTGCGGCGAGATTATAAGAGCAGGTGGAAGTAGTTTTAGAATCAGTAGCTGATAATCCACTGATGCTTTGACTGGCTTTTGAAACTGTCAACGCCTGTGTCACGCTTGTCGCCGCATTGTAATTCGCATTACCTGATTGAGCAGCCGTGATCGTTGTACTACCGGCACCTACAATGGTGACCGTTCCGCTGGAATTGACTGTTGCAACCGCTGTGTTGCTACTGCTATAGGATATAGTTAATCCAGATGTAGAAGAAGTAGCCACTGAATACGTCGCATCACCAAATGTTTTTGACATGGTAGTTGCAATAGCGGTAATCGTTTGAGTAGCTTTGGATATCGTATTGCCTGATGATGTCGTGGTGATATTAGCAGAAGTTGCAGCCCCACCGCCTGAGAGCACAACAGCAACATCACCGTTGTAATCATTTGCATTTCTATTTGCAGCAAAACGAACATATAAAATTGCATTGTTTGCAATTCCGGCAATAGCGGATGTTTGGTATGTACCATTTAATGTTGAAGAAATCTCATAACCCGATTGAGGAGTTGCCGTGATCGTAGATGTTAAATTGCTACCGGCAGCTGTAAAAGCAACCCCGGTGGAAGCCGTTCCAAAGGTTGAAGTAAGTGTTCCGCTAACTGTACCTGCGGTAAGCGAGGGCGCTGCTGCGGAAGTCCACTGCGCATAAAGTGTTTGAGCGGATGTAATATTTACCGTTGAAGAAGAAGTAATGGTTGATCCGGATCCATTGAGTGCCGTATTCCATCCATTGAAATTAAATCCGGATTGCGTTGGCGTAGGTAAAGTACCATAAGTAGAGGCATAGGTAACAGTTTGCGTGGCAGGACTAACAGTGCCTCCATTGGCATCGAATGTAACCGTATAAGTATTAGGTGTCCAAATGGCATATAGGGTTGTACTGGAAGTGAACGGATAACTGGCTCCATTTGCATAAGCAACGGTTGTACTACCTGCCGAGGTAGCCCAGCCTCCGAATGTGTAGCCGGTTCTGTTGAAACCATTTGAAGTAAGATTGGTAGCAGAGCTGGCAGTTTGGGCTGACATAGATCCACTCGTTGCTCCGTTACCATCGAAGGTAACAGTGTAGGAGGATGGAGAGGCAACAGGAGCAGAACCTGTTAATGCCATAGAAGCAATTTGATAATTTCCAGTAGAACTTGTTGTACCATATGCTAAAATTCTTATCGTAAGTTTTTGTGTAGAGGTATTTCCTGGTGCAGGTATAACAGCTGTATTTGAAGTTGATCCAGTAGTAAGCGTAGTAACTGTTCCACCAGTCGTAGGAGTAGCATTTGCAGCATTTGATGTTGCGTTTACAACTGCGAATGAAGGAGAAGTACCCCAACCATAGTAAACACTGTAATTTCTAGGAGCTGTAGTTGTACTTGAAACCAAAGAAGCAATTACGAGATTAAAAGAAGAATTAGGGAAAAATTCTGCTGATGCTAATGTTACACTAAATTCAAGAAATTTTGTGTTATCTAAAGAAGTAGGCCATCCGGTGGAACGAAGATTAGTATTAGCATTTCCTGCGGTAACTCCACCATTTAAAGAAATTGTGGAAAGAGTAGCCCCAGTTAGCGCTGTCGATCTTGCGTTATTTTGGTTTGTAGTATTCGAAGCATAATTGGCACTGGTGATCGAAGTTGTAAAATTCCAACTAACATAATTCACTTGCCCCCACCCTATGCTGGTTATTAGAAGGAGGAATATAGTTAGGAGAGGTGAGAAGTGGTGTCTGGTTGTCGAGGTGTCAAGGTGTCGAGGTCTCAAGTTATCGCTTTCAACTTTTAAGTTTTCACTTTTAAGTTTTAAGTTTAAACTTTCAACTTTTTGGTTTTGACTTTTGCCTTTTGACTTAAATACAATATTCATATTGATACATTTAATGGAATGAATGATAATCACACCAATTTCAGCAGGATATTGGAACCAGTCTTAAGCAAGGAATCGATAGTAGGGCGGATTTTCGGAAGGGATATTTGATTCTTAAATCGGGTGTAAAAATATTACGACGATTTGAGTGGGAGGAAAATTCAGGGTTATGATAATGTTACGTTATTGTTAAGCGGTCGAAGTTATCTTGATGTCGGGGTATCGCGGTGTCGAAAAATAACATGACAACGTTCCGCCTGTGGCGGGACAGACAACCTGACAACGTCTCGTCTAGCCTAAGGCAAGACGAGACTGACAACTGTTTACTTCTCGTTCATCTTTCCCCAAAATGAATTATTTTGCCAACTTAAATCGTTGTTCGTTGGTCGTTTTTCGTTTATCGAAAAATATAATGGACTCCGAGAACTAAATTGAACTTATCATATTAATTCACACAAATGAAGTTTCAAATCAAGCCGCTCCTGCCTCACCTGCTGTCGATTGGTATATTCTTGATCATTTCTCTTATCTACTGCCGACCGGCACTGGAAGGTAAAGTGCTCAATGCCCACGATAACCAGGGCTGGAAAGGGATGGCCCAGCAGAGTATAGAATTCAAGGACAAATACGGACGCACCCCCCTCTGGACCAACAGCATGTTCAGCGGTATGCCCGCCTACCAGATCGCCATGGATATGGATTATCCGGTAACTAATCAATGCCTGGTTTATATTTTTACACTGGGACTTCCCAAACCGGTCAATTTCTTCTTTCTTGCCTGTATCACGTTCTACCTTCTCGGACTTATTTTGGGCTGGAACCGCTGGATTGCTATGCTAGGCGCCATCGCTTATGCCTACTCCACCTATAATCCTATCATCATCGGTGCCGGTCATGATACCAAAATGCTGGCCATCGGTTATGCGCCACTCGTGATTGCCGGTTTTCTGCTCTTGTTTCAGAATAAAAAAGGATGGGGCATAGCAGCGCTTGTTTCAGGATTATCCCTACAAATCAGCACCAGCCACTTGCAGATCGTATATTACACGGCTATCATCGCAGGTTTTCTCTCGTTGGGGTATCTGATCGAATCTCTGTCAAAAAAACAATGGAAAACAGCGGTTTTTGGATTGATCATTGCCGCTGTTACCGGAATGATATCTTTTGGCTCAAACGCACATATCACCTTACCCACGATGGATTACGCCAAAGCTTCCATGCGGGGCGGTATCAGTGAACTTAAAAATGAACAGGATAAAAATATAACGGAAGGTGGTCTTGATAAAGACTATGCCTTTAAATATTCGGTTGGCATTGCTGAAACCTTCACCATGCTCATACCCGGTATGTATGGCGGCAGCAACGGAGGCAACGAGTATAAACAATCGGAATTTGCCGATAAACTCACGGAAGTCGGATATCCGGAAGATCAGGCCTTACAATATGCAAATGGTATTTCCTATTGGGGTGGTCAGCAACCTACCTCCGGACCGGTTTATTTCGGTGCGGTCTTAATGGCTTTATTCATTGGCTCTCTTTTCTTAAAAAACAACTGGCTCAAATGGAGTCTGCTGGCAGCAGGCGTATTCGGCATCATACTCGCATGGGGGAAAAATCTGTCAGCGGTCAATTATTTTCTGTTTGACTATCTCCCCTATTATAAAAAATTCCGGGCTCCATCGATGGCCTTATTCATACCTCAGCTATGCTTTACCATCATCGCCGGTATCGGTTTGCAGCAGTTATTTTTTAGCAATGAATCTATCAACATTAAAACGTTTTTCAAAAAAAACATCCTCACTGTTACCGGTATCGTCCTTATTGCAGCGGCCATGTATATCAGCTTTGATTATTCCGGTCCGGGTGATAAAGACATCAAAGCCAATATGACCAACGCCATGCTGCAGCAAGCGGCACAGGGACAAACACCCACCGCAGCCATGCAACAAGAAGCGGATCAGTTTGGAAAAGGATTTATTACGGCGATTGCTTCAGACAGAAAATCATTGTTTGCATCGGATCTGATCCGGACAATTATTTTGATGTCATTGACATTAAGTGTTATATGGTTTGCGCAGAAACAAAAACAAATTACGGCCGGTATCATTGCTCTCTCCGTGATATGCCTGATCGATCTCTTAACCATTGATAACCGCTACCTGAATGCAGATGATTTTGTGGAGCAGACAGATTTTGAAAACAGTTTCTCCAAAACTCCAGCAGATGAACAGATCAAACAGGATACCGGATATTATCGTGTATTCAACACATCCGTTGATCCGTTCAATGAATCCGGCACGGCCTATCATCATAATTCGATTGGAGGATATCATCCGGCCAAACTGCAGATCTATCAGGATCTGATTCAGGAACAGATATCCAAAAACAATATACAGGTATTGAATATGCTGAATACCAAATATGTCATTGTCAATAACCCGCAAACCAATCAGCCGGTAGCACAGCTGAATACAGAAGCATTTGGTCCTTGCTGGCTGGTAAAGGGCATCAAATTTGTTGCAAATGGCCGGGAAGAAATGAATGCACTGGATAACACGTCCTTAAAAGACACCGCTGTTGTTCAGGTGAAATTAAAAAACAATATTTCCTCTCTGCCCTCAACCGACAGTACAGCAAAACTGAATTTTATCTTCAACAGAAATGATAGTATTCGTTACAGCAGTAATGCTGCATCTCCTCAGTTTGCCGTATTCAGTGAAATTTTTTATGACAGAGGATGGAATGCCTATATAGATAATAAACCTGCTCCGATCATCAAAACGAATTATGCCCTGAGAGGTTTATCCATTCCCGCCGGACAGCATGAGATCGTGTTTCGATTTGAACCAAAATCGTATAAGTACGGAAATATTATTAGTCTGATCAGTACCATCCTGATTTATTTGATGATAGCCGGAAGTATTTTCTGGGAGTGGAAAAAATCATCGCAGACAGCCTGATGAAAAAGGTATTAAATATTGTTCCCTACCCCTTTCTTCCGTATTCATCCGGCGGACAAAAACTGATTGCGCTTTTCAATGAATACCTGGGCACCAAAACTAACTTACATGTGGCCGGCACAACTGATAATGTCACCAAAGACATCAGCAGCTATGTATTTCATCCTGTCTTATCGTATTCCCGTTGGCGATATCTGAATCCCCTCATCCCCATTAAACTGATCCGTCTTATTAAAAAAAATAAGATCGAAACGGTGATACTGGAACATCCGTATTACGGATGGCTGATCCCTTTCTTTCGGTTATTCACCCGAGTTAGTATCATCTGTCATACACATAATGTGGAATCTGAACGCTTCCGAAGTATCGGAAAAAAATGGTGGCAATTGCTTGCCTATTATGAGGGAATTGTTTTGCGACATTGTGATCAGGTCTTATGTATAACGGATGAAGATCGTCAGTTCTTCATAGACAAGATGCGTGTTCCGAAGAACAACTGCATCATCGTTCCTTATGGCATTGAACAAAGAGAAGCTCCTTCCGATAAAGAAGTCTGCAAGAGAGTTATTTGCGAAAAACATCAGCTCGATCCCTCATTACCTTTATTGTTTTTTAATGGCGCGTTGAATTACAAACCCAATTCAGACGCATTAGATATTATTTTAAAAGAGATCCTGCCAAGGCTCATCAAAAACAATTTTAAGACACATATCATTATTGCGGGCAGAGGTCTTTCCGAAGAAATCCAATCATTGATATCCGCAAAAAAAGAAATCATTTACACAGGATTTGTGGACGATATCAATACCTATACGAAAGCTGCTGATATTTTACTGAATCCCGTCATGAGCGGCGGAGGCATAAAAACAAAAATGATTGAAGCACTGGGCATGGGAACCAGTGTTGTTTCAACAGTTTCCGGTGCGGCAGGTGCTGATCTGTCTATAACTGATAGCAAACTTATTACGGTGCATGATCAGGACTGGGATTCATTTGCAGAAAAAATCATCGAGGCTGCAGCTTCTGCCAATAAGCCTACCCCTCCCGCCTTTTATGAGCGATATTATTGGGGCCATATTATCAACGGCTTATTACATCTTTAAGCATTTCATCATACTTTCCCAGAGCAGATCGGATGTCTTTGCCCAGGAAAAAAGATGCTTTCTTTTGTTTCCTTCCTGAATCAGTTTTTCGCACAGAGCTTTGTCTTGAGTGATCGATGCCATGGCTTCACTGATGGCTTCTGTATCTTCAGGATTCACCAGTATAGCCGCATCCCCTGCAACTTCCGGCATCGAGCTTGTATTGGACGAGATGATCGGTATACCGCACTGCATGGCCTCAATTAAAGGAATACCGAATCCTTCAAAAAGGGGGACATACACCAACGCCGAAGCAGCACCCAATACACGATTCAATTCTTCATCAGGAAGTCGTCCCATAAAATGAATATCCTCTTGAGCAGCGAGTGTTGAATGATAGCTGTAAAGTGATTCACTTTTAAAGAGACCACCGCCTACTATGAGCAATTTAACAGAGGAGTTGTGTTTTGCCTTATACACATCAAATGCTTTCATTAGCCCGGCAATATTTTTTCGCGGACTGAGTGAGCCGATAAAAATAAAATATGGATGACCACCCGCGTACTGAATGCGTACCGACTGCTTTTCAGCCTCCGCTAACGGATGATAAAATGTATTGATTCCGTTATACACCACATCAATTTTACCAGGATATAATGTATACTCAGCAACCATATCCTGTTTACTATATTCCGAAACGGTAGCAATACGTACAGCCTTCTTCGCAAATCGGGGAAAGAGAAAATTATAATAAATGCGGTTGGAGATTTTCAGGGCGCGGGGATAATGTTTGAAATTGATGTCATGAATGACTGGCAGTTGTTTCCCGTTCCATCCCAGACAAAGAATGCCATCCGGCGAAAGAAAAAGCTCAGGCTTTATCTGCTTTAGTTTTTTCCGTACGCTCCATTCAAACCATATCAAATGGAGGATCGCATGACGGGAAGGCGGGTACAACACATGCGGTATGACATTGGGACCAAAGAGAAATGAAGGGTCCGGAGAATCATCAAAGAAAAAATGAAACTCCACCTCCGGATGCTGCTGTACAATATGCCTGAGTGTATTGAATGTAAACCAACCTATACCATCCAATTTATCTTTTCGGAGCAAGCGCGTATTGACAGCTATTTTCAAATGTATTTCCGTGCTTTATAGTTTGAGAATTATATTTGTTTTTCAATTGACGAAATTATGAAGAAACTTGTACGGATTCTTGGCCTTATACAACAAATTCGAAATAAAAAGAAATACCCGGCAAGTATCAGGCGGCAATTGATCAGCACCTTACTTTTTCTGGAATACCAGTATTTTATACGTCCACATGATGTTCAGCTACGGAAAAGACGTATTTTAAACTATACAGTTGAATCCTATGGTTATGGAAACCTCTGTATTCTTTTCAGAGAAATATTTATCGAAGAGGAATACCAGTATTTCAATTCCAAATCCATAAAGCCTGTGATCATCGATTGCGGTGCCAATATTGGCATGGCGACACTTTATTTAAAATGGAAGTTTCCGGAATCTGTCATCCATGCATTTGAACCGGATCCGACTGCCTTTTCTCTTCTTAGTAAAAACGTACGTAACAATAACCTCAAAGATGTACACTTATATAATCATGCAGCAATGACTAAAAATGGGACAATAGACTTTTATGTATCGGATAACTCTACTGCTTCATTAATGATGAGTACACTGAAAGAACGAATGAATCAGCATAAAATATCGGTTGAGGGAATTGATTTTCCGTTATTTATAGAAAAGAATTCCCCTGGTTTAATGAAAATGGATATTGAAGGGGCTGAAAATGAGTTATTCGTCAGCATGGATAATGCAGGATGTTTTCGATCTTTAGAGGAAATTATTCTGGAATATCATCACCTGATAGAAGGAAGAGATACTTCCCTGTCCAGCTTGTTGCACATTTTGGAAAAAAACAATTATGAATACAATCTCATTACCCGATTCGATAAACCCGGTACATTTCAGGACATATTGATTTACGCACGAAAGAAAGACTGATCAATTTAGATATACGCTTCACTGACATTCACCCAATCTATCCCCGGACTGACCAGATCTTTTTCCAGATGTGTACCAATGGCGGGATCGGGTATCCAAAGATGATACTTTCGTCGGATAAAGAAATGTCTGAAGCTGTATTTAACAGCCACTTTCAGAATAGAAAAACTCTCTTTATGCGTAAATATAAAGCGAACGTATGCCAACGGATTTAAAATAAACGTTTTGGTAAGCACCAGCCACATAGCACAATCATTGTTTCCTTTACTATAAGTCAGCAGCAGATCCTTTGTTTCATGCAAGATTTTTCTCGATGTCATGAAGGTCAGACAAGTGGAGCTGTCCGATATCCATCTATGACCCGCCGCATCCAACTTCTTTTTTTTATGCTGATGGATCGGGTGCGTAAAAGTATCCGGATGAAGATAACAGCTCACAAAATCAACTTCCGGCCTCGTCTTTATCAGGTTAATCATTTTATTGAATTCCCCGGGCAGATACAGATAATCATCTTCTGCAAAATACACCAGGTCTGCATCATGTTGCTGACTAAGTATTTCTATCTGTTTGCGGAACGTGGCCAGATTTCCAATAGACTGCGTTTCGATGATGGCTGTATCTTCCGAAGGACAGATATCCTTTATCATTGCTGAATAGGAAGCAGGACATCCGTCTAAAATAAAATAATAACGGACCTTCAGTCCTGATACCGAAGCCAGAAAAGATCGAATACAGGTACGCACCAGCAGAAATTTATTTTCAGGAAAAATCAGGGGTGTTTTGGATACACCGGGATATATACGCCATGCCACAACAAGATCATAACCCATATCAATCATAATTAAACTCTAAGTTATTTATTATCTTCGAAACCATCTTACAATTAAATGCAACATAATTCATGTTTAGAAAAGCAGGATACAGTATAATAAGAATGATTTTGCTTATACGTAATTACGGAGTAAAAAAAGGATTCATTTTATGGGCCCGGATATGCTTTAGTTTCTCTGCCAATATCAAGATTTCATCCGGACTATTTCGAAATCCGGTTATCCTTCGGAAAAAAGATTCCGATCTGGATATTTTTGATCAGGTTTTTACGGAAAGACAATACAAGTGGTTTGGCAGCGACACATTATCTCCAAATATAATAGTTGATGCCGGATCGAATATCGGCTTATCCGCACTTTATTTTGCCAACCAATATCCCCAGGCAAATATTTTCTGTATTGAACCCGTAGAATCTAATTACGCATTACTAAGAAGCAACACCTCCGGGTATGGACAGATCAAGATCATGCAAGGAGCCATCTGGCATAAAGATGAAAATCTTGATATACAAAACCCTGAAGGATACAGCGCGGGAAAAGCACTTCAAAAAGGTACAGATTCCTCATCCATTAAAGGATATACCATACAGTCTATCATGAATCACTTCAATATTAAACATATCGATATTCTCAAGATAGATATTGAAGGGGCAGAAAAAGAAATTTTTCAACTTGGTGATTTATCCTGGCTGGATCACGTTGACATTCTGGTTATTGAATTACACGACATGTACAGAGAGGGTACATCAGTCGCTTTCTTCAGTGCTTTACATGATCGGTTTAAAAAAATGTATACCCAGGGAGAAAATCTCATCTGCTATTTAAAAAACTGAGCAACATCCTGAGCTTAGATAAAAAACCAAACCTGATCAACAGATCCTGGTCAATAGTTTTCTGACGAGTGATCATATCATAAACTGCCGCTGGTATCTTATCAGAAGAAACGTAATAAAGCAGCTCTTCCGCTGATTGGATCTTCAAATTTCTGATCAGTCGCCAGAAATAGTCATATACAAAAATATTTTTCAGGCTTCGTGCACCTATCTTGTTCAGTAAATAAACATTCTCGGGTATCTCAACTGCGGGATTTCGAAACACTTGTCGGGTGATCTGTTCAGCTCCAACCCCTATATGTATAAGCGGCTCTTTTATAGAGACAAATGAATTCGTTTCTCTCAAAACGCGTATATAAAATTCAATATCCACCACCCATTTAATGGTTTCATCAAACCATTCAGTGCGGTTATTGCGGATCAGTGTTGTACTGGGATGTCCAATGTAATTGGTCCGAAATAAGTATAAAGGGTTGCGACTTAAAAGGAACTTATTGACAGAGGATATTACGTGGGTCCGGGAAACTCCTTTGAGCAGGTCCACGTTGACAAAACCACTGAAAATAAATGATGCATCTGTGTGCCAGGCTGCATCAGCAAATGAAGCCAGACTGTTTCTGTCAGCAAACCAGTCATCATCATGCATGATCTTGATCCATTGGCCTTTTGCCAATCGGATGGATTGGTTCCAGTTTGCCGGAGAGCCCAATGCCACAGGATTCCTGGAATATAACAACGGAAAATGTACCGAGTAATGCGTAACGAGTTCTTCTAATCCATGATCCGGACTATCATCTGTAATGATCACTTCAAAATCACGAAAGGTTTGTATGCTGACAGACTCCAGTAATCGCTGCAGGTACGCTTTATTCTTATAAGCAGGAATGCAAATCGATATGAAAGGAGTTTCCATCATTTTATGCAGGATTGCCGGTCCTTAGCCGTAACTCCGGTATATTTTGCAAAAACAATCTGATACTTTGTTGCTTATACTCATCAAATTCGTAAGATATATTATGATGATAATAAGTATGGAGATCGTAGGGTATTGACGACGTTTCACCAGCCAGAATATTCAATTGCTGTAAGCCGGACAATTGCACACGATTAAACTCCGTGATCCATTCGAGCGATAAAGGATTACTGCTCACCCATACCGCAAACACAAATGGCAAGCCGGTCATTTCCCTCCATGCCGTTGCCAGATCATATCGAAAAGCAAAGCGTTCCCGGAATTGCAAGGCCCTGTCACCAATGATCAGTCCGGCTGTATCTTCTTTGATCTGATCTATATAGCTTTCGTCCTTTGCTGTCAGCCATTCCACTTCCAGCTTCCAGTGTTGTTTGAATAAGATTTTCAGCAAAGCAACCGATGTCTTGCTCTGATAATCCAGATACACCCGCTGGATCTCAGACAATGGCTTTTCACTAAACAAACAGACGGAAGCCACTTCATGATCGGATGCTATACAGTAATCGCTTACGATATGGTATTCGGATAATTCCGGCAATAAGGCTACCGGTACCAATGCGACATCCAGTTCTCCGTTTTTCAGCATTGCAGCCAGTTTCGACGGATAATCCAGGATCAGTTCATGTTTGAGAAGAAAATTCTCCTCCTGCATCCGGTAAATCAGCGGCCTTGTATTCAAATATGTAACGGCACCAACCTTAATCTTCTTCAATTGAATTAAATTTGCTCTGCAAAGAAACAACATTCACGGAAGGATTGATCATATTGACTGACACAATCGGTTAAAATACCTTCCAAACATTAAGCAATTCAATACATGGAGCTTCAATCACTGACGGCCATTTCTCCAATCGACGGACGATACAGAAACCAGTTACAACATCTGGATGCCTATTTTTCCGAATATGCCCTGATACAATACCGGATAGAAGTAGAAATAGCTTACTTTATTTTTTTAAGCGAGAAGAAATTCTTTCCACTTTCTGCGGCCGATAAAAAAGCATTAACAGCCATATATCAAACTTTCTCGACAGAACAGGCAATAGCTGTCAAGAATCTCGAAAAAGTTACCAATCATGATGTCAAGGCGGTTGAATATTTCATCAAAGCAGAGCTGGAAAAAATCGGGTTATCTCACTTAAAAGAGTGGGTTCATTTCGGTCTTACCTCGCAGGATGTAAACAATACGGCGATCCCATTAAGCTGGAAAAGAGCCATTGAGTCAGAATATCTTCCAGCCATCAGCAATTTGGTGCTACAACTAAAAGGGATGGCAAAAGCATGGAATAATATTCCAATGCTGGCGCGCACCCACGGACAGCCGGCTTCCCCTACTACTTTGGGCAAAGAGATCATGGTATTTGTGGAAAGACTTACCAATCAGCTAAACCGACTGGCCGAAATGCCTACCTATGCAAAATTCGGCGGGGCTACCGGCAATTTCAATGCACATCATATAGCATTCCCCAAAACTAACTGGATTGCTTTCGGAAATACTTTTGTACAAAATAAACTTGGATTAAAACGTCAGCAGTATACTACACAAATTGAACATTACGATGGGCTGGCCGAACAGATGGATGCCATCAAACGGATTAATACCATCCTTATTGATCTTTGCCGGGATATCTGGACCTATATCTCCATGGATTATTTCGGGCAGAAGATCAAAAAAGGAGAAGTGGGATCATCTGCCATGCCCCATAAAGTAAATCCAATTGATTTTGAAAATGCCGAAGGCAATCTGGGTATGGCTAATGCTATCTGGGAACATCTTTCTGCCAAACTTCCTGTCTCGCGTTTGCAGAGAGACCTTACCGATTCAACCGTGTTACGCAATCTGGGTGTCCCGTTTTCTCATACTATTCTCTCGCTGAAATCCATTGAAAAGGGATTGAATAAACTCATTTTAAGAAAAGAGAAACTGGATGCCGATCTGGAACAGAATTGGGCCGTAGTCACAGAGGCCATACAAACTATATTACGAAGGGAAAATTACCCCAATCCCTATGAGGCATTGAAAGAATTGAGCCGGGGAAACCAGACGATCAATAAAGCCTCTATTCATAAATTTATCGATGGCTTGAAAATATCTTCTGCCTTAAAAAAAGAGCTGAAAAAGATAAGTCCGCAGAATTATACTGGGATGCAGTTGTAGGTTGTAGGTTGGAGGTTGGAGGTTGGAGGTTGGAGGTTGGAAGTTGTGGGTTGTCAGATTGCATGTTTTAATTAAATATTAGTCGAGCAAACTTTTGTAACTAATTGATTTAATAAGTTTTAAAAAATTAAATTTGGTCAAAAATAAAATTTATCTCAAATTTGACTTTATATCCAGAAAGAAAAACCTTTCCAATTATCCTGACAAACCAAGACGGACATCCAAACGTCCTTAGAAAAACTTCCATTTCGGAAGTTTTTTTCTTTTTATGCCTCACCCATAATCAAAATTTATCATTTACTTTACGCCCTCTGAAACAAACTTGCCATGACATCGAATAATCAGTACTACCCCTCTTATTTACGGCTCGAACAATTACTGGACTGTCAGCATCCGCTGAGTTTTGAAAAAGGTCAGGAACCGGCCCATGACGAGATGTTATTCATCATCATTCATCAGGCTTATGAACTCTGGTTTAAACAATTACTTTTTGAACTGGACTATGTCAAGAAAGTATTCAATAAAGATAAAGTGGATGACAACAGTGAAGACCTGAATTTGTGTCGTCACCGTCTGGGCAGAATGGTGCGCATCATGGAATTACTGAATCAGCAGGTAGCCGTACTGGACACCATGACGCCGCTGGATTTTCTGGAATTCCGGAATCTGCTTACCCCCGCCTCAGGCTTTCAGAGCAAACAATTCCGTCTCCTGGAAGCATCGCTCGGATTAAAGATGGAGAAGAGACATCAGAAGGATTATTACAAACGCACCAATGAGGGCGGTTTTACAGAGCCCGATTACAAAGAGATCAATACGGAAGAATCCACAGAGAGTTTATTGCAACAGATCAATCGCTGGTTAGAACGCATGCCTTTCTTTGATCAAAAATACTGGGTCGGCTATCAACCCGAAGCCGAAGAAAAAATTGCCAACCATCCGTTCTGGGATGATTACCGGTCCATCTATAAAAAGAGTTTGACACACAACGAAGAAAATCAGCTCAACGCATTCGATGAGCATTTTCTTTCAGGACAAACCTATGAAGACAGTCTCTCTCCTGCCGCGAGAAGAAGTGCTTTATTCATCATGCTTTACCGGGATTTTCCGGTGTTTCAAACATCCTTCCAGATACTTGACAAACTAATTGAACTGGATCATTTATTTGCCGGCTGGCGACATAAGCATTATGTGATGGTGCGTCGCATGATTGGAATGCGTGTAGGCACAGGTAATACCAGCGGAGCCGGTTATTTGGAAGGGGCGGTGCAACAACATTATATTTTTAAGGATCTGGCTGGATTATCAACATTTCTGATTGAGCGAAGAAAATTGCCGGCACTTCCGACGACGCTGATACAGTCTTTAGGGTTTAGGGGGTAGAAGTTGTTAGTTGTTAGTTGTTAGTTGTTGGATAGTTAACTATCAACTTACAACCCAAACAAATCTCCTGCCATCACCAACGCTTCTGCTAACGCAGATTCATTGATATTGAGATCAACTTCATTCTCTTTGAAAAATCGGATCATCCATTCCGTATCCATATTCCCGACGAGTTCATCCTTCGCCATCGGACAACCTCCTATTCCTTTTAATGCTCCGTCAAATCTTCGGCAACCCGCCTGATAAGCTGATTCGAGTTTCTCTATTCTGTTAGCAGCGGTTGAATGTAAATGGACGCCAATCGTTGTAACAGGCAATGCATCGATCAGATATTTCGTGATCTTTCCTACCTGTTCAGCAGTGGCCACACCCACTGTATCTGCAAGCGATAATATTTTTATTCCTCTTTTTACGAGTTCATTTGCCCAATGAAAAACAATTTCCTCCGACCAGGGATCGCCATAGGGATTTCCAAAACCCATGGACAGATACACAACGAATTCTTTCTTTGACTGCAAGCATATCTCCTGAATTTTCTCAACTCTCAACAATGCATCCTCCATTGAACTGTTGGTATTGCGTTGCTGAAAGGTTTCGGAGACGGAAAATGGGAATCCAAGATATTGTATACTGTCAAATTGAGCCGCATCCTGTGCGCCTCTTTCATTGGCAATGATAGCAAGGAGTTTAGAGGATGTTGATGAAAGGTCTAACTCTTTTAATACGTCAGCCGTATCCGCCATTTGCGGAATAGCTTTTGGAGAAACAAAACTTCCGAAATCAATCGTGTGAAAACCTACTTTAAGCAAGGCATTGATATAGGCAATTTTCTTCTCCGTCGGGATCCATTCCTTCCATCCCTGCATCGCATCGCGGGGGCATTCGATTAACTGTAAAGGAGCAAGCATATTTTCGTTGTTCGTTGTTCGTTACTCGTTGCTCGAAAGACGAAAATTGAGAAACGAAAAACGATTTTAACTTTTTGCTTTTGAGTTTTGACTTATTCTTTCTTCCGCTGCCTCATCGCTTCATATAATATCATCCCGCCGGCAACCGATACATTCAGCGATTCAAACTGATGATGCATGGGTATGCTGAATTTTTCATCGCATATCTTCATGAGCGCCGGGTAAATTCCATTTTCTTCTCCCCCAAGCACAATGGCAGATGGTTCATTCAGCTTGCAGTCAAACAAGGATGTAGTGGCCGTCATCTCAGCCGCAAATACTTTAATTCCATTTAGCCTTAATGTATCAACCGCCTGCATCAAACTCTTGACGCGGCAAACAGGAATTTGCTCCAAAGCACCGGCACTGGTGAGCATCGCATCTTCATTCAATGCTCCTACACCTTTATCCGGGATGATGATACCTTGTACACCGCAGCACCAGGCTGTTCGAGCAATCGCACCGATATTACGTATGTCGGTGATACCATCCAGTATAACTAACAAAGGAACTTCTCCTTTGTCATTCACCTGATTGATGATATCCTGAAGGTCATAATAGTGTATCAGTGATTTTTGGGCAACACAACCTTCATGCCCTTCAATATGAAAGTTATTGATCTTTTCTATGGGAACTTTAACAACAGGAACACCATGTTTGTCAGCTACCTGTTTCAGTTCCTGCATCCATCCCGCCGGATTTTGCTGAATATAAATTTTATCAAGCACCATGCCATCCTTCAATGCTTGCATCACTTGGTTCGCTCCCGCAATAAGCGTAGATTTTTTAGGACGATGCTGTTGTTTAGGACGAAAGCGATTCACGATGGATAGTTATCGTTTGTCGTCTTTCGTTTATCGTTTTTCGAACCACGAACAACGAATAACGATCAACGATAAATGGTTTTGACTTTTAACTTACTTCAGCCCGAATGCTTTCTTCACCTTCGCTACATAATCCAGCTTCTCCCAGGTAAACAATTCCACTTTCACTTTCTTTGTTTTACCATCCGGAGACACGAAGGTTTTTTCAACAACTTTAGGTTCACGACCCATGTGACCATACGCGGCTGTTTCGCTGTAGATGGGATTTCTGAGTTTCAGTCTTTGCTCGATGAAATAAGGACGCATGTCAAATATGCCTTCCACGATCTTGGCGATCTGACCATCAGTTAAACCCACTTTAGCTGTACCGTAAGTATTAACATTAATAGAAGTAGGCTTCGCCACACCAATTGCATAAGAAACCTGTACAAGTACCTCATCACACAATCCTGCTGCAACGAGGTTCTTTGCGATATGACGGGTAGCGTAAGCAGCCGAGCGATCCACTTTGGAAGGATCTTTTCCGCTGAAGGCACCACCACCATGTGCTCCTTTACCACCATATGTATCTACGATGATTTTTCTTCCGGTCAATCCGGTATCACCATGCGGTCCACCGATCACAAATTTACCCGTGGGGTTGATATGATACGTTATATCGTTATTGAAAAGCTTCGCATATTTTTTATACTTGGCTTTGATTCTTGGAATCAGAATATTGATCACGTCCGCCTTGATCTTTGCCAGCATTTTAGCTTCGCTGTCAAAATCATCGTGCTGTGTAGAAATCACGATCGCGTCAATACGCACCGGACGATTATTATCATCATACTCGAGTGTTACCTGGCTCTTGGCATCCGGACGCAGATAAGGCATTTTGGAATTCTTCTCTCTGCGGATCGCAGCGAGCTCAATCAGTAAATTATGTGCCAGATCGAGCGCCAGTGGCATATAATGTTCTGTCTCGTTAGTAGCATACCCAAACATCATCCCCTGATCACCGGCACCCTGTTCTTCTTTTTTCTTTCTGTCAACCCCTTGATTGATATCAGCGCTTTGCTCATGAATGGCGGAAAGGACACCGCATGAGTTAGCCTCAAACATATATTCACTCTTCGTGTATCCGATCTTCTGGATCACTCCCCTCGCAATGGTCTGCACATCTAAATATGCTTTTGACTTAACCTCACCGGCAAGCACTACCTGTCCGGTAGTCACCAGTGTCTCGCAAGCCACTTTGGATTGCGCATCAAAAGCAAGAAAATTATCAATGAGTGCATCAGATATCTGATCCGCTACTTTATCGGGATGTCCTTCGGAAACACTCTCAGAAGTAAATAAGTATGGCATATTTGATTTTTTAACAGGGGCAAAGGTATATTTTTAATTAATAATTAGTAATGAATAATTAATAATTATTCTGTCAAAAAACCTTCAACTTACAACTCCTATGGCTTCGAATAATAGATGATCAGGCGCATGGGTTTGGTGGGATGGTTACCCCCATAAAGCTTTACCCTGCCGGCACCTATGGCATTCAGAGGGGTTAGACTGATATTTCCCCCCGCGAACTCGGCATAGTATGGAGCTGCAATCTTGAATGTTCGGGATGCCGTATTTCCATTGATCACATTCTGAACAAAACGGGTTAGATGATAACGGTAAACGGCAAGTTTTTGATTATTAACCACCCGATAGGAAGGCAATCCTCCGCAATACTCCTGAAGGATTGAATTTAGCGTAACATTCCGGACGAAATCGAAGGAAACGCGATTGAAATAAAACACACTGTCGTAAGGAACAGGCGTTTGCTGCCCGAGTGAATTCAATGCAAAAAGATGAGTAGTTGGCGGAGTAAATAAACTACTGACCGAATTATCATCCGCCTGTTCCGCGATCAGCTCGGCACGATGTACGATATAAGGCTGACCTTTGAGGGCATCCAGTCCTTTTATATTCACAAAGGAAGAAATACCCGGCGCAGTCATCACATAGGCATAGGAACCATTATTCCCGGATAAACCATTCGGCACCTGGCGATGAATCTTATTGGCTATGGCCGTATTTGCTGATAAAGTTGCGAATGGCAATACCGCTACAGTGGTATCATTGCTGCCATCACGCTTTTTTACGCGGTAATAAAGTTGCAACGAAGTAGAAGGTGTATTTAGCGTAAAGTAATGTAACACACCATTTCCTCCCAAGGTTGAATCAGGCACGATGGCAAATCCATTCAGAAAAACCCTGAAGGCAGAATCGCTTTTAAGTGCACCGTTTACATTATCCTGATCCAGTATATCCCTTCCAAGTTGTGCAGACAGAGGAATGCGAAGCTGATTGAAGACAGAATCATTTTTATATGCCAGTTTATAACCTGCTTTCAGCGTGGTGTTTGTAAATGAGCCGGAGCCTAAGAGGTTCGCTGTGCTGAATGAAGGTGATTCAAATATTTTATACGGCTTGGTTTGTAAAAAAGAAGGGTCGGTGATCCGGTACACATTCACTTTTGTGATAGCATTTGTATCGCCGTAAGCTGCTGCATAATTAACAGCCAGTACCAGCGAATCAAGAAAGAGACTGTCTTTGGACACAGGGAATGAAAAAGGATAAGAAGCTGGCAATACCTGGAAAAAAGCCGCAGCAGTGGTCGTCCCTAATAAAGGATCGTTTAAATAGCCAATACTAACTGCTTCATTTCTTCGGATTACGCTGGTATCCAGATTGACAGAGTCTAATCCACTCAGCGATGTTTCGACATTCAGATACAGAGTATCCGTGATCAGTTTATCCGAACCGGGAATGAGTTCGCTGCCAATGCCGGTCTTCTCCAGCTTGTTACAACTTTCCGTAAAAATAAACAAGGCTATAATGGCAGCAGACAAATACCAGCGGCAAGTGCGATTAAAAAAACGATTTCTCATGAATTATTTGGATGAAAGATCCTGATAAAGTTGAATGTATTCACTCAGATCGCTGTCGGACCGGAACGATATAACCTTTTTCCCTTTTACTTTGGAAAATTCTTCAATTAGTTTCTTGTCCACTTTTTCCGCACCAAAGCTGATGGCATCCGCATACGTTGCACCGCCTCTGAATAAGGCCGTATTATTCGCATCTTTATAACATGCCAGATCTTTTTCCTTGATATTGGGATGAATATTGGCCAGCTTGAGAAAACGGGCACCCAATTTTTCTTTGAAGGTGTTTTCTCCTATTGTGAATATCAGTTTACAATTACTGAAGACAGGCTCCTTTTTATACGCTGTATTCAAAAACATGGGAATCAGTCCCGTCATCCAGCCACTGCAGTGAATGATGTCAGGGGGCCATCCGAATTTTTTGACCGTTTCCAATGCGCCTTTACAAAAGAAAATGGTACGCAGGTCATTATCATCAAACCATTTATCATTTTCGTCGTGAAAGGTCTGTTTGCGTTTGAAAAAATCTTCATTATCCAAAAAATAGACCTGCAAGCGGGCATTGGGTAAAGAAGCTACTTTGATCTGAATCGGGTAATCATCATTGTCAATAGACACATTGATCCCACTCAGACGAACCACTTCGTGGAGGCGATGTCTGCGTTCATTGATAACCCCAAAACGTGGCATGATACAGCGAATTTCATAACCGCTATCATTGGCCTTGATGGCCAACTGATTCACAATAGATGAAAAATCAGTTTCTTCCAGATAAGGAGAAATCTCGCTGGCAATAAATAAAATCCTTTTCTTTGTTGCTGACATTTCGGTGGTTGGTTATACGTTGCCCTAAAATCAGGGTGCAAAGGTAAAGAAAATTGTCGAAAAGGAGCTGAAAGCCTTAACAGACCAACCCGTAACTAAAATAATATGATGAAAATTTTTGATAAAAGGGGGGGGATGGAAAGCCACCTTCAAGCAATCAGGCAATCCGGGAAAAAGATCGGATATGTTCCAACGATGGGGGCTCTTCATCAGGGTCATTTATCGCTGATTGAAGCATCCAAAACACAAACGGACTATACCGTAGCCAGCATTTTTGTAAATCCGACACAATTTAATAATCCGGAGGATTTCAGGTTATACCCTTCCCGGCCTGAACAGGATCTGAGTATGTTGCGCGAAGCAGGTTGCGACCTGGTGTTTATGCCAACTACCGAAGAAATTTATCCGGACGGACAAAAATCAGAAGCGGTCTATGAACTTGGAAATCTTGAAACCATCCTGGAAGGCAAATTCAGACCCGGTCATTTTCAGGGCGTTTGTCAGGTGGTGGACAAGTTACTAAACGCAGTTAATCCGGATATTCTTTTTTTAGGGCAAAAAGATTTGCAGCAATGTAAGGTCATTGAAAAATTGCTGACTGTCACCGGAAGAACAAACCGCACAAAGCTGGTGATATGTCCCACCATGCGCGAGCCTGACGGACTGGCCATGAGCAGCCGGAATCTGAGACTAAAACAAAAAGACAGAGAAAAGGCATCGTTTATATACAAAGGATTAGTTGATTTAAAAAATGCTTACAAAAAATCATCCTTTGACCAGGAAAGAAAATCCATCATCAACCAACTGGAAGAAAATGGTTTTTTAGTGGAATATCTGGAGCTGGTGGACAATGATACACTGGAAATACAGGAAGACTGGAATAGCAACAGATCTCTAAGTGTCTGTATAGCAGCTTATTTATCCGATATTCGCCTCATCGATAATATGAATTTACATACCATTCAATGAATCAGTTTAAATTTGTGCCATGATGGAAATAGAAATGCTTAAGTCGAAGATTCACCGCGCTGTCATCACAGAAGCAAATCTTCATTATGTGGGAAGTCTGACACTGGATGAAAACCTCATGAATGCTGCCGGCATTCTTGAATTTGAAAAGATTCAGGTGGTGAACGTAAACAACGGAAACCGGCTGGAGACTTATGCCATCAAAGGCAAAGCCGGAAGTGGAGTTTGTTGTTTGAACGGACCGGCTGCCCGACAAGGTGCGGTAGGCGATATCGTGATCGTGATCGCTTATGCACGCATGCCTTACGAGGAGGCAAAAAATTTCTCGCCAAAGATTGTCTTCCCCAAGGAAGGTAATCTACTATAAAAAATATCTATGCTCAAAAAAAGAATTTTGGCGCTGGTCAAATTTCTGATCTTTTTAGGTCTGGGTATTTTTATTGTGTGGTGGATGGCGAGAGGCATTGACGAAGAGGGCTGGAAACAAATCAAGCTATCGCTGCGCAAAGCCAGGTTCATTCTTATTCTTCCGGTTTTTGTTTTGCTTGTCCTAAGCCATTATTTCCGTGCCTTACGCTGGAAAATGCTGATGGAACCACTGGGCTATCGGCCCTCCACATTCAATGTGTTTAATGCCGTCATGATTGGTTATATGGCCAATCTGGCTTTCCCTCGTCTTGGCGAAATACTGAAGTGCACACTCCTGGCGAAATATGAAAAAACAGGACCGGATAAACTGGTCGGAACGATCGTTGCGGAAAGAGCGGTGGATCTGGTATGTTTATTCATTGTTTTTTTTCTAACCATTATTGTTCAGATCGACGTAGTTGGACAGTATGCCATGACAATTTTAGAAAAATTTACTAACAACGCGCAAGGAGGTTCTCCTGTCATCATTTTTATTTTTCTCATTATTGTAGTCTTTATATGGGTATTGTCTAAATGGATCAAAAAGAATCCCGATAATACATTTTTACAAAAAATCAGCACTGTCCTGAAAGGGGTTTGGCAGGGATTGATCAGTATCCGATACGTAAAGAATAAATTTCTTTTTATCGCATACTCTTTGACCATTTGGGTGCTCTATTATATGGGAACCCGAATCGGTTTTTATGCCATGTCGGAAGTTTCCCATCTCGGCATGCAGGAAGCATTATCCATTTTGTCTTTTGGAAGCATCGGCATGATCGTCACGCAGGGTGGACTGGGTGCCTACCAATACGCTGTGCAGGAGACCTTACATTTATATCAGATTGACAAAGTCATTGGATTTACATATGGCTGGGTATTATGGATTGCGCAAACGGCTGTCATATTGCTGGGCGGCTTGTTCAGCTTACTCGTGATGCCGGTTTACAACAGAAATAAATAACACATGCAAGCATCTCACATTCATCAAAATAAAATCAAAACCATACAACAGATATCAGGTGATCTGTTCAGATGGAATTTTTTTGGCAAGAAAGTAGTGTTTACCAACGGTTGTTTTGATCTGTTGCATGCCGGACATATTGAATCATTATCACAGGCAGCAAGCTTTGGTGATATTTTGATCGTTGGATTAAACAGTGATGCCTCTGTAAAAAGATTAAAAGGCGAACAACGACCCATTCAAACAGAACAAAACCGAGCAACTCTCCTTGCCTCCTTATACATGGTAGATGCTGTCGTGATCTTTGAAGAAGATACACCACTGGAACTTATAAAAAGCATTATGCCGGATGTACTGGTTAAAGGGGGCGATTACACACCGGAAACAATTGTCGGAGCTCAGGAAGTTTTGGCCAACGGCGGCAAGGTGGAGATCATTCCGCTGGTAGCGGGATTATCGACAACACATCTGGAAGCTTTATTAAGAAAATTATAGTTCAGGTCATGACAGAAATCATCATCTTGCCTGCAAAACTCATTTCATACTATCCATTGACAATGTAAATTACTTCATGAATGAAACTGATCATTTTAATGCTGTTTATGCTTTGCGGATATGTAACAACTCAATCACAAACTGTACTTATCAGACAAGGCGAATATTCCTATGGGAAAGTTCTTTATAACTGGGACGGGAAATATCTGCGTCAGGGCGCCTATTCATATGGTAAAATCATTTGTAACTGGGATGGTAAATTTATCAGACAAGGAGAATACAATTATGGCAAGATCCTGTATAACTGGGATGGAAACTTTCTCAGACAGGGAGAATATTCCTATGGAGATATTTTATACAACTGGGACGGGACATTTATACGGCAGGGAGAATATTCCTACGGAAAAATATTATATAACTGGGATGGGCAGTATATCCGAAAAGGGCAGTATACATACGGCGATATTATCTATAACATAGATGGGAAAATTCCTTCTGCGATGTTGATCTTTATAACAGAATAATTACCTTAAGATGTGTATTCCTCCCCCTTTGTCCCCCTCCCAAGGGGGATATCAATGAATGTCATCTATCACATTTATGTCGATAAATAACCTACTTATTAAATTCATTATATTTCCGGAAATACCTCCTCTCCCCCACCCGATTGAAACCATTTGAATTTTTCATGCAGAGATACCACCGAGCCAATGATGACAAGTGAGGGTGAAGCGAAGGATGGATTTGGAAATTGAAGATTGAATTTACCCAAGGTCGAAACTGAAACTTTTTGCTGGGAGGTGGTTGATTGTTCAATAACTGCAATCCATGTTTCTGAATATGCTCCATATTCCAAAAGCTTATCAACTACATTCGAAAGATTCTTCGATGCCATATAACAAACCAGCGTATCATCAGTCTGCGCTAATTCCTTCAAAATATTTTCATCATAAGTAGTATTGGGGTTGAAGGTTAAAAATCTCACCCCCTGTGCATGTCCGCGTGCCGTTAACGGAATGCCGGCATAAGCCGATGCACCTGACGCAGCCGTGATACCGGGAATAATTTCGAAGGGAATATTGTTTTCAGCCAGTCCGATCAACTCATCCAGCACATTGCTGAAGAACGCCACATCCCCACCTTTCAATCGTAATACTTTCTTACCTTCCGAAGCATACTTGATGATCAGCTCTGTTATCTCTTCCTGTGTGAAAGAAGCATCATTATATCCCTGCTTCCCGGCGAGAATAACACGAGCCGAAGCGGAAGCATGAGATTGAATAATATCAGGATGTACGAGACGATCAACAATAATAACTTCTGCCTCCTGTAATCTTTTCTGAAGTTTTAACGTAATTAATTCGGGATCACCCGGACCGGCACCTGCCAGCATCACGAAGCCTTTGGATGATGAAGTAGATGACATGATGATGGTTTAACGAAGCAATACAGCAGCTACTGTTGAATTGCTAGTTTCATCCACCAGTATAGCGGCTCCATTGGTATTTAATTCATCAAATGCATCATATACCAGCGGCGCAGCGGTTTTGATAGTTGCTTTCACAACTTCATTCAACTTTACTCCGCCTTCTACTGACTGTTGCTGTAAGGTATTTACATCTAATTTGTAAGCGATATCACGTACCATGGCACGCACTAAACGGCTGTTGTGTTGTAATAAATATTTATTACCCTGCTGTAGCGGCTTATCATCCAGCCAGCATAACAACACCTCCATTTCATTGGCAGTTTTAGGTTCTGCATTAGCCAGCACAATACTATCCCCTCTGCTGATATCAATATCATCTGCCAGATGTATCACAACACCCTGCGGTGCAAAAGCCTCTTCTACTTCCTGACCGGCCACTTCAATTTTAGAGATGGTCGTTTGTATTTGCTGAGGTAATACCACAACGGCATCACCTTTACGATAAATACCGCTGGTGATCTTGCCGGCATAACCTCTGTAATCATGTAATTCCTCGGTTTGCGGACGAATTACAAACTGTACCTGAAAACGGGGTTGCGTAAGATTGACATCTTGAGTTAATTCTACTTCTTCCAGAAATTGTAGTAATGGTTTGCCTGTGTACCAAGGTGTTTTATCTGAAGCTTCCACAATATTATCTCCCTGTAAAGCACTCATCGGGATATAATTAACATCCTTTAAACCTAACTGCTTCGCCACCGCTTCATAATCTTTTATGATCTCGTTATATCTGTCCTGAGAAAAATCAACCAGGTCCATTTTATTAATGGCTACCACTACATGCGGAATTTTCAACAAAGAGGCAATGATAGAATGACGACGGGTTTGTTCTACTACACCCTGACGGGCATCGATCAACACAATAATGAGACTCGCATTACTGGCTCCGGTGATCATGTTGCGCGTGTACTGCACATGTCCGGGCGCATCGGCAATGATGAATTTTCTATTGGGCGTGGTAAAATAGCGATAGGCCACATCAATCGTAATCCCCTGCTCTCTTTCCGCACGTAAGCCATCAGTTAATAACGCCAGATCTATCTCTCCATTAGCCTTATTCTTCGTACTACGCTCTATCGCTTCCAGTTGATCAGCCAGAATGCTTTTGCTATCGTATAAAAGACGACCGATCAACGTACTCTTTCCGTCGTCTACGCTACCTGCTGTTATAAATCGTAATAAGTCCATCGCAATTATTAATTACTAATTCTTAAATAAATCATTTTATTTTATATCCTCCCCCTTCACCCCCTCCAGAGGGGGATAAATCCTCATTGCTAAATTGTTATATAATTGAATAAACAAACACTCATTCTATTATTAATTAGTAATTATTAATTAATAATTAGAAATACCCCCCCTTCTTCCTGTCCTCCATCGCCGCTTCCGTTACACGATCATCAATTCTTGTTTCTCCGCGCTCACTGATACGGGTAGCTTTGATTTCATTCACCACTTCATCGAGTGTACTGGCTTCACTTTCCACGGCAGCCGTACAGGTCATATCACCAACTGTACGATAACGGACTTTCTTTTTTACAATTATATCTGTCTCCTCGATAGTGATAAACTCAGATAAAGCAATCAATTGTCCTTCGTGCACCAACACTTCTCTTTCATGCGCAAAGTAGATAGATGGCAAAGGAATATTTTCTGTTTTGATGTAGTTCCACACATCGAGTTCGGTCCAGTTGCTGATCGGAAATACGCGTACATTCTCTCCTTTGTGAATACGACCATTGTAGATGTTCCAGAGTTCAGGTCTTTGTAATTTGGGATCCCATTCACCGAAATCATTCCGAACGGAGAAGATACGTTCTTTGGCGCGTGCTTTTTCCTCATCGCGACGGGCACCGCCGATGCAGGCATCAAATTTGAATTCTTCGATGGTATCCAATAGCGTATAAGTCTGTAACCAGTTTCGACTCGCAAATTTCCCTTTAGGTTCGGTAAGATTTTTTGCTTTGATAGTATCTTCCACCTTGCGGACAATTAATTCAGCGCCTACTTCTTTCGCCAGCCAGTCGCGGTATTCCAGTGCTTCAGGAAAATTATGTCCTGTATCAATATGTACTAAAGGGAAAGGGAATTTACCCGGAGCAAATGCTTTTTTCGCCAGTTGTACCAGGGTTATGGAGTCTTTTCCACCGCTGAATAACAAGGCTGGACGCTCGAACTGCGCCGCCACTTCACGGAAGATATGGATGCTTTCCGCTTCGAGTTGTTGTAGATAATCTAACCGATATGCGCTCATAACTTTATTATTACTCTATACTTTCAGTAGATTTTAGGGTGCAAAGAAACGCCAAATTAATTTCATTTCCTTTAATTTTCTTAATCATATCCTCCCCATAAGTCCCTCCCGCTTGAAGCGGGACAAGCTCTCCAGAGGGGGATAAATTCTAAATAAACTCAAACAATCGACAACTGTCATCCCTGTAGTTAATGGAACTGCGGGCGGACAGACAACCTACTTCGTATGCAACCCACACTCCTTCTTACTGTTATCCTCCCACCACCATCGACCTGCACGGAAGTCTTCCCCTTCCCGGATGGCACGGGTGCAAGGGGCACAACCGATGCTCACAAAGCCTTTGTCGTGCAAAACATTATACGGCACCTGGTTGTCGCGAATAAATGTTTTTAACTGATCCCAGGTCCAGTCAAGAATAGGATGGTATTTGATGATTTGATTTCCCTCATCCCACTCCACCTTCGACATGCCCTGTCGATTGGCACTCTGCTCGGCACGTAAGCCGGTAATCCAGATCTTTTTCCCTTTCAATGCACGCTGCAAGGGTTCTACTTTACGGATATAGCAACATCCTTTTCTCAAATCCTGCGATTCATAAAAAGCATTCGGGCCATTCTTCGTGACATATTCCTGCAATGGTGCCGCTTCGGGATAAAAGGCATGAATGGGTTTCTTGTAGGTTTCTATTGTCTGTCTCCAGGCACTGTAGGTTTCCGTAAACATTCTACCGGTATCCAGTGTAAAAACATCAATTGGCAGATTGGCGGAAAAAATCAGATGACTGATCGCCTGATCTTCCAACCCAAAGCTAGTCGAGAAAATACTGTCTGCTTCGTAATGATTTGCCACATACGATAAGCCTTCTGCCGCAGACAAATTCTTTAACGCTTCACTTATTTTATCAAATTCAGGATGCTGCATCTGTTATAATTGTAAGCCGGCTAATTCCAGACTTTTCTTTTTAAGTTTACGAATCTCCACATCCTCAATAATGGGATCGGGTTTCAGAATGAGTGAAATTCCATTCTTTCTCCACCAATCGTTTTTCAACAACTCTTCAGCATGCACCACACCCACCAGATATTTTCTTTCATTCTCCGCATGATACTCTTCGATCCATTCAAATTTATCTTTAGGGATCTGATCCCAGTCGTCAAAACTTACATACACTTTCAGATAAAAATCATTAGTCAGTTCGTTGGGCTTATGATAGTATAATTTTTTATACTCATAATGATAGCCATAACGCAACGCTGAAATATCACTCAATACGGCTGAAGCGGTTGGAAATGACCCGGCTCCTTTGCCATAGAAGAACTGCTTATCAGAAAAAGAACTTTCCAGTACAGCACCATTGTATTCATTCTTCACGAAACTGAGATGATCTTCCTGTTTCACAAACTGCGGCAACACAAAAGCAGCTACTTTCCCGTTCTGCAATTTCTTTGCTTGTCCAACCAGACGAATTTCAAAATGCTTCTCTCTGCCCACATGTGCATCGGAGCCATTGATATTCTGAATACCTGTGAATAATAGATCTGTCGGCTTAGTCACAACCCCATAGGCATGCAGTAGTAAGATCACCCATTTATTCAACGCATCCCATCCTTCCACATCCAACGTTGGATCTACCTCAGCAAAGCCGAGTTGTTGAGCCTGTAATAAAGCCTGTTTGAAATCGAGATTATCTTCAAACATTTTGGTCAGAATATAATTGGTACTTCCGTTCACGATTCCTCTTATACCATGCAACAGATCGTTATCGTAATATTCTTCCAGATTACGAATCACAGGAATCGATGCACAGGCAGAAGCCTCATACAAAAGCGACAAACCTGTTTTCTTTTGTAATTCCAGCAACTCAGGAAGATGCTCGGCAATCATTTTCTTGCTGGCACTTACCACTTCTTTCCCATTTTTAAATGCGGTCGTTACAATCTCGTACGCAGGCTGACTTTCATTGATCACTTCCACGATCACATTGATCTCAGGATCGTTGAGAATCTCATCTTTATCAGTCGTAAAAAGACTGTCAGGCGCATTTCTTTTCTTGTCAGGATTTTTGATACACACTTTTTTGATCTGTGCGTTCAATGATTCTGTTTTCTGCAGTATACGGTACAAGCCCTCTCCCACTACACCGAAGCCGAAAAGGCCGATCACTAATTTTTTATCTGCCGGCATAATTAATTGATTATTGGTTTATAAATTTTTTGTTTGTTGATGGTTAAAAATCCCTGAATCGCTTCCGTTAACTGTGCGTATTCCAGTAAAAATCCATCATGTCCGTAAAAGGATGACAGGCTTTTGAAATGCGCCCCGGGAATATGCGCCGCAAGATACTCCTGTTCATTGATTGGGAAAAGCAGATCATTGCTGATACCGATGACCAGTGTCTTTGCTTTGATCGAACCCAGTGCTGCCTCAACGGAAACTCTGGACCGACCTACATTATGACTGTCCATCCCTTTTGACAGAAAGAAATAACTAAAGGCATTGAAACGATCCGCTAATTTTTTACCCTGATATCGTTGGTACGATTCGCTCTTAAACATCGCAGGCAATTCATTATTCTCCTGTTGCTGACTCTTGGCATACGCATCATAATGACGATATGATAATAACGCAATACTGCGCGCTACTTTCAATCCTTCCACAGCCGCATCATCACGCTTTTCCTTCCAGCTGGCATCTGCTTCAATCGCCATTCTTTGTGATGCATTGAAGGCAATGCCCCAGGGCGAATGAAACGCATTGGTCGCAATGGGAATGATATGCTCAAATAATTCCGGCGCTTCGATGGCCCATTCAAGTAATTGTTGACCACCCATGCTGCCACCGATACCAATGTATATTTTTTCAATCCCTAACTCCTTACGCAGTGGCTCATACGCCCTTGCCATATCGCGCGGTGTAAACCAGGGGAAATCATGATAATAAGAAGTTCCGATCTCCGGATTTTTATCTAGCGGACTAATACTACCATAAGCACTACCCGGCATATTCACACACACAATAAAATATTCAGCCGGATCGAAAACTTTTCCTTCTCCTACCAACCCTTCCCACCATTCATCGGGCTGACTATTGGCCGTCAATGCATGAAAGACCCAGATCACATTGTCCTTCGCTGCATTCAACGTGCCCAAAGTTGTGTAGGCCAAATGATACTGAGGAAGTGTTTGGCCCGACTCAAGCTGAAAAGACTGCTGATATGTAAATATTTGAACTGACATTCAGAATGCACTGATTATTTACCGAATACTTTATGGAATGCTTGTTCGAAATCTGCTTTGATATCCTCAATATGTTCGATACCTACGCTGATACGAATCAGATTATCCAACACACCACTTGCTTTTCTTTCTTCTTCACTTAATTGCTCATGTGTAGTGGAAGCCGGATGAATCGCCAACGTTTTGGCATCACCCACATTCGCGAGGTGACTGATCAGTTTAATGGAGTCAATAAATTTCTTTCCATTCTCCAGTCCGCCTTTGATACCGAACTGTAATACACCACCATATCCATTCTTCAGATATTTTTTAGCCAGATCATGATACGGACTGCTTGCCAATCCGGGATACCATACAAACTCAACGGAAGGATGATTTTCCAACCATTGTGCTAATGCTAATGCATTGGATACATGACGTTCTACGCGAAGCGATAAAGTTTCTAACCCTTGCAATAACAGGAATGAATTGAACGGGCTTTGTGAAGGTCCGAAATCACGCAATCCTTCCACACGAATACGAATCGCATACGCGATATTGGGCAGCCCCAATGGATTGCCTTCACCGAAGATATCCCAGAATTTCAATCCGTGATATCCTTCACTGGGCTCGGTGAACTGAGGAAATTTACCGTTACCCCAATTGTAATTACCACCGTCAACGATCACACCACCAATGGAAGTACCATGTCCCCCAATCCATTTGGTAGCAGACTCAACGACTACATGAGCCCCGTGTTTTAAGGGCTGGAATAAATATCCGCCCGCACCAAAAGTATTATCGACGACTAACGGAAGATCATGTTTTTTAGCGAGTGCAGCGAATTTTTCGAAATCGGGCACATTCAAACGAGGGTTACCCAATGTTTCTAAATAGATTGCTTTGGTTTTGCTGTCGATCAGTTTTTCGAAACTCTCCACATTATCTCCGTCTGCAAAACGGGCATCGATTCCCAGGCGCTTGAAAGCCACTTTAAACTGATTATACGTACCACCGTAGAGAAAGGAAGTCGTCACGAAATTATCTCCGGCCTGTAAGATATTGTTCAATGCTAAAAACTGTGCTGCCTGACCACTGCTGGTAGCAACGGCAGCTACTCCGCCTTCCAGTGCCGCAATGCGTTGCTCGAACACATCGTTGGTTGGGTTCATAAGACGTGTATAAATATTACCGAAAGCTTTCAGCCCGAACAGATTCGCTGCATGTTCACTGTTATTGAATCCGTAGGAAGTGGTTTGATAGATAGGCACGGCACGTGCATTGGTCGTTGGGTCGATCTGCTGACCGGCATGTAATTGTAAAGTCTCAAAACGATGATTGTTGCTCATGGCATTAAATTAAAAAGAATTAATAAAAATTTTATGTAGGAGTACCTTCCCGTAGCGGGAGCGGAAATAATATGGTATGCCTTACGGCATACAACAACAGCAACAACAGCACTGACTGGCAGTAACTAAAGAGATGAATATTTTGTTGTAACTGTTCATAATTCTTTGCAAATATAAACGGCATCTTTCAGATATGCAAGAGACCGTCTATTTATCCGTCCGGTTGGTCATCCAAAACCCCGTTTCCGGGGGTGCAAATATACGAAAATTTCCTCCCTACCTTTGCATTCCATGCCAAAGATTACCCATACGGAATCCATCAAAGAATCTGATCATATAGAGATAACGGGTGCCCGAGAGCACAATCTCAAAAACCTGAATCTGAAGATTCCCAAAAATCAACTGGTCGTCATCACCGGTATCAGCGGCAGCGGCAAATCCTCCCTGGCATTTGATACGGTTTTTGCGGAAGGGCAACGTCGTTACCTGGAAACTTTCGGTGCCTATGCCCGTCAGTTTGCCGGAAGCATGGAGCGACCAGATGTGGATCAGATCAGCGGCCTCTCGCCTGTCATTTCCATTGAACAGAAAACAACGAACAAAAATCCTCGTTCCACCGTCGGTACCATCACCGAAGTATATGATTTTATGCGCTTGCTTTTTGCACGTGTCGGCGAAGCCTATTCCTACAATACAGGATTGAAGATGGTGAAATGGAGTGAAGATGAAATTCTCGCCAATATCTTTCAGCGTTTTGAGGAACAAAAAATTTCCATTCTCGCACCATTGGTAAGAGGCCGTAAAGGACATTATCGCGAGCTATTCGAAGAAATCAGAAAAAAAGGATTTGTCAAAGTGCGCGTGGATGGTGAAATCAAAGATCTCTCTT